>Ga0208015_1000213_pt1 | contig 37731 bp, 24 predicted proteins | sample 26BtaG_FD_184101 | JGI IMG/M metagenome (GOLD analysis project Ga0208015, IMG submission 184101) | Marine viral communities from Cariaco Basin, Caribbean Sea - 26B_WHOI_OMZ_CsCl (SPAdes) (version 2) | ecosystem: Environmental > Aquatic > Marine > Oceanic | place: Caribbean Sea: Cariaco Basin... | reverse complement strand
CGCCAAAATAAAATAGGCAAGCATGAAAATGCCAAAAATCCTATACGATGCGGCTGGATAAAACAGCAAACAACCTATGGCCATAGTGCATAAACCTAAAATAATTCCTTTTTTATAACCGATTTTAATTAAAATATAACTCGCTGGAATAGACAGCAAGAAATAAGCACCAAAAAACGCAAATTGAACCATGCCCGCCTGAAAATAGGTGAGCGTAAATAATTCCCTAAGACGAGGAATGAGCGAATCTACCAAAACGGTAATGAAGCCCCAGAGAAAAAAGAGGACGGTCAATAATATAAAGGAAGAACGATAGGATTTTTGTTGGTTCATAATGTATGGTTAATGGTGTTAAGTTCAGTTCAGAGTTCAGAGTTCAGAGTTCAGAATGATGGGTTTAAATGTTTTAATATAAACATACTTGTTAGGTTTTTATCGCTACCAACCGTCAACTGCCAACAGAGGACTGCCGACTGAAGACTGACAACTGCCTACTGCATACGGTCAACTGAAGACCGAATCCCGATCTCATCGACAAATATCCAGCTTTTGCCTTTACTTTCATAACCGGCATGCCATTTAGGGAGTCTGCTCAATTTTTTAGCAACGACTTTAATGTATTTTGCGTTTTTATCTTTTAAATCGAAAGTAATGGTCTTTATTTTGACTTCTTCCGATCGATTGGTTGCGTTGATGCTTTGTTTTCCAATTAATTGAAAATTTTGATTATCGGCCGAAATATAGCATAAAACTTCGGTAGGATAGAAAATAAATGAGCGTTGGTCTTGTAAAAAATTGACGTTGACGGATTGGATTGATTTTTCTTCCCCTAAACCGACAATGGCCACAACGTCTTTATCTTCATAGCCTTGCCAGGCACCACCCCGAAAATCCTTTGATCCTTTCATGCCGTCAATCAAGGCATTGCTTCCTCCTGCGCTGTATTGGTTGGCATAGGTTGTTTTTAACTCTATGGTCCGATCTGGATCAATTTTATGGAAATCGGTGGCCACAGTGGCACTTCTTTCATCATCCTTTTCAGAATATACTTTTAAAGTGGACGGTTCTGAAATGATAAACGGTTTCTCGTATTTGACGTAAATGGAATCGTCTAAGGTGTAATAAATATCCGTATCCTTTTGGGCGTTTTCCAAAATCACTTCAGTTTCACCTTTAAACGCTATATCGCCTTTTGCAATAAATGGGACTGGAACAATTTTAAAGTAGTCTATGGAGGTTGTTGGCACCTCATCGTCATCACTTGCCCAATTAGAAGGCGCATCGGTCATATAAAATTCAAGAATACCGCCAGACAGAATATCTTTTGAGGAAATATAACTTTGATGCCATTTACTGCCATTGAGTCTCACATAGTCGATGTATTTGTTTTTATCAGAAAGATCAAAGGCCTTGATGGTGAAGTTTTTTCCATTCTCAAGATTAATAGTAGCCTTGTCGAATAATGGTGTTCCAATAATATATTGACTTGATCCTGGTGTAACTGGGTAAAAGCCCAGCGATGAAAATATATACCAAGCACTCATCTGGCCACAATCCTCATTGCCGGCAATCCCATCAGGTTCATTTTTATAAAGTTCAGTCAGGATTTGATGGACTTTCTCTTGGGTTTTATAGGGTTTATTGACAAAATTATAAAGGTAAGCCATGTGGTGGCTAGGTTCATTGCCATGAGCATATTGACCAATAAGACCTGTAATATCTACCATCTCACGTCCTGAAGTGGTGGAAGTGGCACTGAACAAACTGTCTAATTGTGCTTCGAGCACTTCTTTCCCTCCCAATAGTTCTATATGCCCAGAAACGTCCTGTGGCACGTAGAAGCTGTATTGCCAAGCATTGGCTTCGGTATAGTTGAAATTGACTTCATAGGGATCAAAGGGCGTAAACCACGTATTTTTGTAGCGGCCTCTCATGAATTTCGTTTCTGGATCAAAAACATTCTTATAGCTTTGGGCCCGTTTCATAAAAATTTCAAAGTCGTCCACTTTTTCCAGGGCATGCGCCATTTTCGCAATGGTCCAATCGTCATAGGCGTATTCCAAAGTTTTAGAAACGGATTCGCTTTCTTCCTCTACAGGAATAAATCCCAATTCTTTATACGACTTTAGGCCTAGATGGTTTTGATTGGCCGAATGTTTCATGGCTTTAAAAGCCTTTTCGGCATCAAATCCTTTTATCCCATTTAAATAGGCATCGGCAATCACCGGAACTGCGTGGTAGCCAATCATAGTACCCGTGTAATTGGCACTTAGGTCCCACATGGGCAAGATGCCGCCTTCGTCATACTTTGCAAGAAGCGTGTTGACAAAATCGCTGGTACGCTTACGTTCAATAATGCTGTATAAAGGATGTGCCGCCCGATAAGTGTCCCATAATGAAAACACCGTATAGTAATTGAAATCTTTGGCAGTGTGGATTTTCATGTCCATGCCTCTGTAGCGTCCATCGACATCTTGGTAGAGATTTGGCACAATCATGGTATGGTACAGAGCCGTATAGAAATTAATTTTATAGTTTTGGTTTTCAGTCTCAATCACGATTTTTTCCAATTGTTCTTCCCAGACGCTTTGAGCTATTTCCTTTACCTCATCAAAGGTCTTGTCACCGATTTCAGCTTCTAAATTTTTCTTGGCGCCTTCTTCGTCAACCGCGCTGATGCCTATTTTCACATAAACTGGTTCATTTTTGGGATTATCAAACTGGAATACGGCTTTTTTATGGGTCAAATTCTGCTTTCTTGCAATCAAATCGACCGACATGGGGTGCGAAAATTTTATATAATAAAACAATTTCTGATTGGAAGCCCATGATTTGGAATGGCGATAACCCGTGATTTCGGTTCTAGAAGTCTGTTTTATTTTTGAGGCCAATAGCTGATCACGATGCTCTAAGTCTAAAACGATGATTTGATTTTTTGCCGTTGGAAACTGGTATTTATGGACACCACTGCGCTCTGAAACCGTTAACTCAACGTTGATATCCGTATCTTCCAAATGCACTTGGTAATAACCAGGTTCAGCCTTTTCATTGTCATGGGAGAATTTAGAGCGGTAGCCTTTTTTGCCGTCACTGCCATTGTTGAAAACGACTTCATTGGTGGGCATGAGCAAGATATCGCAATAATCGTTGACACCTGTGCCACTGAGGTGGGTATGGGAAAATCCGTAAATATATTCGTCGCTATAATGATAGCCAGAAGCGCCATCCCAACCGTCAAGACGGGTGTCAGGACTTAATTGCATCATCCCAAAAGGCATGGTTGCCCCGGGGTAGGTATGTCCATGTCCACCAGTGCCAATAAAGGGATTGACCAATGACACCAAAGATTTGTCTTTTTTAGCTGGGGTTGTTTTAGATTGATTAGAACAGCCTACGAGTAGAAACAGGGCTGTGAAAGCTAAAAAAAATGACTTCATCATTTAAGGGATTGATATTGCTGCGGAAATATACTAAATCTTAAGGGACGGTTAAATTTTATTACAACATTTTAATACCGGGTTAATTCATTTATCTTTGAGAAAAACTGCTCTTATGCTACGTTGGTTCATAATAATTACATTTTACGTTCTCATTTCTATATATGGATTTCAGGCCTTTAGGACAATAACGAGACACGTTTGGATACACTACGCGTTTATTGCCGTTGCTGTGGCAGTTGCTGGAAATTTAATTATACAATTTGCCTTTGGATCTGGCGGTCGGGTGCTTATCCCCTCAAAAAGTTATGCTTTCGGATTTATCCTGACCTATATGCTCTTTAATTCGGTATTGATCTTTTTTTTGTTTGGAGAAGATATTTTCCGATTTTTTGTTGGAATACACTCTAAATACTTTTCTACAAGAGAATCATTCCACATGCCATCCAGACGAAAATTTATAAGCACAATAGCGATGGGTGTGGCGGCTATTCCATTGGCTTCAATGCTTTACGGAATGTATAAGGGTAAGTATAATTATAAAGTCATTAGGCACACCTTGCATTTTGACGATTTGCCCGAGGCTTTTGATGGCTATAAAATTACTCACATCAGTGACATCCATTCAGGAAGTTTCGATAACCGATCAGAAGTTGTCAACGGTATAAATATAATCAAGGAGTTAAAGTCGGATGTTATTATGTTTACTGGAGATATGGTCAATAATCGAAGTTCAGAATTGCTGCCTTGGAAGGAGTTGTTTTCCGAGTTGAAAGCTGATGATGGCGTGTTTTCAATATTGGGAAACCATGACTATGGCGATTATATGGACTGGGATTCGGCAGCAGAAAAAGAGCAGAACTTTGAAGAATTAATACAGCTCCAAAAAGATATGGGCTATGACCTGCTGCTCAATGAAAACCGATTTATTGAAAGAAACGGACAGCGTTTGGCAATTGTGGGCGTTGAAAATTGGGGGAAAGGGTATTTTAAGAGAGCTGGCGATTTAAGTAAAGCTGCAGACGGTGTTAAACCTGACGATTTCAAAATATTGTTGACCCATGACCCAAGCCATTGGGACGAGGTGGTCATTAATGACGATTACCATTACCACCTGACTTTAAGCGGACACACCCACGGTATGCAGTTTGGGATTGAAATTCCAGGATGGTTCAAATGGAGCCCTATCAAATACAAATACAAACATTGGGCCGGTGTTTATAAAGAAATGGGACAATACATTAATGTCAATAGAGGTTTTGGCTATTTGGGCTTTCCAGGTCGTGTTGGGATATGGCCGGAGATTACGGTAATTGAACTCAAAAAAGGCCCCAAAAAGGCGATCGCATAATGTTATTATTGTGCATACCATTCGTATGAAAAAAGCAAGTTGAGGCAGGCAACAAGCTATTTACGTATGTTTTAGGTTAATAAAAAAAAAATAAGTAGGTTTGTAATGGCACATCTGATCTAAACATTAAAATGTATGTCAAAATTTGGGGAACTCATAGATGTCGATATTCCTGTCTTGTTGGATTTTTTTACAGAATGGAATGAACAATCTATTGCAATGCATCCTGTGTTAAGAGATGTAGCTGCTGCTCTTGGAGACAAGGCAAAAGTCATCAAGATAGATGTTGATAAAAACAAAGAATTGGCCGAAGCACTTCGCGTTAAAGGTTTACCTACACTAATTATCTATAAAAGAGGCGAGATGAAATGGCGTCATAGCGGAGAGCAGGATGCCGATACGCTTATTAATATCCTCCAAGAGTATATTTGACAAATTCCTACGCATGCAGGAATTTCTTTTTGAAAGACCACCAAGGATTTTATTGAAAAAGTTGACTTAATATCTTTAAATGGATAGCTTTTGACTAACATCTTTCAATTAAACTGAGCATCTTGTTTTTCCCTTCTTTCCTTGTATCGTCAAAGACGAAAATCGATATATGAAGCTCATCGCAATCACGTTCTACAAGCCTATTTCTTGAGTATATCATCTTGCGCGAAATATTGGTTTCTTTAAAATCATAATCGATAGATTAAGTAAGGTTATTCTTTCCAATAAAATGTGATCGACTAAATATAGCATGTGCTGATTACTTTTTTATAAATTTAATAGGAGTGTTGTTTTTTAAATGGAGAAAGTAAATGCCCGCTGTCAGGTCCTTGATTCTGATTTTAGAATTGGTATGTGGCTCCACTAATCCTTTGTTCACCATTTGACCAAGGCTATCGTAAATAATAAATTCCGTTGTATTTGGAATATGGCCCATATTCAAATAGTCTGAAGAAGGATTTGGATATACTGTTAGTGCAGTAGTTTCAAATTCATTTAAGCCCAGTGTATTTTTTATGAGTATGATTCTATTGGGATTCTCTTGCATGATGAAGATACCCATGTCATTGACTTCAATATCTATTGGGTCGTTAATACTACTTGATATTTCGGTTCTCACGGGTTTGGTAGAAGTAAGATCAATAGTTGAAATGGTTCCGCCGTCGTTTTCAGCAATATAAAGGATGTTTTTATAGATTCTTATGCCCATAGGTTTGTCAAAACCGGACAAAAATAGTTCAGGCGTGATATCGTTTGTTGAAGGGTCAATCACGTCAATAGAATTGGTTCCCGCATTGGCAATATATAATGTCGTATCATTATAGACCGCAAGTCCGAAAGGAATAAAAGTTGTTGAAGGTGCAGCCACAGCTGCCAACAAGGTACTGTTTGTAGATGCATTTGGATCATCATATCGGCCCACATATCTTGAAGTGGTGGTATTACTTGATACGTAAAGAGAAGATCCGTGCCAGTGTAAAAAATTGGGTTTGTTGGCTGTGGCATATCTTGTCACCTCAAAATTAGCGGAAGAGAGGTCCATCCTTGAGACTTGATTGGCATCAAATTCGGCTATATAGAGAGCATCACCATTTAGGGCCAGTCCGTTAGGATTGCCCATCCCTGAAGCCAAAAGCTCTGGTTCTGCATTTGGAATGGATAGTGCCAAGCGATATACATTATCATCATCAGTGTAATACAAATGTGTGCTACTAAGTACCATCCGGCCAGGATCTGTCATTCCTGTGACTAACTCTGTGATTTGAGAAAAGACTGTATTGCCAATAAAGTAAAAGCAAATTATAAGTGCGTATTTTTTCATGATATGGATGTTTAATTAAACATCGTGATCTCAAAAAAATGTCAGCATTATTTTTTATAAAAAGTGAATTTAGTTCATTCGCCTTTCCTAAATAAATGAAGAATTTTAGAGGTGTCAATATAACAATACTGGATGATGACACTTTGAATTTGTGATGGATTTATAGACGTTCAAACTTAAAACCCGACTCATTAAAATGGTGCAATACCTTTGGAAGTGCGAACATCATGTTTCGGGAAGCTTTCACACTATCATGAAAAACAACAATGCTCCCTGGGCGTGCTTTGGAAATTACATTTTTGGCGCACTGTTCTTCTGATATGGAATCCTTCCAATCAAAGGCTAAAATATCCCACATTATAATTTCGTAACCTAAGGTCAATAGACGCCTACCTTGTTGCGGAGTGATCTGTCCATAGGGCGGACGGAATAGATTGGCCCTGGGTGAACCTTGAGATCGGTCAGCATGCAAGGTTTGGAATTTGGAATTTGAAACTTGGTAATCGATGATCTCCTCTGTCTTCAAAACTTGATCCACATAAACCTCACTACTGGTGGTCCAACCTTTTGGGTGCGAATAGGTGTGGTTGCCAAGCGTATGGCCATCTTTTAAAATGTCATGGAAAATCTCCGGGTGTTTTTCAATATTATTGCCGATGCAGAAAAATGTGGCCTTGGCATTAAACTCTTTTAGAATGTTTAAGGTCCAATGCGTAATTTCTGGGGTAGGTCCATCATCAAAAGTCAAATAGATGGTTTTTTGATCCTGAGGCATATTCCAAATATAGTTCGGGAATATGCCTTTGATCAATTTTGGTGTTCTTATGGGAATGAGGTTCACAAGAAATTAGTCTAATTTAATCAGGTCATCAACTGTGTCTGTTATGATATCCCGTTCTTCCCTTTGAGGTTCGCGTCGTGGTTCGTCACCTTGCATAAAATGTTTGAATAGCTGCAAATAGTTATTGAATTTTTCAGTTTCCTGCAATGCAAAGTCCTTATCGTCATAAACTACTGCAATGTCCACTAAACTTCTATAACGCTCTATATCAGTAACAATTTGTTCTAAGTATCGCGATTGGGTTTCGAGCGAAAGCCCACTGAAATACGTTAAACTTTCCTGGTATTTTTTGGTGACATCTATATAAAGTTTTCTGGCTTTGTCTGTTTTCTCTACCTCATAATAACCACTGATAAATGGTTCCAATAAGGTGTAATATCCAAAGTAATCAACAGGCATCTTCTCCATCGCCAAATCGGCAATTTTTTCAGCTTTTTCAGGCTGGTCCTCATTGATTAATTGCTCCATCAAACGCGCAAGATTCCCTCTGTAGGTAATCCCGTTTTTACGAGTTTCCACGTCGTGGTAAATGTCTGGACTACCACTGTTTCCCCAATTCCACGACATAACCATGTCATACATCAGGTCCGTGTCCAAGCGCCCCATATCAAACGGGTTAGCTCTATCCACTGGCGTTTTAATTGGGACTAATTTATAGCATAAACCGTCCAATTGTAGGTAGTCTTTCATCCAGATATAGTCATCATCACCAAAACTTCCACCGGTAAAATAGATAGGACGTTCCCAATTGTTGTTGGCAATGATGTCCAGCATCAGTAATCTGTTTTTATATAGGGCGCCTCCTTTGATTTGGATGATGATTTCATCCACAATTTTGTCAGCGTCTTTCTCCTTTACAATACCATGTTCCAAAACCGATGCTTTATCTACAGGTACCCTGACGGATTTAGTAGGGTAATAATTGGTGTTCAACATATTTGGAGGATAGCTACTGGTGTCCCTGCCTTCTTGTTGTAGGGCATATTTGAGTTTCGTTCGAGGATTGTCGCTGCTGACAAAATCCATAAAATCCTTAATGCCCAAGGTGTCTTTGGTGATCTCTTTTTCAACAATATAGTCTCGAGTTCCGTATCGGTATTGCTCGTGCGTCAATTGCGATGGGATGGGATCACTGGTATAGGCTTTCCGTTTCATTTGGTCAATGTACCAATCCGTTTGAAAAAGGCTGGTATTGATGACCCTCACATCTCTTCGGATGCCTTCAATTTCTTGGGCATACCATAATGGGAAGGTGTCATTATCTCCAATGGTGAATAAAATGGCGTTAGGAGCGCAAGATTCCAAATATTTTACGGCCATGGCATGGGCTGTTTTTCTACCGGATCGGTCATGATCATCCCAATTATTGGCTGCTAATATCCCTGGAACCAGGATTAAACACACTAAGGTAATCGCATGCGGTAGGAATTTTGAAGTCGTGTATTTTCGGAGTGCATCAAAAATGGCATACACGCCAAAACCTATCCAAATAGCGAACACATAAAAGGACCCTACAACTGAATAGTCGCGTTCCCGTGGTTCAAATGGTCTGACGTTGGTGTAAAATTGGATGGCGAGCCCGGTCATCAGGAAAAAGACCAATAGGGTCCAGAATAGCTTTTTATCCCTTCCAATTAAAAACAAGAAACCGATCAAACCTAAAATAAGGGGCAAAAAGTAATACGTGTTTCGCGCTTTGTTGTTTTTGACATCACTTGGCAAATTATCCTGTGACATGTTAAGGTGCCACGCGTCAAAAGGTTTGATGCCACTGATCCAGTTGCCGTTCAAATCGTCGTATTTTCCTTGAATATCATTTTGACGTCCTACAAAATTCCACATAAAATAACGCCAATACATATATCCAAATTGGTATTCAATCATATACCCAAAGTTTTGGGCCAGTGATGGTTTATCGATGTTTAAATATTGACCGAATTGTTTCAGGAAATTGTGGTAATCGCTATAGTCAACCTGCCCTTCCCGAATGTTTCTTCTAAAATTGGAGACCATATCCCTGATTTGGGGCTCCATCATGTATTCGGGTTTGATGCTGAAGTCTAACAGACCGGTAAACATCATATAATTCTCGGCATTTTCACTGCTCCACATTCTTGGTAGAATAGAGGCTTGGGTGGAATTGTAATTCTGTTTGGCGTTTTTATAGTCATTGACAATCACATACTTTCCTGCGGCCTTGTCCTTTTCATAATTGGGTTTGTCGTCTATATAAGGTTCGTTTTCATCAAGTCCTGTGTATTGCTCAGTGAACAAGGGGCCATAAAAGAGATGGGTCTCAGGATACTGTTCTAAATTGTAATAGGCTAATAATTCACGGGCATCTGAAGGATTGTTCTCATTGACAACCACATTGGCATTGGCTCGTATTGGAAGCATTAACCAACATGAAAATCCGATAAAAATGAACATTAAGCATAATACCAAGGTATTGGCAATATGTTTTTGATGGTCTCTTGTATATTTCAATCCAAAATAGAACGCCACAACAACAATCACAAAGGCGATAATGGTTCCGGAGTTAAATGGCATGCCAAGACTATTGACAAAGAAAATTTCTGAAGCACTGAAAATTTTTAGTGCATTAGGGAGCAAAAGTTTGAAAATAAATAACAAAATAGCCGCAGAAACGACATTGGCCACAATAAAATTAGTGACCGTTATGGTTTTATAGTTCTTAAAATAATAAATCAATCCTATGGCAGGAATAGTCAGAAGACCCATGAAATGCACACCAAAGGACAATCCGATAACAAAGGCAATTAATATGAGCCAACGGTTGCCACGAGGTTTGTCCATCTCCTGTTCCCAGCGCAAAGCCAACCAAAACATGACGGCCATAATTAAAGTGGCCATGGCATAAACTTCAGTCTCCACCGCATTGAACCAAAATGAATCTGTAAAAGTGAAGGCGATACTTCCTACAAGTCCACTACCAAGAATGGCGATTTTTTTTGTAACTGTAAATTCCTCATCTGTTTTGACCAGTTTTTTAAGCAATAAGGTGATGGTCCAAAACATGAATAAAACGGTGAAGGCACTTGCCGCACCACTCATCATATTCAACATGGCTCCAATTTGGGAGGGCTCTAGGGCGAACATCGAAAAGAAGGCACCAAACATTTGGAACAAGGGTGCCCCTGGAGGGTGGCCTACCTGGAGCTTGGCGGAAGTCAATATATATTCCCCTGCATCCCAGAAACTAACGGTCGGTTCAATGGTAAGTGCATAAACAGTAAATGCAATGGCAAAGACAAACCAACCTAAAATGGTATTCCATTTTTTAAAGTTGAAATGATTCATAGATTTTTTGTTGAATTAGAGTGGCGAATTTAAGAATAAATATATAAGAGGGGAAAGTTTTTAAGTAAACGTTAAGTATTTAAAGTGCATCAATCCGTTCATCAGAAACCTCACATTGAATTTTTTCGGGAAAGTGACCTTAAAAAAATGCGGTTTCTAAGAGCGAACGTCTATTACTGTTTTGCCTTTTGATGTCTGTTTTAGTCAAAAATGAAATGATTTTATCGCTGTGCGGATTTAACAAGCTTGATTTTTGAATTGTTTTCTTGACCCAATAAGAATATTAACTTAGTATACCATTGTTGAACTTGAGCTTCACAGTGTAAAACATATATATAATTATCTCATTGTCAACATCTTATTGGTTTAGACACTTTTTTTAGAATAACGAATGTTTAAAATAACATTTTTTCTATGTAAAATATTTGCAAAAATAAAACATTGTAGTAAATTTGCGTCCTCAATTGGAGATTGGCCTATGGTGTAACTGGCAACACGTCTGGTTTTGGTCCAGAAGAGTCTAGGTTCGAGCCCTAGTAGGCCAACAGTTTTTCAAAAAATCCCGATCATTAATGTGGTCGGGATTTTTGTTTTTATAGAATTTTTTGGAATGGCCACCAACATTATTGTGATGAGGTTTAATTTTAATGACAGGTGAAGGGAAATGGTCTTTTTGTGATCTACTTCAGATTTTAAACGTAATCACAGGCCGGTCAGCATGATTGACTACGTCTTCTCCGATGCTGCCACTAAAAAAATGCGAAATCCCTTGCCTTCCGTGAGTGCTGATGCCAATTAAATCGGCGTTTATTTCTTTTGAAAAATTCAAAATCCCGCTTTCAACACTGTCATCGTTATATATGTGAATGGTATAATCTTTAAAGTCATAATCTTTGATGAAATTGTCAATACGATTTTTGGCTTCAGAAGTTGAAAGAAAGTCATTGGCGGTGTTGACCATTAGCAAATGCATTTTGGCTCCAAAGGACTTGGCAAATTCCGTAGCTTGTCTATAGGTGTCTTTGTTGTCCTTTTTGAAATCTGAAGCAAATACGAAACGGTCAACCTTAAAATCACTATGCTTGCGTTTAATAACCAATACAGGGATATCTGAAGTTCGAACCACTTTTTCTGCATTGGATCCGATAAACATTTCCTTGAATCCGCTGGCGCCGTGTGACCCCATGACAATGAGGTTGATATTGTGTTCGTGACAGGTGTCAACAATGCCACTGAATGACGGATAGGTTTTTACAATGTCGTGGATCGCAACATCTTTAAGGTAGCTTTTGGATAGAAGGGCCTCAAATTTCTGTTCTGCTAGCTTCATGAAAAACATAGCTTCGGGCAAAGCGCTTGGGGTGTTCATAGCATCAATTTCCTGCAATGGTATTTCTAGCATGTGCAATAGGTAAATTTCCGAGCCGTGTTTTTTTGCCAATTGAACTGCTACTTTCAGAGCATTTTCTGCTTGTTCTGAGAAGTCAGTGGGTACGAGGATTTTTTTCATGAAGCGGAAGTTGATTTGTGAAACATAAATTTAATAATAAAAAACGACTTTACATCCTTTGGATAAGTCAATAAAAAAGTCGTATATTTGCACCGCTGAATGATAAAAGAGAACACGAGGGGACATGAAAGTCCCCTCTTTTTATACTAATATAATGCTGAACGAGAACATTGTTAAAGCCTTGATAGAAAAAGGATTGGAGGAAAGATCAGATCTTTTTTTAATCGATCTTAAAATAAGCGCAGACAATAAAATCAGTGTGGTTATAGACGGCGATAACGGGGTTACTGTTGAAGATTGTGTGTTCATGAGTCGTGCCATAGAGCATAACTTGGATAGGGAGGAAGACGATTTTTCTCTGGATGTAGCCTCTGCGGGTGCGACATCGCCATTGATCAATAAAAGACAGTATAAAAAGAATATTGGCAGAACTTTAAACGTTAAAGCTAAATCTGATGCCAAATTTGAAGGTGTGTTAACAGAGGCGGGTGATGAGGAAGTGACTTTGGAATGGAAAACAAAGGAGCCTAAGCCAGTAGGAAAGGGAAAAATAGTGGTAAATAAGCAGGCTAAAATTAAGTATGAAGATATTTTAGAGGCTAAAGTGATAATAAAATTTTAATTCGAGGTAGTTATGGAGAATATTGCGTTAATTGATTCTTTTTCAGAATTTAAGGACGATAAATTAATCGATCGTGTAACGTTGATGGCGATTCTAGAAGATGTATTGAGAAATGCACTAAAGAAGAAGTATGGTGATGACGATAACTTTGATATCATTATAAACCCTGACAAAGGCGATTTGGAAATATGGCGAAATAGAGTTGTAGTTTCTGATGGTGAAGTGGAAGATCCAAATCAAGAAATTGAATTGTCTGCAGCACGTAAAATAGAGCCGGATTTTGAAGTAGGTGAAGACGTGGCTGAGGCTGTTAAACTGATTGATTTAGGAAGACGCTCCATTTTGGCACTTCGTCAAAATTTGATTTCTAAGATACATGAGCATGATAATACCAATCTGTATAAGCAATTTAAGGATTTGGTAGGTGAGATTTATACTGCCGAAGTACATCATATTCGACACAGGGCAATTATTCTTTTAGATGATGATGGTAACGAAATCATTCTTCCAAAAGAAAAGCAAATTCCTTCAGATTTTTTCCGTAAAGGTGAAAATGTAAGGGGTATTATAGAAAGTGTTGAGCTTAAAGGCAACAAGCCAACCATTATTATGTCCAGAACGACTCCGGTGTTTTTGGAGAAACTTTTCGAACAGGAAATCCCAGAGGTTTTTGACGGATTGATTACCATTAAAAAAGTGGTGAGAATGCCGGGAGAAAAGGCGAAAGTAGCGGTTGATTCCTATGATGATAGAATTGATCCTGTTGGTGCCTGTGTGGGAATGAAAGGTTCAAGAATCCATGGAATTGTTAGAGAATTGGGCAATGAAAATATTGATGTGATCAATTACACCAGTAATATACAGCTGTTCATCACCAGAGCATTGAGTCCGGCCAGAGTAACTTCAGTAAAGCTCAATGAAGAGACTAAGCGTGCAGAGGTGCTGCTTAAGCCAGAAGAAGTAAGTAAAGCTATTGGTAGAGGTGGTCACAACATCCGTTTGGCAGGACAGTTGACCGGTTATGAGATTGATGTATTTAGAGAAGGTGCTGAGGAAGATGTTGAATTGTCAGAGTTTACCGATGAGATAGAGGGCTGGATCATAGCAGAATTCAGCAAGGCAGGCTTAGATACTGCAAAGAGTATATTGGAACAAGATGTTCAGGATTTGGTTAAGAGAACCGATTTAGAAGAAGAAACCATTTTAGATGTTATCAGAATTCTTAAGGAAGAATTTGAAGAATAACACATATTAAGTTATATTAGAAGCAATTTATGGCTGATACAATTAGATTAAATAAAGTATTAAGAGAGCTCAATATTTCTATTGATCGCGCAGTTGATTTCTTGGAATCGAAGGGCATCAGTGTGGAAAAGAGTCCCAATACGAAAATATCAGACGATGTTCATATGGTTCTTTCCAATGAATTTCAAACCGATGCCAATAAGAAAATGGCCTCTCAGGAGGTTAGTGAGGCTAAGTTGAAAGAAAAGGAGGAATTACGTGAGCAGCGTGAGCGTGAGATTGAGGAGAAATTGAAGAGGGAGGAAGCCAGCAAGCAAATTGTAAGAGCTAAAGCACCTTTTAAAGGGCCTAAACAAGTTGGGAAAATCGACTTGGACCCTAAAAAGTCCGAAAGTACCGAAAAGGTTGAAGATGCAAAACCGGAAGAACCTAAAGTAGAGAAGTCAACTGAAACACCAAAGCAGCCTGAGGCCTCAGTTTCCACTGCTGAAAAAGAGACTCCAAAGGCTGAAGGCAAGGAAGAACCTAAGAAAGCTAAGGAAACATCCATAGAGACCGAAAAGACCAAAAAGACGGAGAAGGCTGAACCTGTTGCGAAAGTAGAGAAGACCGAAAAAGCGGAAGACGTTGAGACGACAGATAAAACTGATGTTCCTGAGGCTGAAGATGAGCTGATGAAAACACAGTATCAAAAGCTGTCTGGTCCTAAAATTGCTGGAGAAAAGATCGATCTTTCCCAGTTCAATAAGCCGAAAAGGAAAAAAGAAGAAAAGAAACCTGCTGCAGGCGATGCCAACAAAAAGAAGAGACGTCGTATCAGCAAGGGCCCTGCAGCTCCTGGGGTAAAACCGAGTTTTGGAGCGAATAGAGGTTCGGGTACTCCTCATAAGGGAAGACCAAGCCGTACGAGCACTGTAAAGGAAGAGCCAAGCGAAGCAGATGTGCAAAAACAGGTTCGAGAAACTCTTGAGAAGCTACAGGGCAAGACCAATAGAGGAAAAGGAGCTAAATATAGAAGAGATAAGAGAGATCAACACCGTCAACAGACTGAAAAGGATATTGAGCAGCAAGAAGCGGAAAGCAAAGTGTTGAAAGTTACCGAGTTTGTTACGGCAAGCGAAGTGGCCACAATGATGGATGTTCCTGTGACGCAAATCATCTCAGCATGTATGTCTTTAGGATTGATGGTCACCATGAACCAGCGGTTGGATGCCGAAACCTTATCGGTTGTGGCAGACGAGTTTGGTTATGAGGTGGAATTTGTAACCTCAGATCTTGAAGATAGTATTGAAGTTGTTGAAGACCGACCTGAAGATTTGAAACCACGTGCGCCAATTGTTACAGTCATGGGCCACGTAGATCACGGTAAAACATCGTTGTTGGATTACATTCGTAAGGAAAATGTGATTGCTGGAGAATCAGGTGGTATTACACAACATATTGGTGCCTATGCGGTACAATTGGAAGGCGGTCAGAAAATGGCATTCCTTGATACACCAGGACACGAGGCCTTTACGGCAATGCGTGCCCGTGGAGCGCAGGTAACGGATTTGGCCATTATTGTGATTGCTGCTGATGACGCCATTATGCCGCAGACCAAAGAGGCTATTTCACATGCGCAAGCTGCGGGAGTGCCGATTATATTTGCCATTAATAAGATAGACAAGCCAACGGCTAATCCTGAAAAGGTGAAAGAAGGTTTGGCGCAGATGAACTTATTGGTTGAAGATTGGGGCGGAAAAATCCAATCGCATGATATCTCAGCCAAAACAGGACAAGGCGTTAAGGACCTATTGGAAAAAGTGCTTTTAGAAGCCGAATTGTTAGAGCTAAGAGCAAATCCAAATAAACCTGCGGTTGGAACTGTAGTAGAAGCGTTTCTTGATAAAGGAAGAGGTTATGTATCTACCATTTTGGTACAAGCTGGAACCTTAAGAGTAGGCGACTATGTGTTAGCTGGAAAAAACAGTGGTAAAGTAAGAGCAATGCATGATGAACGTGGTAAAAACGTTGAAGCTGCTGGCCCTTCTACACCGGTCTCTATTTTAGGATTGGACGGTGCACCACAAGCTGGAGATAAGTTTGCTGTGTTTGCAGAAGAACGTGAAGCACGTCAGATTGCGGCAAAACGTACCCAATTGCAACGTGAGCAATCCGTTAGAACCCAACGTCATATTACTTTAGATGAAATTGGACGTCGTATAGCACTTGGGGACTTCCAAGAGTTGAATATCATTCTTAAAGGTGATGTGGACGGTTCAGTGGAAGCATTGACAGATTCATTCCAAAAATTGTCTACTGAAGAAATTCAAGTAAACATTATTCATAAAGGAGTTGGAGCCATTACAGAAAGTGACGTATTGTTAGCGACGGCATCTGATGCCATTATTATCGGGTTTAATGTACGCCCAATGGGTAACGCACGTCAAATTGCAGATCAGGAAGAAATCGACATCAGAATGTACTCTATTATCTATGATGCCATCAATGACCTTAAAGATGCGATGGAAGGCATGTTGTCTCCTGAGCTCAAAGAGGAAATCACTGGTACTGCTGAAATTAGAGAAATCTTTAAAGTTTCTAAAGTCGGAACCATTGCCGGGTGTATGGTTACTTCTGGAAAGATATTCAGAAACTCGGGCATCCGTTTGATTAGAGAAGGTGTAGTGGTTTACACAGGTGAACTATCGTCGCTGAAGAGATTTAAGGACGATGTTAGGGAGGTATCAAAAGGGTACGACTGTGGTATGCAAATCAAGAATTACAATGATATTCATGAAAACGATGTTATTGAAGCATTCCATGAAATTGAAGTAAAAAAGAAATTGAAATAAATTTCAATCTGAATATGTAAAAAACGGCGACTCTCATCGAGTCGCCGTTTTTTTTGTTGTTTATGATCTGTTTTTATGATTCGTATTGGAAGTGATCCGGACCATCTGAAAACGTATTTGTTCAGTTCAAGGGGCTTGTTGCTTTCTTTAACATGGCAATGATGGCATGTTTTGAAGAATCAATCCAGCAAATCCAAACCTGCCCATAAACCACCTTTAAAGTTGTTCCAATTATTCTGAATTAGGCGTGTGAAGAGAGTTCTTTATCATTTTCAAATAAACTTTTTGAAGGTGTGATAAAAGACATATAACTAAATCATTTAAGTCTGTTTTCAGTCTCTTTTTAAGACGGCCTATCTATTTTTCTTAGGGCGCAATACCAAAGCATCAGGGTAGCTTTTTTTGACTTTCATTAATGCGCGATCCGCTTCCAAACGTGTTCTGAAGTTGCCCAACCAAATTTTGTAATTTGGAGATTCGTACTCGATCGTATTGCTCCAGTCGGGAAATAGCGTTGCCACTTGGCTTCTGGCAGATTGGGCACCACCACGTGGGCCGTTGTAAACTTGAATCACAAAAGCATCTATCGTGCTCCGTACGTCTTTTTTAAACTCAAGAAGTTTGTCGATATCTTTATTTTGTTCTACGGTCACAATGCCATCTTGGGCATGAATTGCGAGTGTGGCCGAAAAAAAAGCAAATGCGAAAAAGGTCAATCTTAAATCAGGTTTCCTCATGGTGTGTATATTCTTTAAGCGAATGATCTCATTTATTATTTTAAATGATGGTTTTTAGAAGCTTAGACATTTGGCAAAAATATCAAATTTAATTTGTAATGTCCTTATCTGAAATCAATAAACTAAATAACCTGAAATTTATTATTTAGAATGTTTATAAATTATCAATTAACACTTCTGTAACATTTCTAAAATCGACTTTAAGTGTTACTTTTGCGAGTGATTTTATAACTGTATTTTTTTCTTTTTAATGAAAAAATCGTACCAAAGTTTGGAAGATAATTCAACTAACAATATGAAACAGGTGATACACTGTAAATTGGCCACTAAATTTCTTCATTTAGGGTTTTTTATTTTACTTACGTTTTCAGCGTCCCTTCAGGCTCAGGATGGTGACCCTGTCAAAGGAAAAACATTATATAATTCTAACTGTGCTGCTTGTCACAAATTAGACGGACCCATGACCGGGCCGCCACTTCGAAATATTGAACAGAGATTGGCCGATGAGGAAGGTCTGGATAGAGAATGGTTGACTGCCTGGATCCATAATAGTATGGGTATGGTCAATGCTGGCGATCCTTATGCTGTTAAAATATACAACGAGTATAATCAATTGCCAATGATGCCGTTTCCGCAGTTGTCTGACCAAGATATCAGTGATATTTTGGCGTATACTGCTGAGGAGAAAAAGGCTCCTGCCCCGGTGGCAGGTACGGAAACTGCCAGTGGTGCAGGCGGAGGAGACTCGGGGACTTCAAACCAACTGATTCTTGGTGCATTAGCCTTGTTGTTTGGACTTTTGGCCATGGCTTTGGTTTTGGTAAGACGTACTTTAAATCGTTTTGCAGAGGCTAAAGGTGTTATTGTTGAAGGCGACAAAAAAGACAATATCTGGAAAGCCTTTGTTCAGAATCAATTCTTGGTATTGGTGACCGTCATTTTATTATTGTTGGCCAGTGCCTATTTTGTTTATGGTTATTTCATGCAAATAGGTGTTGACGAAGGGTACGCTCCTGTTCAGCCCATCCATTATTCGCATAGAATCCATGCTGGAGACAACGGGATTGATTGTAAGTACTGTCACTCGTCTGCTCGTGTAAGTAAAACTTCAGGTATTCCTTCATTGAATGTGTGTATGAACTGTCATAAGTCCATATCAGAAGTTTCAGAAGATACCTATGCCGAGGGCAAGACCTATGGTGTTGATTATAATGAAGAAATTCAAAAGCTATATGCGGCCACAGGTTGGAATCCTGACGAGCAAAAATATACGGGAGAGCCACAGCCTGTAAAGTGGATCCGTATTCATAATCTTCCTGATTTTGCATATTTCAATCATGCACAACACGTTACCGTTGGAGGAATCGAATGTCAAACATGTCATGGTCCAGTGGAGTCTATGGAGATCATGTCGCAGTTCGCTCCATTGACCATGGGTTGGTGTATTGAATGTCATAGAACCACGGATGTGAAAATTGAGAATAATGAATACTACACCAAGATCCATGAACAATTGTCCAAGAAATATGGAGTCGAAAAACTTACCGTTGCGCAGATGGGAGGTTTAGAATGTGGTAAATGTCATTATTAATAAAATAAAGATACAGTGTTGGTTTGCACCAAAAACCATTAACTATCAACTAATAACTATTAAAGAATATGTCATCAAACAAGAAATACTGGAAAAGTGTTGAGGAGCTGAACACAGACAGCTCTATTGTTGAGGCGCTTAAACAAAGAGAATTTGTTGACGAAATTCCGACAGACGAATTTCTAGGCAACAAGTCCAATTTGGAAACATCTTCAACAACACGTCGTGATTTCTTAAAATATGTTGGTTTCAGTACGGCTGCGGCATCTTTAGCGGCTTGTGAGGGTCCGGTTATTAAATCGATTCCTTACGTTGTGCAGCCAGAAGAAATCATTCCAGGAGTATCTAATTTTTACGCGACAACAATTGCTGATGGTTTTGATTTCGCAAGTGTCTTAGTGAAAACTCGTGAAGGACGACCAATTAAAATTGATAACAACGATTTGGCGGCCTCTCAAGGCGGTGTCAATGCCAGAGTGCATGCGTCAATTTTAGGTCTATACGATAATTTGAGAGTTAAAGGACCTCAAAAAGAGGGATCTGATATTTCATGGGAGACCTTTGATTCTGAAACGAATCAGAAGCTGACGGATGTTATGAATGGAGGAAAGGAGATTGTGTTATTGACACAAACTTTCGCTAGTCCATCAACCAGCAAGTTGATTTCTGCATTTAAAGAAAAATATGGCAATGTGCGTCACGTCGTTTATGATGCGGTTTCCGAATCTTGTGCGTTGGATGCTTTTCAAGCAAAATACGGAGAACGTGCATTGGCAAATTACGATTTCTCCAAAGCGTCGACAATAGTTTCTGTTGGTGCTGATTTCCTTGGAGATTGGCAAGGCGGTGGATTTGAATCGGGTTATGCCAAAGGTCGTGTGCCTACAGATGGAAAAATGTCAAGGCACATTCAAATTGAAGCAAATATGTCCCTAACGGGTGCTAATGCCGATAAACGTATCCCAGCAACACCTTCACAGCAAAAACAAGCCTTAGCTAAACTGTACAGTTATGTTACTGGACAATCTGTTTCAACAGACTTACCGGCCCAATTAGACGAGGCCATTCAAAAAGTGGCATCCGAATTAAAGAAAGCTGGAAGCAATGGTGTTTTGGTCACTGGAATCGATGATGTCAATGCACAAACAGTGGCATTGGAAATCAACTCGGCTTTGGGAAGTAAAGCCTTTGATACCAAATCTCCCATTAAGAAAAGACAAGGTAGTGATAAGGACGTGATGACTTTGATAGCGGATATGAATGCTGGTAAAGTTGGTGCGATCATAATGAATGGTGTCAATCCATTATATACATTACCCAACGCAAATGAATTTGCCGAAGGATTGAAACAAACAGAATTGTCTATTGCGTTTTCAATGAAGGCCGATGAGACTGCTTCTGAATCTCAATATATTGCTGCTACACCTCATTATTTGGAATCTTGGGGTGATGTGGAGCTTAAAAAAGGACATTTTGGTTTAATGCAACCAACCATCCGTCCGTTATTTGATACCCGTCAGTTCCAACAAGCTTTGTTGAAATGGATAGGAAGTGATTTGACCTACTTTGATTTTATCAAGGAAAATTGGAGTACAGGCATACTTGGTGGAGCTTCATTTAATCAAGCATTACATGATGGAGTTTATGTTTCTACCGCTTTGACAAGTGTTTTGGGTGCTGGACCATCTTCCGATGTGGAGGGTGACGCTGCTGCCCAGGCTCTGCCAGAGTCCTCAGGAGGAGGCGCTGCAAGGGCATTGGCATCTGCAGGATCTGCTGAGGGTATGGAATTACAACTCTATACAAAAACGGGAATGGGAGATGGTAAACAAGCCAATAACCCATGGTTGCAAGAGTTCCCTGACCCTATTACAAGAACGTCATGGGACAATTATGTAACCGTATCCAGTGCTGATGCTAAAAAATTGGAGATCAAAAATTGGCATGTTGCCGATGGTGGTCTTAATGGTAGTTTGGTGGAGTTGTCAGTGAACGGACAGACCATAACCATTCCTGCTATTATACAACCAGGTCAGGCCGTAGGCTCTGTAGGTTTGTCATTTGGTTACGGACGCACAAAGGGACTTAAGGAAGAAATGCAAACGGGTAAGAATGCTTACCAGTTTTATAAAGATTTTAACAGTGCCCAAACCGACGTATCGATCAAACTGGTATCGGGAGTTCATGAGTTTGCTTGTGTGCAGTTGCATAACACGCTAATGGGCCGTGGAGATATCATTAAGGAAACCACGCTTGAAATCTTTAATACTAAGGATAAAGAATTTTGGAATCCACTTCCAAAAGTGTCGTTAAATCATATTGAAACACCTTCAACGGAGGTCGATTTGTGGGATGAATTTGATAGATCTATTGGACATCATTTCAACTTGTCTATTGATTTGAATGCATGTACTGGATGTGGTGCCTGTGTCATTGCTTGTCATGCCGAAAATAACGTTCCGGTAGTAGGTAAATCTGAAATTAGAAAGAGTAGAGATATGCATTGGTTGCGTATTGATAGATACTATTCTTCTGAAGACACCTTCACAGGGGATATAGAAAGAAAAGAGGCAGCAGATGGCCTATTGGGCGATACAGGTATCAAAAGCACGTTGCATGAGATGGAAATTGCGGCTGATAATCCTCAGGTAGCTTTCTTACCAATGATGTGTCAGCACTGTAATCATGCTCCTTGTGAAACTGTTTGCCCTGTTGCAGCAACGTCCCATGGACGCCAAGGTCAAAATCATATGGCCTATAACCGTTGCGTAGGTACTCGTTACTGTGCAAACAACTGTCCTTACAAAGTACGTCGTTTCAACTGGTTCCGTTACAATAAAAATGATGAGTTTGATTACAATATGAACGACGATTTAGGTCGTATGGTATTGAATCCTGATGTTGTTGTGCGTTCTCGTGGGGTTATGGAAAAATGTTCATTGTGTATTCAAAAAACACAAAAAACAATTCTCGATGCCAAGCGTGAAGGACGTGAAATTAAAGATGGCGAATTCCAAACGGCATGTTCAGCAGCCTGTGGTACTGGAGCTATGGTATTTGGAGACATTAACGATAAAGAGAGTAAAGTTGCGAAACTGAAAGAGGATAAACGTATGTATCACGTACTTGAATATATTGGAACACAACCCAACGTTCAGTATCACACAATTGTGAGAAATACAACGGAATCATAATTATTAATTAAGAAATAATTCTAAAAGCATTATGGCGTCTCATTACGAAGCACCTATTAGAAGACCTTTAGTTTTAGGTGAAAAATCATACCACGATGTTTCTGTGGATATCGCTAAACCTGTAGAGGGTAAAGCCAATAAATCATGGTGGATAGTCTTTTCTATCTCACTTGCAGCCTTTCTTTGGGGAATTGGTTGTATAGTTTATACCATAGCAACAGGAATTGGAGTTTGGGGCCTAAATAAAACCATCGGTTGGGCTTGGGACATTACCAACTTCGTTTGGTGGGTTGGTATTGGTCACGCAGGGACATTAATTTCGGCAGTATTGCTATTGTTCCGTCAAAAATGGCGTATGGCAATTAACCGTTCTGCGGAAGCGATGACCATTTTTGCAGTTATTCAGGCAGGGCTGTTCCCTCTTATCCACATGGGTCGTCCATGGTTGGGATATTGGGTTTTACCAATTCCAAACCAATTTGGATCCTTATGGGTTAACTTTAACTCGCCGTTACTTTGGGACGTGTTTGCGATTTCAACCTATCTATCGGTATCTTTAGTCTTTTGGTGGACTGGTTTATTGCCTGACTTCGCTATGATTCGCGATAGAGCGGTAAAGCCTTTCCAAAAGAAAATCTATTCGTTATTGGCTTTTGGATGGTCAGGTAGAGCAAAAGATTGGCAACGATTTGAAGAGGTGTCTTTGGTTCTTGCCGGTTTGGCTACACCGTTGGTACTTTCTGTACATACCATTGTATCCTTTGACTTTGCTACGTCTATAGTTCCAGGTTGGCATACCACTATTTTCCCGCCTTATTTCGTTGCAGGAGCAGTTTTCTCTGGTTTCGCCATGGTGAACACCCTATTGATTATCATGAGAAAAGTAGTGAGCCTTGAAGATTACATTACCGTTCAGCATATTGAGTTGATGAATATTGTAATCATGATCACAGGTTCAATTGTTGGGGTTGCTTATATCTCGGAATTATTTATCGCTTGGTATTCTGGAGTCGAATATGAGCAGTATGCGTTCTTGAACAGAGCTACCGGACCTTACTGGTGGGCATACCTTCTGATGATGACTTGTAACGTGTTTTCGCCACAGTTTATGTGGTTCAAAAAACTGCGTACCAGTATCATGTTCTCGTTCTTTATTTCCATCGTCGTAAACGTGGGGATGTGGTTTGAGCGATTTGTAATTATCGTGACATCTTTGCATAGAGATTATATGCCTTCAGCATGGACGATGTTCCAACCAACATTTGTGGATATTGGAATTTTCATAGGCACCATTGGATTCTTCTTTGTATTGTTCTTGCTTTATGCACGTACTTTCCCAGTGGTGGCACAGGCAGAAATCAAAACCATCATGAAATCTTCAGGCCAGCGTTACAAACGTATCAGAGAATCTGGTGGAAGTCTGGTTGGTACGGGTACCGATCCTCGCACTCACAACGTAAATATTCATGCAGGAACGCCTATAGTTGATGAGAAATCGACGGTAAAACCCCATGATCCAAAAGCGATTAATGAATTGATGGATAGTGTTGGTGTTTTTGATCCGACGACTCAGGCTAAAGATGACTTACAGCAAATTAATGGAGTTGGTCCGAAAATGGAGGAAGTCCTTAATGGGATCGGAATCTATTCTTTCTTACAAGTAAGTAAAATGACTAAAAGAGAATATGACTTGTTAGACGAAATTACTGCTTCTTTCCCGGGAAGAGCAGAACGCGATGATTGGGCCGGACAAGCTAAAATATTAATCAACAACAAAAAATAGTATGGAAGGATCTTCAAAAGTTATTCACGCTATGTATACGGATGATGATGTCTTGATGGCCGCCGTTAAGAAAGTAAGGGCAGAGAGATATCATATTGAAGAAATATATACACCATTTCCGGTTCACGGATTGGATAAAGCAATGGGATTGGCACCAACAAGATTGGCAATCACGTCCTTTCTATACGGTTTGGCAGGTTTAGTAGTTTCTATCGTAATGATTAACTACATGATGATTGAAGATTGGCCTCAGAATATTGGAGGAAAGCCAAGTTTTAGTTATCTAGAAAACATGCCAGCATTTATTCCCATTATGTTTGAGTTAACTGTGTTTTTCGCAGCGCATTTAATGGTCATCACATTTTATCTACGAAGTAGGATGTGGCCTTTTAAAAAAGCTGAAAATCCTGATACAAGAACAACGGACGATCATTTCTTAATGGAAATCAGTGCCGGGGACAATGTTGATGAACAGTTTGATATATTGAGAAATACAGGAGCTGTAGAAGTTACCTTAATTGATAAAGCACACTAATACACATGAAAAGCTTATTTAAATTAATAATTTTGATGGTCGTTTTGGTTTCTTTTGCATCATGTCAAAATAAATCGAAGCCTAATTATCAATTCTTTCCGGATATGTATGAGCCGATTGGTTATGAAGCATACGGCGAAGTTGAGTTTTTACCTGATGGCATGGAAGCGAAATTGCCAGTTGAAGGATCTGTAGCAAGAGGCCATAAACCTTTTGATATTGACGGTAGTATCGAAGGCTATAACTTAGCGAAGGCAAGTTTAGTATCGCCTTTGGATTCCACTCAGATAGATGGGCCTAGAGGGGGTCAGTTATATGATATTTACTGTGGGGTTTGCCATGGTAAAAAAGGAGATGGCCAAGGCATCTTGGTGAAACGCGAAAAGATTTTAGGCGTACCTTCTTTTGATGATCAAGGAAGAGCATTGACTCAAGGAAGTGTTTACCACACCATTCACTATGGTAAGAACGTTATGGGTTCTTATGCTAATCAGTTAAATGAAGAAGAGCGTTGGCAAGTTGTGGATTACGTGATGCAATTAAAATCAGAATTAGGAGGAAGTCAGACTGTTAAAGATTCAATATAGATATGTACACAATTTCAAATAGATTAAAGACATTTTCCATCATCCTTATTGTCTTGGGTGTATTAGGAGTGGCTTACGGTTTTATGACATCTCATAAATCTTTAGAAGAGGTTAAGACAATGCTCGTTGAAGAACATGCACATGATGGTGGACATGAAACTTCTGTACAAGAACACACCGAAAGTGCCGGTTCAGAACATGCAGACGTATCTCAGGATGATAAACATGCAAAACACGTCCAGGAACAGATTGCGAAAAGACCTTGGTCTGCAATGTACGTATCCGCCTTGTTCTTTATGACGATTGCCCTTGGAGTCCTAGCGTTTTACGCTATTCAAATTGCTTCACAAGCAGGTTGGTCGCCGGTATTGTTCAGGGTGATGGAAGCTATTTCTGCTTACTTGTTGCCAGGTGCCATTATTGTCATCCTTCTTGCAGTTGGTTCGCATTATATTGGACATCACAACGAGATATTTGTTTGGATGAACCCAGATGTGGTAGCCGATGATAAATTGATACAAAACAAATCGGGATATTTAAACATTACGGCATTTTTGATCAGAGCCATTATTTTCATTGGTGGTTGGTGTACATACTGGTATTTTGCCCGTAAATTTTCAATTGCTCAAGATAATGCTGAGCCAGGGGATATCAGAAACTTTAAAAAATCGTTTAGAATTGCTGCTGGATTCCTAGTGTTTTACTTGTACACGGAATCCATTATGTCATGGGATTGGATCATGAGCGTAGATCCGCATTGGTTCAGTACGCTATTTGGATGGTATGTTTTTTCAGGTATGATTGTCGCAGGGATAACCGTGATTGCCATGGTCGCCATCTATTTGAAAGGCAAAGGACTTCTTCCATTGGTAAATGATAGCCATATTCATGACTTGGCAAAGTATATGTTCGGATTTAGTATTTTCTGGGCTTACCTATGGTTCTCTCAGTTCATGCTTATCTGGTATGCAAACATTCCGGAAGAAGTAGTTTACTTTGTATCGCGAATAGAGGATTATAAATTGCCTTTCTTTGGAATGTTGGTGCTAAACTTTGTGTTCCCATTCTTGATTTTGATGCATAGCGATTACAAACGAGTACCTTGGTTTGTGATGATGTGTGGCGTTGTTATTTTAATTGGCCATTATGTCGATTTGTTCGTAATGATTATGCCGGCCACTGTTGGCGATAGATGGTACATTGGAATTCCTGAAATTGGATCTATTTTATTACTTGGAGGCTTGTTCTTACTGGTGGTATTTACATCAATGACAAAAGCTCCTTTGACACCAAAAGGCAATCCATTTATTAAAGAAAGTGAAAATTTCCATTATTAATAACCTATAAAGAAGAGAAACGACAATGACTGCTTTATTCATAATTATCATAGTACTTTTTGCGGCGGTAGCTATTTGGCAAATGGTCAAAATATTTGATCTCGCCCAAGTGCGTACAGAAACCATAAATAATGGAATAGCAACTGATTACGATAATAAGATCAATGGATATTTGATGTTGGCTTTTTTAGCCTTTATTTATATCATTACAATTATCTCTTTTGTGTATTGGGGTGATTTGCCCCTAATGTCAAATGCAGCTTCAGAACACGGGGCTGAGGTCGATAATTTGATGTTGATTTCCATGATAGTGATTTTTACCGTACAGATTATCACTCAGTTTTTACTTCACTATTTTGCTTTTAAATATAGAGGAGAGAAGGGTAAGAAGGCATTATATTTTGCCGATCATAACACTTTAGAAGCAGTTTGGACCATAATCCCTGTTATTGTATTGGCAGGATTGATCATTTACGGCCTTTTCACCTGGAATTCCATTATGAATATTGATGAAGATGCTGATCCGATGGTTGTGGAATTATACGCTCAACAATTTGCTTGGACAGCGCGCTATGCTGGTCAAGACAATGTTTTGGGTATGGCCAACGTAAGATTAATCGATATCGACAAAGCAAATGTTTTGGGTATTGATGAAGCCGATCCGAATGCTGAAGATGATATTATTGTAAAAGAATTGCATTTGCCAGTTGGCAAGCCGGTCCTTTTTGAAATTCGTTCGCAAGATGTATTGCACTCTGCATACATGCCTCACTTCAGAGCGCAAATGAACTGTGTTCCTGGAATGATCACAAAATTTGCATTTACACCGACTTTGACCACTAAGGAAATGCGCGAAACTCCAGAAATGATTGCCAAAGTGGAAAATATCAATAATATCCGGGCAGAAAAGAGCAAAGAATTAATGGCGAAAGGTGAAGAAGAATTGGATCCGTACGAATTCCATTTCCTTTTACTTTGTAATAAGATTTGTGGAAAGTCGCACTATAATATGCAGATGAATATTATCGTTGAGACCCAGGAGGAGTTTGATGCTTGGATAGCTGAGCAAAAGACTTTCAAAGAATCATTGAAATAATAATAAAATCGTTTTAAACAAGTATATATAGATTATGTCAACACACGCAGTAGATATTCACGCACATGACGACGGTCACGGACATCATCACAAAGAAACCTTTGTAACCAAATATATCTTTAGTCAAGATCATAAAATGATCGCAAAGCAATATTTGATTACTGGAACTCTCATGGGAATCATTGGCGTCATGATGTCTTTGATGTTTCGAATTCAGATTGCATGGCCTGAGGAGCCCAATATTCTTTTTGAGGCTTTATTAGGCAAATGGGCACCGGGTGGTGTCATGGATGCTGACATCTATTTGGCATTGGTAACCATTCATGGGACGATCATGGTGTTCTTTGTATTGACTGCGGGATTGAGTGGTACCTTCAGTAACCTGCTTATTCCGTACCAGATTGGAGCGCGGGATATGGCATCTGGTTTTATAAATATGCTGTCTTATTGGATATTTTTCGTGTCCTGTGTTCTTATGCTTATTTCATTGTTTTTAGAAGCGGGACCTGCAGCAGCGGGATGGACCATTTATCCGCCTCTAAGCGCTTTACCGATGGCACAAGGCGGTTCTGGCATGGGAATGACGCTTTGGCTCATATCCATGGCGATTTTCATAGCACAGTCTTTGTTGGGATCATTGAACTATATAGTGACGGTTATTAACATGCGTACTAAAGGTATGTCAATGACAAGATTGCCATTGACTGTTTGGGCGTTTTTTGTAACAGCAATCATCGGTGTGGTATCTTTCCCGGTATTATTGTCAGCGGCCTTATTATTGATTATGGATAGAAGTTTTGGAACATCCTTCTTCTTATCCGATATTTTTATTCAAGGTGAAGTCTTGCATTATCAAGGAGGATCTCCCGTACTTTTTGAACATTTATTTTGGTTCTTGGGTCATCCCGAAGTTTATATCGTGATTCTACCTGCCATGGGAATCGTATCGGAGATTATGGCGACCAACTCACGAAAACCGATTTTTGGTTATCGTGCCATGGTGGCGTCTATTCTGGCCATCGCATTCTTATCAACCATTGTTTGGGGTCACCATATGTTCGTATCAGGAATGAATCCATTCCTTGGATCGGTGTTCACGTTTACAACCTTATTGATTGCTATCCCGTCGGCCGTCAAGGCTTTTAACTGGATTACAACCATTTGGAAAGGAAACCTGCAGATGAACCCCGCCATGTTGTTTGCCATTGGATTCGTATCCACATTCATCACCGGAGGTTTAACCGGAATTATTGTTGGTGATAGTGCTTTGGACATTAACGTGCACGATACGTATTTCGTTATTGCCCACTTCCACTTGGTTATGGGGATTTCAGCTATCTATGGTATGTTTGCTGGTATCTATCATTGGTATCCAAAAATGTTTGGTCGAATGATGAATAAGAATTTAGGGTATATCCACTTCTGGATTACCGCCATTTCGGCTTACGGTGTTTTCTTCCCGATGCATTTTATAGGAATGGCCGGATTGCCAAGACGTTATTATACCAACTCAGCATTCCCATTGTTTGATGATTTAACCGATGTTAATATTGTAATCACCGTATTTGCATTGATTGGAGGTGCGATACAGCTTGTTTATTTATATAATTTCTTCGTAAGTATATTCTATGGTAAAAAAGCAACTCAAAATCCGTGGAGAGCGACTACATTGGAGTGGACAACGCCTGTAAAACATATTCATGGCAACTGGCCTGGAGAAATACCTCATGTTTACCGTTGGGCATATGACTATAGCAAACCGGGACATGATGTAGATTTCGTACCGCAGAACGTTCCTTTAAAGGAAGGCGAGGAAGAATTGCAGCATTAATCACCAATTCCTGCGCAGGCAGGAAACCTTTAGGTTCAGCGTAGCTAATCTTATAATAAACATTTACAGACCTTCGGATCGATACTATCCTTCTGAAGGTCTTTTTGGTTTTTGTCGATTTATATTATGGATTTTGAAGAGAAGATTCCCACCTTCGCGGGAATATGGTGGATTGTTACTATCATTCTGAAGGTCTTTTTGGTTATATCTGCTATTTATTAATCTGGTCTTTCTGTAGATGAGATTCCGGTTTGTACATGAGATTCCCGCTTTTGCGGGAATAGATTATATCAAAAGCCTTTCTGAATATGAAAAGCATTTTGTTTATCTTTGTTTTTGCGGCGAGCTCTAATTAAACCTGTGGCTTGGCTTTACAAAAATTTGTTTTAATTCTTAAAGAGATTCCCACTTTCGTGGGAAGTACCATGAACGATAACCTAAACCCATCCAACGAAAACTTTTCTCCAGAAGAACTTGATGTCGAGAAGAAATTAAGACCCTTATCCTTTGATGATTTTACAGGTCAGGAACAGGTGTTGGAAAATTTAAAGATTTTTGTTGAAGCTGCCAATCAAAGAGACGAAGCTTTGGACCATACTTTGTTTCATGGACCTCCAGGTCTTGGTAAAACAACTTTGGCGCACATTTTAGCGAGCGAGTTGGGTGTGGGCATCAAAGTTACTTCAGGACCTGTTTTGGACAAACCAGGCGACCTTGCCGGGCTTCTGACCAATCTTGATGAGCGTGATGTCTTGTTTATTGACGAAATTCATCGTCTAAGTCCAATTGTTGAGGAATATTTGTATTCCGCTATGGAAGATTACAAAATCGATATCATGATTGAATCGGGGCCAAATGCCAGAACGGTTCAAATCAATCTGAATCCGTTTACATTGATTGGCGCCACAACGCGATCTGGATTATTGACCTCACCAATGCGGGCCCGTTTCGGAATCCAAAGCAGATTACAGTATTATAATACTGAATTGCTGACCACCATTACCCAGCGAAGTGCCTCCATTTTAAACGTTCCAATTTCTATGGAAGCGGCTGTTGAAATAGCTGGCAGAAGTAGGGGAACGCCCAGAATATCGAACGCTTTGTTGCGTCGCGTCCGCGATTTTGCACAAATAAAAGGAAATGGCAGCATTGATATAGCCATTGCCAAATTTGCACTTAAAGCTTTGAATGTGGATACCCACGGTCTTGATGAAATGGACAACAAAATTTTGATGACCATTATTGACAAGTTCAAAGGTGGCCCGGTAGGCATTACCACCCTGGCTACTGCCGTTAGTGAGAGTGCTGAAACTATTGAAGAAGTCTACGAGCCTTTCTTGATTCAGCAAGGATTTATTATGCGTACCCCAAGAGGGAGGGAGGTCACTGAATTGGCCTATAAACATCTTGGAAAGATCAAGGGCAATATTCAGGGAGGATTATTTTCATAATCCTTAAAAGAGGTATTTATAACTCAGACTTCTATGTTTTATTTTGAAAATTGATGACTACACCACTTGGGACGTGGTCTAAAATATGCGCAGTGCAATGGCTATAAATAAAGAAATTCCATCTGTTCCTTTAATAAGTTTTATAAAGCATTCTTTGGAGATTCTGAAAAACCCATTGAATTTTCACCATGCCAATTTCACTGCTAAAGGCGATACTTTTAAGCTGAAAATCGGCTTTTCTAATGAAATCGTTTTTTCGCGTGATGCCGCCTTTGCCGAATATGTCCTTCAAAAGAATCAAAGAAACTATACCAAGTCCAAAATCCAAACGGAAGACTTGGTCAAATATGTGGGGAAAGGATTGCTGACTTCTGAAGGAGAATTATGGAAAAAGCAACGTCAACTCATCCAACCGGCATTTCATAAAAAACAATTGGCGACCCTATTAGACAAAATACGTGAGGCCATTCTGTTGGAATATAAGCATATTGAAGTTGATAAGAAACTTGATGTCTTTCCCATCTTTAATGATCTCGCCTTTCAAACTGTCGTTAAATCCTTATTCAGTAGTGCGGCAGACGATGATGCCATCAACCGATTACAATTTATAACAGAAGCTGCACAAAAAATGTTGGTCAGAGAACTTAGGCAACCTTATTTAGGCTGGTGGTTCAAAGCAAGTGGCACCATCGAAAAACATTTGAAACTGACTCGAGAAGCACGTCAAATCCTTAAAAACATTGTCAAGACGCGGCGGGATTCTGATGAAAAGCAGGGCGATTTGTTGGACATGCTTTTGGAAGCGCAATATGACGATGGCAGTTTCATGGAAGAAGAACAGCTGATAGATGAAATCTTGATACTGTTTATTGCAGGACATGAAACGACTTCCAACGCCTTAACTTTTATCTTTCAGCTTTTGGCGAAACATCCAGAATGGCAAGAGAAAATTCATCAGGAAAATATCCAAATCACCAATGGCTCAGAGGATTTGATGCATGTGGTCACCTCATCTAAAGTGTGCCAACAAGTGATTGAAGAAGCGATGCGGTTATATCCGCCAGTCTATTTTATTGATCGGGTAAACATTGAAGACGATGAGTTTAATAATATGATCTTTAAAAAAGGGTCAAATCTGTTGCTTTCTATTTATGAGATACACCGTCATCCGCAATTGTGGGAAAGGTCAAACGAATTTTTACCATCACGTTTTGAAGACGGCGGACGAAAATTCTCATCCCAATATTTTCCATTCGGTGCAGGCCCAAGAAAATGTATTGGTAATAATTTTGCTATGTTTGAAATGATCATTGCCGTCACTGAATTGGTTAAAAACTATAAAATGACTGCCGAATTTGACGCCATAGAGATCACACCTTTAATTACCTTAAAACCTAAGAATGCTTTTTTGAAATTTGAAAGTAGAATGTCAGGCTGAGCGCAGTCGAAGCCGCTAAAATTAACAATATGTTCCAATATTATGTTTATATTCTAAAATGTTCCGACAATTCTTATTATACTGGAATCACAAATAATATTGCACGCAGATTTCAAGAACATGAATTCGGAATCAATAAGGAATATTATACCTTTAAAAGACGTCCTATAACCATGGAATTCTATCAGGTGTTTAATGATATTTTGCAAGCCATAGATTTCGAAAAGAAAATAAAGAGATGGACGAGAGCTAAAAAGAAAGCTTTGATTGAAGGAGATTTTGATATGTTGCAGATCCTTTCTGAATGTCGTAATGCAACACATTATAAATATAATCCGGGTAATAAAAGTGTGTGATATTAAAATCTTCGACTTACTGCGTAAGCTAACTTCTTTCAAAATATATTTTAAAATCGTTAATGCTCAGCTCGACCATGAGAAATAAATTTTCAACTTGAACAACAAAGCCAAATACAGCCAACTCATAAAAACTGAAGCCAAACGTCTCGGGTTTCTTTCTTGTGGCATCAGCAAAGCCCAGTTTTTGGAGGAAGAAGCACCACGACTCGAAAAATGGTTGAAGAATAACATGAATGGCGAAATGCAGTACATGGAAAATCATTTCGATAAGCGCCTTGATCCGACTAAGTTAGTGGAAGGATCTAAAAGTGTCATATCTCTTCTTCTTAACTATTACCCACAAGAAACCCAAACTCAAAACACCTTTAAGCTGTCGAAATACGCGTACGGCACAGATTATCACTTTGTAATCAAGGATAAGCTAAAAGAGCTTTTAAATTTTATCACTGAAGAAATTGGCGAAGTCAGTGGTCGTGCTTTTACGGACTCTGCACCGGTTTTGGATAAAGCGTGGGCAGCCAAATCAGGGTTGGGATGGGTTGGAAAGCACACTTTGTTATTGACCCAACAAGTAGGCTCATTTTATTTTGTGGGGGAATTAATTATTGATTTGGAGTTGGAATATGATTCATCCACAACCGATCATTGTGGCACCTGTACAAAATGCATCGATGCCTGTCCCACACAAGCCATTACCGAACCTTATGTGGTAGATGGCAGCAAATGCATCTCCTATTTTACCATTGAGCTAAAAGATAAGATTCCCACTGAATTCAAGGGCAAATTTGACGATTGGATATTTGGTTGCGATATATGCCAAGACGTGTGTCCGTGGAACCGTTTTTCAAAAGCACATAGTGAGCCTTTGTTCAATCCGCATCCAGAATTATTGTCCATGACCAAAAAAGACTGGGAAGAGATTACTGAAGAGGTGTTTAAGGACCTTTTTAAAAAATCGGCTGTAAAGCGGACCAAGTTTGAAGGGTTGAAACGGAATATTGAATTCCTGAGCAATCAGGAATCTTAATCCTTTATGGCAAAATTTGGATTTGGAACTAAAAACATCCAATTCATTAAATAAAAAAATATAATTTTTCTATAATTGAACTTCCCTGAATAGTGATGACCGTTATTCGTTATTCAAAAATCATAAATCAACGCTCTTCAATCTCTTCCTAATCCCCAACCCGCCCGTCCCAAAAAGGCACGTTCGGGCGGTTCCTAATTCCTAATCACTAATCCCTCAATTATACCAAACCGGTGTTGGCTTCCCCAGATCAAAATCTTGGAAACCGAAATCTTCTGTTTCGTAAGCATTCATTTTAAAAATATTGTTGCCTTGCCCGGGAACTTGTGGATAAAATGAAAATGATAGTTGAAAGGAATTGAACACTAAATAATCATTTCTAATAATAAAACCGGCGCTGAAAGAAGAGTATAATTTGCTGTTTAAAATAGATTCGCCTTCATCGCCCAACGCTGCTGCAGTAAAATTGACATACGGATTTAAGCGAAAACCCCACACTTCCCATGGGGAATAAAATTGGGTCTGTAAGGAAAGGACATATTTCTTCGTTCCCATAAGGTCACTTTTAAAACCGGGAATACCTGCCCCTTGCTTTAGGTCATAATTATTATCGTAAACGCCTCTGAATTTGTTTTTTTGGTCAATAGTAATGCGGTCACCTTCAGATGGCAATCTGTTCGTACCAATAAGTATTTGAGGCTTTACAAATTGACGCATTTTCCAATTGTTGCCCAAAGAAATCAGATTTGTAAAATACTTGGCTTGTAAGGAAATGGTTGTTTGTTCCAGATGACTGTGATCTACAAAGCTCCCAAATTCGAAACTGGTGCTCAAGTAGCCCCAATTGAAATAGTTGCCATGAGATGCTTTGGCCCCAATATACATGCGGTTGTGTTGATTTTTTCGTTGATAACCACCGGTGATGGCATATACCGTACCGATAGGGACGTCTTCAATAGTGCCATCTCTAAAAATATAATCGTCCTTTATAAATTGTCGTGAGGCAATGCCCAAGCTCCCCAAATAAAATGATTCGTTGGCAAAGTACCCAATACTGTCATAAGCGGCAGAAGGTCGTTCACGATATCCTACATGCAAAAACCTTAAACTGCTAATGAGGTTAGTCGTACGTTCCTTTTCCGAAATGCCATCAAATATTTTAAAAGCGTGCCCTCCCCAAAAATCTTGGGTGTGGTATCTAAAGTATTGTAAGTCAGGTTCACCCTGAGCATTGTCAAGATATTCTTTTTGATATTGTTCATCGAGGTAAATCCCTCCAGCCCAGCGTGCCAATGGGGAATAAAAAGGACGTTCAATATCCAAGACTTTACTATAATCGCTATCCAAGTCTATTCTGTAAGCCAATGTGGTTTCGATAAATGTATTATTAATGTTTGGTACAGTATAGTTCATTTCGTAACCATAGTTGCTATCGTCCAGGCTTTTAGTGACACTGTTGTTGAATTCGTGCCCAAATCCAAGGAAATTTCGATTCTTCAACCTTAACTTGGTTTTTGAAGTTGAAATGGTTGCAGATGGAATTAGGCTCCAAGAGTCCAAAACCTCTATATGAAGATCGATAGAGTCTTTGGAAACCCCCACTTCCTTAGCAGTGACTTCAACGCGTCTTATATAATTCTGTGCCCTGATCAAACGCTCGGATTCATTTAGTAGAAGCGTATCCAAAGCTGTGTTTTCCTTAAAGAGCAAGGTGTTTCTTATGGCAAAAGCTTTGGTTTTGATATGAATAAAATTCCCCGTTTTTTCGATCCAACTATTTGCAGTTTGGGTACTGTCTGTAAAAGAAAACCCGAAGGGATCGTGGCTTTGAATAGTGATATTCCGGATGATCTTTCCTTCAAATGGTGCTAAATCTTGCTTCGGGCGGTTTTTTGGTGATTTTACCGGTCTCTTTGTCGTTGACCTAAAAATGAGCTTATGTAGCGTTTTGGTGAATTTCCGTTTCTCTGAATAGTCTTCTATTTTTTGGTATATAGAATCCTTTTTGGTTGTGTTTACTTGCGCTTCAACCATTGCGTGACAACAGTAGAAGAGGATGACAAAAAAGAAGGTTTTTAATGGCATGAGTAAAAAGGGGATTCAAAAAACTTCCCACAAATATAATCCAATTCAAAAGGTTAAAAATATAATTTAATCAGGAAATTATCTTTTGAATTCCGACACCATGGAGGCCGCCATACCTTTAAATATAATTGCTGAACAAATCTTATTGGCCCGGAGGGTGACTGTCGTTTAGTGCTGAACGGAACCTGTTGTTTTTTAAATAGTTGAAGTGAAGATGCTCTAAATGGCGCTGATTTATAATTTAGTTCAAGTTCGCAAATCGTGTGCTGCAAAGAAATTTCTATCAAAACCAATTAATGTCTCTTTTCTTTTCTCATAAAACAGTTACCTTTGTTCTTTAGCTAAAAATTTTAATTTTTATGAGTAAGCAGAGCAAACGTAGAGAAGCATTAGTATATCATGCCAAACCAACTCCAGGAAAAATTGAGGTGGTTCCTACCAAAAAATACGCAACACAACGCGATTTGTCATTAGCCTATTCTCCAGGTGTTGCAGAACCCTGTTTGGAAATTGCCAGAAATGTCAATAATGTCTATAAATATACGGCCAAAGGCAATTTGGTAGCGGTGATAACCAACGGCACCGCAGTTTTAGGGCTTGGGAATATTGGCCCTGAAGCATCAAAACCTGTAATGGAAGGAAAGGGTTTGCTCTTTAAAATTTTTGCTGATATTGATGTTTTTGATATTGAGATCGATACTGAAAACGTAGAAGAATTCATCCAAACGGTCAAAATGATAGCCCCAACCTTTGGTGGAATCAATCTGGAGGATATCAAAGCGCCTGAAGCTTTTGAAATTGAACGTCGTTTAAAGGCCGAGTTGGATATTCCAGTTATGCATGATGATCAACATGGTACGGCAATAATTTCTGCTGCGGCCTTATTGAATGCCTTGGAACTTGCTGATAAAAAAATAGAAGATGCTCAAATTGTTATCAGTGGCGCTGGAGCTGCTGCTATTTCATGTACGCGTTTGTACCAAGCTTTTGGTGCCAAACGTGAAAATATCGTCATGTGTGACAGCAAGGGTGTTATCAGACAAAACAGAACGAATTTAACTTCAGAAAAAGCTGAATTTGCTACACATCGTGAGATAGAAACTCTTGAGGATGCTATGATAAATTCGGATGTGTTTATCGGTTTGTCCACTTCAAATGTCGTTTCCCCTAAAATGCTGTTGTCTATGGCAGATAATCCAATTGTCTTTGCCATGGCCAATCCAGATCCAGAAATTGAATACCAATTGGCCCTCGATACACGCGAAGATGTTATTATGGCCACAGGGCGTTCTGACCACCCTAACCAGGTGAATAATGTTCTTGGATTTCCATATATTTTCAGAGGTGCTTTAGATGTAAGAGCCACTAAAATCAATGAGGCCATGAAAATGGCTGCGGTCGAGGCCCTCGCTAAGTTGGCCAAACAAAACGTGCCAGAACAGGTCAATATCGCCTATGGTGAGACCCGTTTGACGTTTGGAAGGGATTATATCATTCCTAAACCTTTTGACCCTCGTTTAATTATAGAGGTTCCTCCAGCGGTGGCTCAGGCAGCAATGGACAGTGGCGTAGCCAAGGAGCCGATAAACGATTGGGATAAGTACCGCGATCATTTGAGAGAGCGTTTGGGATCTGACAATAAAATTGTCAGATTGCTGACCAATAGGGCTAAAATGGACCCTAAGCGTGTGGTTTATGCAGAAGCA
>Ga0208015_1000211_pt1 | contig 38017 bp, 26 predicted proteins | sample 26BtaG_FD_184101 | JGI IMG/M metagenome (GOLD analysis project Ga0208015, IMG submission 184101) | Marine viral communities from Cariaco Basin, Caribbean Sea - 26B_WHOI_OMZ_CsCl (SPAdes) (version 2) | ecosystem: Environmental > Aquatic > Marine > Oceanic | place: Caribbean Sea: Cariaco Basin... | reverse complement strand
ACGTTGAATGTTTGGAAGACATTAAAAAACTCATCAGTTATTTACCTCAGAACAATACGGAAACTGTACCTCTATTGCCCTATAAACTGAAAGATGAGGTTAGAGATGTACTTTCCGATATTATTCCTGACAACGCCAATAAGCCTTATGACATGCACAGTGTGATCAATGGAATTATTGACACCGATTCTTTTTTTGAAATCCACATGGATTATGCACAAAACATTATTGTTGGATTTGCCCGATTAGGTGGTAGAAGTATTGGTATCGTCGCCAATCAACCGATGTATTTGGCAGGTGTTCTCGATGTTGACAGTTCGAAGAAAGCAGCGCGATTTGTACGTTTTTGTGATTGTTTTAATATTCCACTATTAGTTTTGGAAGATGTTCCCGGATTTTTGCCAGGAACTGATCAAGAATGGCAAGGGATCATTTTACATGGGGCAAAATTACTCTATGCATTTAGTGAAGCAACGGTACCACGAGTGACCGTAATTACACGAAAAGCTTATGGAGGAGCCTATGATGTTATGAATTCCAAACATATTGGTGCCGATATGAATTTTGCTTGGCCAAGTGCAGAAATTGCGGTGATGGGAGCCAAAGGCGCGGCAGAAATCATTTTTAAAAAAGAAATCAACAAAGCCGAGGACAAAGAAGCCAAATGGAAAGAAAAAGAAGCAGAATATGCAGCTCTCTTTGCCAACCCATATAGCGCCGCTGAACGTGGGTTTATTGATGAAGTCATTCTGCCTAAAGACACCCGGCGTAAATTGATTAAGGCTTTTGCCATGTTGAAAGATAAAAAAGTAGATGGTCCTCAAAGAAAACATGGCAATATCCCATTATGATGCTTTTGTTAATCGTAACAATTTCACCAAATAACTAAGAAATTTGGGTCTACACAATTCTATATATAATACAAAAACAAGCGTTACCAACTTAGTAGTTACGCTTGTTTTAGGTTATAAGCTTTTATTGTAATGAATTAGATTTTACTGAATCTTCAGTATTGAAATGTCTTTAGGTGGTAAGGCTTCTTTAAACCGTCTAAGGTTTTGAAATCAACTTCTTTCTACCATTAGATTTTTTGGTCGATTTCGACTTCGGTTTAGGCTGGTTGTTTTCCTTAATTCTGACGTAAATAAGTTTATAATGGCCTTTGGAATCCTCACGTCTCTCAATTTCAAAGTCTTTTATAGATTTAATTAAAGGAGTAAGTTTTTGATACCCATAATTCCGTGAGTCGAAATTGGGCTGCTTTTTTTGCAATAAACTACCTACATCTCCTAAAAATGCCCATCCGTCATCATCGGCAACATCATCAATTGTAGTTGCAATAAATTTGATATCTTTTTCGGTGATCTTATCAATGTCGCTCGCTGTAGATTTGGATTTTTCACTGGAGGCACTCTCCTCCTGCTGTCCTTGATTTTTAAGAATTTCGATATAAATAAACTTATCGCAAGCCACAATAAATGGATTGGGCGTTTTCTTTTCACCAATGCCATAGACTTTCATTCCTGCTTCTCGCAATCGCGTCGCCAAACGTGTAAAATCACTATCGCTAGAGACCAAACAGAAACCATCTACCTTTCCTGAATAAAGAATATCCATGGCGTCAATGATCATGGCTGAATCTGTTGCATTTTTGCCAACTGTATAGCCATATTGTTGAATCGGAGTAATCGCGTTTTCCAACAACAGATTCTTCCATTTAGAAAGATGGGGTTTGGTCCAATCGCCATAAATTCGTTTTATCGTAGGGTTTCCATATTTAGCAATTTCTTCCATCATCTCCTTGACGTGGGCTGAAGGAATATTATCACCATCTATTAATACTGCAAGTTTTATATCCATTTACTGGGAATTATTTGATTTCTAAAAATTTTCAATCCTAAAGATAGTATTAAATCATACGAAACTTAAGGAAGCGTCACTTTTTTCGAAATTCTATAACAAAAAATAAAACCATAGTCAAAACAGACTATGGTTTCTGGTATACTCATAACAATCGTTCAGAGAAAATCTAAAGAAGCAATCTTTGATAGACCTTGTGTATAATCGTTCGGTATTGCGCAACGCATTCAACATATTTTTCAAATACATGGTCATGTTTTAACATATAGAATTGGTCGCACTCCAACTCATCACACTCCTTAACATTATTAAGTAAATTTCGGTAGGTATAAAGCTCGTTTAAAAAATGGATGTTTTCATTTACATCATCCAATAACTCCTCGCGTAACTCTTTATCTCCAAGCTTAGTGGAAATGATTTTGGCCAATTGATCAGCCTCACTGATCATGGCGTCAAGTTGCGATATCCAAGTTTCAAGCTCACGATGCATATGTCTTTTGACGATTTCGTCATCAGTCTCATAGCCGTGGTTAACAAAGGGTTTCATTAGGCGATATTTAATTTTGTTATATTATTCTGTTTCACATCCAAGATGGTAATGTCTTTATCACCACCCGGGAATGTCCAACTGATGACATCATTTTTTGCATAGCCCAATACAGCAGCACCCATCGGCAACAATAATGAAATCTTCTTTTGGGAATTATTGCTTTCGGCAGGTAAAACCACCTGGAACGTATAAGACCAGCCATCCTTAGTGGCAATGGTTATTTCTGAATTGATTCTTACGACATCATCCGGCATTTTATCGTCATCCAAAATTTCTGCGCTCTCCATTTCCTTCGCAAATTTCGTCAATGACACTTTTTGTGTCGAATCTTTATAGTCTTTAGTGAGATTTAACAAACGTTTAATCATCACATACTCCTTTTTTTCTAATATTAATTTACCGTATTTCATGTTTACTCAATTTTTTAATTTAATAATAGGAATTACCCTCTTGTAGGTACACCCTCTCACTGCGTTCTATATTTATTTCAGATTGAAATGCATAAAACCAGATGCAGCAATGAATTGCTGCATCGGGTTTTTCAACATGTCGTGTTTTTTGTACTTTTATTTAAAATCTTTTGCTACAGTCTGAGGCCAAATTCATGTGAGTTCCAAATTCCTGTAGGAAGTAGATAAATCATTACTTGCTTTCATCAATCTTTCGTGATAAACTCTATTGTGACCAATAGAAACATCATATTCACTACAGGACCAGATAAATCTTTTATTGCTCGTTAAACTGCAATATGCAAGATGCTCACACGTCGCACATAAACTATTTTCCAAATTGTTCATAATTTTATGCTTTAGACTCGTTTTACCTATTGCAATAGGTATGCCGACAAAGCACAACAGTATGACGACTATCTTAGATTCCTATATATCAAATAGTTAAGATGAATATATAACAAAACTCACAATTATCCTAATGAGTAAAAATCACCCACTGAGGAATTATTACCCAGCACACATCGGTGCTACTTAATTTTATCACGTAAGGTTTTACGATCAATTTGAAGAATCTCGGCGGCCTTGGATTTATTGTTCTTGGTAGCTTCCAGGACCTTAAGAATATGCAACCTCTCTACCTCTTTTAACGGCAGAAAGATATCCTGCTTTGGGAATTCAATTTGGTATTTTAAATTTTTAGGCAGATTGCCTATTTCAACTTGTTTGTCGCACATGATCACCGCACGTTGGATACTATTTTCCAGCTCCCTTATGTTCCCTGGCCAATCATATCGTTCAAGAGCCGCTAAAGCTTCGTCGGATATCTTGACAATGCGGTCCTTATACTCTACCCCGTACTTAAAAAGAAATTTATCGACCAGAAGTGGAATATCAGACTTACGATCTCTTAATGGCGGCACCTCAATTTGAACTACCGTGAGTCTATAATACAAATCTTCCCTAAAACGGCCATTCTTGATGAGTTCCCTTAAATCGACATTGGTAGCTGCAATGACCCTTACATCTATTTTTTCTGATTTTTGAGATCCAACCCTCATGATTTCCTTTTCTTGCAACACTCTGAGCAAACTCAATTGTGTTGCCATGGAGGCGTTTCCAATTTCATCCAAAAACAGCGTTCCTTTATTTGCAGCTTGAAAAAACCCACTTCGGTTATCATTGGCACCCGTAAAAGCCCCCTTTGTGTATCCAAACAACTCGGCTTCTAAAAGACTTTCCGGTATGGCACCACAATTGACGGCTACAAAAGGCGCAGCAGCAAACTTGCCCATATAATGAATAGCTCGAGCAACCAATTCTTTCCCGGTCCCACTTTCGCCCTTTATAAAAACAGTTGCCTTATTATCCTTTACTCTATCAATAACGTTCAACACATTTTGCATGCTCTCTGATTGGCCAATAATCTCCGAAAAAAAGGAGTTGCCCTGCGCGCTTCTTTTTATTTTTTGAGCTGGCTTTTGGCTTAGAGCCAATGACTTTTGAACTGCATTTTTAAGTTCATCTTTTGTGAAGGGCTTTATTAAATAGTCCATAACCCCAGATTTCATAGCCTTTAAGGCACCATCTACAGAAGGAAAACCGGTTACCGCCAATTTTGGAATGTCAGGAAAATGTTCGGAAACATATTTGACCAATTGTAGCCCGTCAACACCTGGCATTTGAAGATCAGTAATCAGCAAGTCAATGGATCGATCCTGTAAAATTGCGATAGCTTCCTTTACAGAAATGGCCTTATAGGTGTGATAGTTCAGAGATTGCAAAAGTCTTTGGATAAGTTCCAAAATCTGAACATCATCATCAACAATCAATATGTTTTCTTGCTCCAATGGCATCTGCTATAATTTTGGAAATGTTAGGGTAAAAATAGTTCCTTTTGGTCGATTAGCGGTATGTCTTATGGTTCCTTTATGACTTTTGATGATGCCATGAACCACACTCAAACCAAGACCTGAACCCTCGCCTACCGGTTTTGTTGTATAGAACGGATTAAATATATATTCTGAAATCTCTTTGGAGATCCCTTCCCCTTCATCTTTTATAGTTAGGACCACCTCTCTGTCCTCATCGTCGACCTCTATCGATATTTGGCCATTTTGTGGAGAGAAATAAATAGCATTGATCACCAAATTAAATACCACCTGTGTGAGTTGAATAGCATCTACCCTCAAATAAATCTCAGCATCACTAAAATTTAGATCATAGTGGATCTCTTTTTTTCCGAAGCTTGGCTTCAGTAAATTGATGGCATCAGTAATGATTGGATTGATATTGACGAGCTCCATTTGCTGAGGCATAACACAAGAAAAAAACATCAGTTTTTTAACCACTTCCCTCGAAAAAATCGCACTGTTCATGATCTTGTCCAAATCCTCCAAAGCCGCATCGTCATTGACAAAACGTTCTTTTAATAATTCTGAAAAACCTAGAATACTGGCTAAGGGAGTATTGAGTTCGTGAGCAATCCCCGCAGTAATCTCACCCAAGATTGAGAGTCTGTCTGCACGTTCCATTTGGCGCTTGGTCAGTTCCTCTTTATCGATAATTTGTTTGCGCTCTATTAAATTGCCAATTTCGATGGCCAAGGTACGTACCAGTTGTTTTTCTTCTTCCAAAAACACATTCTTATTGTATTTTGTTTCTGGATACCCAATTTTGATAGAGCCATAAGGCAAATTAAAAACTTTTATCGCAGTTAAAATAAACACATGCTCCGGTGATCGTTCGCCATCATGAACCAAGGTATCCCCAAGTTTCAGTTCAACAAAAGCTTCATTACTGTAAAGAATGGCTTCTCTAAGACTGGAAGTTATCGCCTTAAAAGTCGGGTCAAGATCGTAGAGGTTACAATTGGCTATATAGGAGCTTACATTATACAGACAGGTAAGCTCCTTAATACGTTCCCTTAATTTGTCCTCTGTTGAAACGGGAGCCATTGGTTTTATAGCTTGTTATCAATAATATCCTGTACTACTTCAGGATTCAACAATGTACTTGTATCACCTAAATTGGACATATCGTTTTCTGCAATTTTTCGAAGAATCCTTCTCATAATCTTTCCACTTCTTGTTTTTGGAAGTGCATCTGAGAATTGGATTTTATCCAGTTTGGCAATAGGACCAATTCGTTCGGATATCAACTGATTGATTTCTTTACGCAAATTCTCATGGATACGACTTTCACCTGTTTCCTTTAGGGTGACAAATCCGTAAAGCGCACTCCCCTTAATATCATGAGGGAAACCTACAATAGCACTTTCTGACACGGCCGGATGTTCATTGATGGCGTCTTCCAAAGGTCCGGTGCCAAGATTATGACCAGATACAATGACCACATCATCCACTCGGCCTGTAATTCTATAATAGCCTACTTCATCCCTTAAAGCACCATCACCCGTAAAATACATATTATCATAGGTGGAGAAATAAGTTTCCTTGTAGCGTTGATGATTGTTCCATATAGTACGTGCCATTCCTGGCCATGGAAATTTAATGCACAAACGGCCATTGACCTGATTTCCTTTTAATTCTTGGGTGTCATCCATAATTGCGGGTTGTATCCCTAGAAAAGGTAAGGTGGCATAGGTCGGTTTGGTTGGTGTCACATAAGGCAGCGGCGAAATCATAATGCCTCCGGTTTCTGTTTGCCACCAAGTATCTATAATAGGACTTTTGCCTTTGCCAATAATATCATTATACCAATGCCAAGCTTCTTCATTAATCGGTTCACCAACGGAGCCTAATACCTTTATAGAGGACAAATCAACATTTTCAGCGAAAGAAAGGTTTTGTTTGGCCAAAGCACGAATGGCCGTTGGTGCAGTATAAAATTGATTGACTTTATGTTTTTCAATTATTTTCCAAAATCTTCCAAAGTCCGGATAATGAGGCACCCCTTCAAACAAAACCGTTGTGGCTCCATTGGCCAATGGTCCATAGACAATATAGCTATGACCTGTGACCCAACCAATATCAGCGGTACACCAGAACACATCATTTTCTTTATACTGAAATGCATTTTTGAAAGTATAGGCCGTGTATACCATGTATCCCGCTACCGTATGCACCATTCCTTTTGGATTTCCGGTAGAGCCTGATGTGTATAAGATAAATAACGGATCTTCTGCATCCATGATTTCTGCATCACAAACTGCGGAAGCCTTATCAATCAAAGGCTGCAACCACACATCTCTACCCTCAACTATTGGTACATCGGCATTAGTGCGTTTTACCATTAATACCGTCTTCACATTATCACATTCCAAAAGGGCCTCATCGACAATACTTTTTAAATCAAGGCTTTTATTGCCTCGGAAGGAACCATCCGCCGCAATGACCATTTTACAATCACTATCAATGATACGTGTAGATAAGGCTTTAGATGAAAATCCTGCAAACACCACATTGTGTATGGCGCCAACCCGGGCGCATGCCAACAATGTTATGGCCAATTCCGGAATCATGGGTAAATAAACACAGATACGATCACCTTTTTTTATGCCTTGGTCTTTAAGTACGTTTGCCATTTTACAAACGCGCTCATGAAGTTGTTTATAGGTAATATGCTGTGCTTCTTCATCAGGGTCATTCGGTTCAAAAATGATAGCTGTTTTGTCACCACGATTCAGTAAATGCCTGTCCAAGCAGTTTTCTGTAATGTTCAATTTAGCACCTTCAAACCATTTAATTTCTGGTTTGCGAAAATCCCAAGTGAGCACCTTGTCCCATTTTTTACGCCATAGAAAATGTTCTTCTGCTATTTCTTCCCAAAAATTTTCAGGCTCACGAACTGATTTTCTATAGACTTGGTAATATTCTTCAAGATTCTTAATACTGTAATGACTCATTGCTTTTATTGGTTTTGGTTTGTAATAGTATTTAGTCGTCAATTTTGCCTCAAAATCGTACAACCGTTGCTTCTTCTTTCAAAAATATAAATAAATTCTTTTAGAAACGACTTATTCAGTATTTCTATAATATCATTTGCCATAAATATGCCGACTCTCTGAACAAAAGCAGGAGACAGCGTTATGGAAGGCGTCATTGTCGATGAACCTTATAACTTCATTCTTTGGGCGTATGCTTTAATTTCCTTTAATACTTTTGGTGCTAAAATAATAGTGGCGGTCATTGTTGGAATTGCCATTAAAGCAAAGGTGCCATCAATGAGATTGAGCATCATGCTTAAAGGTGTCACTGCACCAAGGATAATACTTGCGATATAGAAATAATTATAGTAATGTTTGTTGTGTGCCCCAAATAGAAAGGACATGCACTTTGATCCATAGTACGAGTACGTGAATAATGAAGAGATACTAAAAGTAGCAATGCAGACCAATAATAGATAATTTCCATACACAGGAATAGCGTCATTAAATGCGGCCGCTGTTAAGCTCACACCATTGTCATCACTGGTTTCCCAAACACCCGTTACCAATATGGCAAGTGCTGTTAATGTGCAAACCACAAGTGTATCGATTGCAGGTCCTAGCATGGCCACCAATCCTTCCCGAACAGGTTCATTGGTTTTAGATGCGCCATGTGCCATTGGCGCTGTACCTATCCCCGCTTCATTTGAAAAAGCACCTCTCCTAACCCCCAACAATATCAACCCACCAACGACTCCACCTAAAAATGAATCTCCTTTAAAATTGCTGGCCGCAAAAGCATCTGTAAACATTAAGGCGAGATATTTGGGCACCTCTTCTATATAGACCCCAAGAATAATCAAAACCAGCACAAAATAAAGCAATACCATGGAGGGTACCAATTTCTCGGCCGTTTTACTAATCCGATCCAATCCTCCTAAAATTACGACTGCCGTAATTGCAACCAATATGAGGCCAATGATAAAATTTGAGGTATCAGTTTCAGCTATACCGTTTGGCTCCAATAAAATAAAATTTATGGCCTGCTTTAGCTGGTTGACATTAAAAACAGGCAGAGCACCTATAAGTCCACAAATACTAAAAAAAACAGCCAATGGTTTCCATGATTTTCCTAAACCTTCCATAATAAAATACATAGGTCCTCCTTGGACGTCACCATTACTATCCTTTCCTCTGAACATAATGGCCAATGTACATGTAAAGAACTTTGTGGACATCCCAATAATAGCACTGACCCACATCCAAAACATCGCTCCAGGTCCTCCAATGTGTATGGCTACGGCTACCCCAGCAATATTTCCCATACCGATGGTGGAGGCCAATGCTGTTGAAAGCGCTTGAAAATGTGTAATTTCCCCAATGGCATCCGGATCATCATATTTTCCTCTCAAAACATTTAAGGCGTGAAAAAAATAGCGAAAGGGTAAAAATTGCGAGCGTACCAAAAGGTATAAACCGCCGCCAATTAATATGATCAACAATGGCAAACCCCATGCGTAGTCAGCATAGGATTGAAGGATCGAATCTAAAGTTTTCATTTTTTGGTTTTGATTAGCGATTTTAAAGATATAGTTTTCGATTTAATAACTCCAAGATTGTCCCACAAAAAATCAGGAATCGCTAGAAAAGTTATTAATTTTGGATTTTAACATTATATTTACATTTACTAGCCTATAACTTGATTGAAAGCAAATCGACTTTACTTTATTGATGCTGTTCGGGCATTTGCCATTTTGATGATGCTGCAGGGGCATTTTGTGGATACGCTTTTAAATCCAATCTATAGAGATGATTCCTATACAGCCTACACTGTCTGGTCTTACTTTAGGGGAATTACCGCACCTGTCTTTTTTACTATTTCAGGACTTGTGTTTTTGTATTTATTATTGAAGGCACATGCCAAAGGCAGCGACAAACAGCGGTTAAGAAAAGGAGCCACACGCGCAGTGATGCTTATAGGAATTGGATATGCGCTGCGAATTCCGTTTTTTTCTTGGTTGAAAGGAAGTTTTGATACCTATTTTTTGGTTATAGACGTCCTTCAGTGCATTGGCCTATCTCTTCTTTTGTTGATTGGCCTATATCTATTGTGCAGAAGAAACAGCTATATTTTATCGGTAGTCCTGCTAAGTGTTGGGTGTGTTATTTTTGTTACCGAACCTTTATATCGAAATTTAACTTTAGAACATGTCCCTTTGGTTTTTGCTAATTATTTGAGCAAATCCAATGGCTCGGTATTTACGATGTTACCGTGGTTTGGCTATGTGGCATTTGGCGGGTTTTTTGCTACTTTGTTTTTTAGAAATTCACAAAAAAAATACTTTAAACAGATTACCGTTACCGCATTTTTCGTATTGGGCGTTGTGCTGTTGCAATATTCTACACTGATATTGCAAAAGCTATTCGACATTACTAATATTGAATTGTTTGAGCGCTCGGCAAACTATAATTATCTTTTTTTACGCTTAGGAAATGTGCTGGTGTATTTTGGTTTTTTCTATCTGCTTGAACGATTTATGAAGCAATCCATTGTGACCCGCATCGGAGAAACTACCTTGAATATCTACATTGTACACTTTATTATTATCTACGGAAGTTTTACGGGAATTGGCTTAAAACATTTTTATTATAAATCCTTAGAACCTTGGGAAGCTGTATTTGGAGCTCTCCTTTTTATTGTTGTCGTATGCCTTATTGTGTTCCATATTGGAAAAACAAATGCGTTTATCTATAAACATCTGAGAAAATTACTGCATCTGATCAAACCACCTGAAGTGAGCGCCAAAAAATCTCATGACAAAGATTAATATCAATTGTGAATTTAAATGTCACATAAATACTCTTTATAATCCATATCAGCATTATTCCTTATGGCATTAAGCACGTCACTGATAAGTCTAATTGCTATAATTATATTCTTCCAAGAATCTCTCAACATTGGTTTTGATACGTTCTTGAATTCTTCTGACGTCGGCTTTAACAAATGGTTCTCCCATAATTTTCTCATAGAGTTCAATGTATCTATCAGAAACTGTTATTATATAATCATCACTCATTTCTGGTACAGACTGACCTTCCAATCCTTGAAATCCGTTAGAAATCAACCATTGTCTTACAAACTCTTTAGATAGTTGTTTTTGTGACTCGCCTTTATCCTGACGGTCTTGATAGCCATGGGCATAGAAATAACGCGACGAATCAGGGGTATGGATCTCATCAATCAATACTATTTTTCCGTCTTTAGTTTTACCAAATTCGTATTTGGTATCCACTAAAATCAAACCTCTGCTCGCTGCAATCTCCGAGCCTCTTTGAAAAAGCTTGCGAGTATAATCTTCTAAAATCACGTAATCAGCTTCACTCACGATGCCTCGTTTCAATATATCTTCTCTTGAAATATCTTCATCATGATCGCCCATTTCAGCTTTGGTAGCGGGAGTAATAATAGGTTCAGGAAATTTATCATTTTCCTTCATGCCTTCAGGAAGTGGAACACCACATAACATCCGTTTGCCAGCTTTATATTCGCGTGCGGCATGACCAGACATATAGCCACGAATCACCATTTCTACTTTAAAAGGATCACATAAATAACCTACTGCCACATTAGGGTCTGGAGTTGCGATCAGCCAATTGGGTACCAAATCCTTGGTTTGTTCCATGAACTTTGTTGCAATTTGATTGAGAATCTGTCCTTTATAAGGAATGCCTTTTGGCATGACTACGTCAAAGGCACTCAAACGATCAGTTGCAATCATGACCAAAAGCTCATTGTTTATATTATAGACTTCCCTTACCTTACCTTTATAAAAACTTTTCTGGTTTGGAAATCTGAAATTAGTGGATATGATGGTATTCATGATTTTTAAGATTTTTAGCAATTTAGATGAATACAAAAGTAAGGCTATTGGCTGTTAGTTCACAAAAAAAAAGAGCAGTAAAAACTGCTCTCATTAAACTTTTATATTTTCCGATTAAAATCTCAAATTGTAAGTGGCCCCAATTCCGAGCACCTGAATATCAATGTCATTTTCAGCAAATGTGTTCTGATAGTAGGCATAAAAATTCCAATCTCTATTGTGATAACCTATTTGCGGGTTTACATAAAGTCCTCCTTCATTATTATCAACATTGGTCAAAAAGCCATAACCGAAGTCGGCTCCAATAAACAATCCTTTTGGTTTGAAATAATATCTCGCAAATGCGGCCGCAGGAATAATTCCGAAATCGTCAAAACCATCCTTTCCAAATAAATGACTGTAACCTGTGGTCAATCCGATACCAAAATTAGGAGTGACCAAATATTGGCCTTTTAAATCCAATCCGAGTGCAAAAGATGAAACATCATCAATATCACCCATTGGGACACCAGCGTTCAATCCGATTTTCAACCATGAATTCTTTGAGGTAACATTAACCTCGTGTTGTTGTGCAAATGTTGTTCCCACGATTAACATGGCGACCAATAAAATAACCTTTTTCATTTATATTTGTTTTTTGAATTAACTATATCCAACAGTCAAAAGGCATACCAATACAGACTATTTAATTGCTAATTTTTTAAAAAACATTCAAAGGGTTGATTATTAAATTATTGTTACAAATGAAAACATTACATAGTTGTCAGGTCACATGACACCTCCCTTATTATTCTCTTGGTTCAATTTCTTTATAAGCTTGAATGATTCTCTTGACAAGTTTATGTCTAATCACATCTTTTTCATCTAAAACCACAATACCTATACCTTCTACATTTCTCAAGATCAAAAGCGCTTCTTTGAGGCCGGAGGTGGTACGTCGAGGCAAATCAATTTGCCCAGGGTCACCTGTCAATAAAAACTTAGCATTTTTGCCCATTCGGGTCAGGAACATTTTCATTTGGTTATGTGTTGTGTTCTGTCCTTCATCCAGAATTACAAACGCATTATCCAAGGTTCGGCCACGCATAAAGGCCAGCGGTGCAATCTGAATAGTTCCATTTTCAAGGAATTGTGCCAATTTTTCGGCCGGAATCATATCTCTTAAAGCATCATAGAGCGGTTGCATATAAGGATCTAATTTTTCTTTCAAATCGCCCGGTAGGAAACCTAGGTTTTCGCCCGCTTCAACTGCCGGGCGGGTTAAAATAATCCTTTTGACTTCTTTGTTCTTCAAGGCTCGAACCGCCATGGCAACACCGGTATAGGTTTTTCCTGTACCGGCGGGACCAATTGCAAAAACCATATCATTTTGGCGCATGCTTTCAACCAATTTCCGTTGGTTAACCGTTTGTGCTTTAATTATTTTCCCACCCACACCGTGCAGGATAGTTTCTCCGCTTTTTTCTGTTGTAGAATACTCTTCACTATTTAAGCTTGTCAACACGCGCTCTATAGCATTTTCATCTATCTTATTGTATTTTGCATAATGCGTTACAAGCATTGTCATTCGTTTGTCGAATTCTTCCAATACATCTTCATCGCCGTAGGCTTTTATTCTATTACCTCTTGCAACAATTTTCAATTTTGGAAAATACTTTTTAAGGAGTTCAATATTAACGTTATGTGCTCCAAAAAAATCTTTTGGGGCAATTTCTTCTAATTCGATTATAAGTTCATTCAAAAGCTACAGATTTAATATATTAATCTCTTAAGTTTTATTAGTTTTGCGTGAATATAAAAAGTCTCATAATTTTCACGCTACCATACAAATCTAACTGAAATATTTAATAATAAGTTTCAACAAAACATATATTATATGATATTTTTTAAACAGATCCAGTAAAATAGCAATATCTCATAAACCAATAAAAAAAAAGAACCTAGGAATATTCATGGCAATCATAACATTAACTACTGATTTTGGAGAAAAAGACCATTTTGTAGGTGCAATAAAAGGCGCTATTTATAGTGAACTTGACGACGTAAAAATTGTTGATATCTCTCATTCAGTTTCACCATTTAATGTTTTGGAAGCCGCATATATTCTTCAAAACGCATATAGTAGTTTTCCAAAAGGATCAATCCACCTTATTGGGATCGATTCTGAATTGAATCCAGAAAACAAACATATTGCCTTAAAGCTGGATGATCATTATTTTATTTGTGCGAACAATGGCATTATGAGCATGATTTGCAATGAAATTGCCCCTGATAAAATTGTGGAAATAAACATCCATGACAAGACGTCAACCAATTTTCCAGTTCTCGATGTCTTTGTCAAGGTGGCTTGCCATATTGCACGTGGAGGAACTTTAGGGGTTGTGGGCAAAGTGATTACTGATATAAAACCTATCAAAAATCTGAACCCATTTGTTAATGAGGATCAATCCCAGATTATTGGCAGCGTCATTTATATCGACAATTATGGCAACGTTGTTACCAATATACGACGCAAATTTTTCGAACAAGCTCAAAAGGGACGTTCTTTTGAAATCTCAGCGCGCAGCTATAAATTTAAGGAAATCTATAATAAATACAGTGATATTGTTAATTTCGAGACTCCGGAAGAGCAACGTCAGGATGAAGGACGCGGATTGGTGGTGTTCAATTCGTCCAATTATTTAGAAATTGCGATTTATAAAAGTGATCTGGCCACTGTGGGGAGTGCCTCAAGTTTAATGGGATTAAAGATGAGAGATACGGTGACTGTGAACTTTTTGAAGTAAAGGGAAGACGGGTGGCAGGTGGCAGAAGATGGGAAGTTCAGGAACACGGAAGACCAATGGCTCAATATTGAATGTTAATTATTGAATATTTTGAATATTGAACCCTGAACCCTGAACCCTGAACACTGCCAGCCCGTCCGCCTGCCCGTCCTTAGCGTTAACGAAGGCGGGTAGCATTTGCGGAGGCGGGAATACTGAATAGTGAATATATGTTTGTAAGAATTGTAAAAATGAGTTTTGAACCTTCAAAAATTGAAGCGTTTCTTGCTTATTTTGAAACCAAAAAACATCTCATTAGAGGTTTTGATGGTTGTGAGTTTTTAGAGCTCTATAGAGATAAAGAAAACACCAACATATTTTTTACCTATAGCTATTGGCGAGCCGAATCAGATTTGGACAATTATAGAAATTCCGATCTTTTCAAAACAGTTTGGAACACTACCAAGCAGTTTTTTAATGATAGGCCAGAAGCTTGGAGTGTGGATAAGTTGATGTCACTTAAATAATTTTAGAATTAAAAAAATGTTTGCAATACTTAAAAAAGAAATCAATTCCTTCTTTGCCTCTCCAATAGGTTACTTGGTGATCGCATTGTTTTTAGTGCTTAATGGACTTTTTCTATGGTTGTTCAATGGTGATTTTAATATCCTGGAAAGTGGTTTTGCCGATTTAACTCCGTTTTTTCTATTGGCACCCTGGATACTTATTTTCTTAGTGCCAGCCGTAACGATGCGAAGTTTTTCTGATGAGAAAAAACAAGGAACCTTAGAGCTTTTGGTAACCAAACCAATTTCTCATCTAAAAATAGTATTGGGTAAATACTTTGGTGCCTTGATCTTGATTATTCTCGCTTTATTGCCAACACTGCTTTATATTTTAGCCCTCGACAATCTAAAGATGACCGTGGACATTCTTGATTATGGCAGCATTATCGGGTCCTATTTAGGACTCCTATTCTTAGTTGCAGCCTATACAGCCATCGGGCTTTTTGCTTCCACTATTTCTGACAATCAAATCGTCGCTTTTATTAGTGCCGTATTTTTATGCTTTTTCTTTTATTTCGGGTTTGAAGGCCTCTCGGGGTTAAGTACTTTATCACTCGAACAATTTGGTATGGAAGCCCACTACAATAGTATTAGTAGAGGCGTTTTAGACACTAGAGACTTAGTTTATTTTATTAGTATTTCGGTGTTTTTTATCGTTATGACACAATTCAACATTCAAAAAAAATAATATGATCATTACACCACTCTTTGTCCTTTTCTTAGTTATTGTATTTACATTGATACTTCTCTTCATGAATACGATAGATAAGCGCAAGTGGATCATCATTCCACTCAGCATTGTTATAACACCATTTGTGTATTTCTATGCATTTTATCCCTTGTTAAACATCTTCAGTAGTTATCACCACGAAAAGTATTTTGACACTAAGGTTTGGCTAAGCAATCCGGGATTTCGTTATGAAATGTTTGATAATGTATTGGAAACCGATACCCTAATGGGCAAATCCAAAGAAACCGTAACCGAACTTTTAGGCACCTATGAATGGTTGAGTTGGGATGACGCCAACAATGGACATGATGAAAACAAATGGAATTATGGTCTTGGTGTTCTACCTGGGGCCTTCAACAGTAAATCAGAAGCCGTTGAAATTGTATTTGAAAACAATAAAGTAAGTCAATTAAACCACTATCAACAAGCCATTAAATTTGATGCTAAAGAATAAATCGAACCTCATAAAAACAGTCCTTGTCCTTATTGTGCTGATCGTCTTAAATTGGATTGGCACTAAGGTCTATAAACGTTTTGATCTCACCCAAGATCAGCGTTACACGCTATCTCAATCGGCATTGGCAATTGTTAAAGATGTCAAGTCGCCGTTAATTGTTGATGTGTTTCTGGAAGGCGAATTTCCTTCGGAATTTAGACGCCTAAGAAACGAAACCCAACAGTTATTGGAGGAATTTTCTCTGAATAACCCTCATATTAAATTCAATTTCATCAATCCTTTGGAAGATGAAAAGTCACGCGATAACAATATTGAACAATTAATGCAACGCGGGCTCGAACCCTTGCAATTGAGCGTAAACATCAGTGGCAAAACCTCCCAAGAATTGATATTTCCCTGGGCATTGGCAAGTTACAATGACCAGACGGTCAAGATTCCACTTATAAAAAATAAAATTGGTGCGACGCAGCAAGAAGTCGTCACCATTTCCATTCAACATTTAGAATATGCGTTTGCAGAGGGATTTCAGAAATTAGTAACTCCAAAAAGTAAAAAAATTGCCATCTTAAAAGGAAATGGCCAATTGGAAGATAGATATTTGGCCGATTTTCTTCAAACGGTAAAAGAACATTATTTCATCGCCCCATTTACGTTAGATAGTGTAGCGACCAATGCTGAAGCTACCTTGAAAAAACTCAATGATTTTGATCTTATTATTTCGGCAAAACCAACTGAGGCCTTCACCGAAGAAGAAAAATTGGTTCTAGATCAATTTACGATGAATGGTGGAAACAGTCTATGGCTTACCGAAAGCATTTTGATGGATAAAGACAGCCTCTACAATGATGAGGGTCGCGGCATTGCTCTTATCAACGATCTTAACTTAAATGACTTTTTCTTCAAATACGGGGTGCGGATCAATCCCGTAATTGTCAATGACATGTACTCTGCTCCCATTACTATTGCTATGGGTGAAGGAAGCAATGCACAATTTCAACCTTTAAAATGGCCATATTCGCCCTTGGCGGCCGGGAATCCAGAACATCCGATTACGAGCAATCTGAACTTAGTGAAATTTGATTTTGCCAGCCAATTGGATACCTTAAAAAGTAGCACCACTAAAACCATATTACTTCAAAGTTCCAAACTCACCAAACTGGAAGGTGTTCCAAAAGAAATCACCTTACAGATTGTTACCCAGGATCCAGATCCTTCAACTTATACTAAGGGACCTCAAAATTTAGCTGTTTTATTGGAAGGTCAATTTACCTCGGTATACAAAGACCGGATCAAGCCTTTTAATAGCGCTTTAAACAAAGATTTAAGTCCAGACACCAAGATGATTATCATTGCCGATGGAGATGTCATTAAAAATGATGTCGTCAAAAACCAGCCTCAAGAACTGGGCTTTGACCGATGGACCGGACAGAGTTTTGGCAATAAGGAGTTTTTATTGAATGCTGTAAACTACCTATTAAGTGATGGCAACTTATTGAATGTGCGCACTAAGGATATTAATATTGCTTTTTTGGATGCCCAAAAAATAGAGGATAGGAAAACGCAATGGCAATTGATTTCTATTGGATTACCCTTGTTAATCTTGGCGCTATTTGGACTAGTATTCAATTATGTCAGACGTCGAAAATACGCATAAAATAACAAAGTAATTTATATGCGATTTTGAGGCTTTGAGTATCTGTAAAGAAATCATTAATTTCATAGCGACAATACACAAACTGTTAATAAAATTGTATAACTAAGACTCACGAGTATCAGTTTATTAAAATATCTTTGCTTTGTCTAATAATATAACATACAAAATAAACAAATACATGAAGTTTATCGTATCAAGTACCTATTTGCTCAAACAATTACAAGTGTTGGGTGGTGTCATAAATAGCTCAAACACCTTGCCTATCTTGGATAATTTCTTGTTTGAACTTAACGATTCCCAACTCACTGTTTCGGCAAGCGATCTAGAAACCACAATGTCATCTATTATTGACGTTGAAAGTACCAGTACGGGAAGTATTGCATTACCCGCTCGATTACTATTGGACACTCTTAAAACATTTCCAGAACAACCACTGACCTTTGTCGTTGAAGATAACCATACCGTTGAAATCAGTTCTAACCATGGTAAATATGCCTTGGCCTATGCGGATGGAAATGAATTTCCAAAGGCTGTAGCTTTAGAAAACCCAAGTACCACTACGGTGATGGGAGATATTTTGGCTACTGCTATTAGCAAAACTATATTTGCAGCAGGAAATGACGACTTGCGTCCCGTAATGAGCGGTGTGTTCTTTCAATTTTCAACCGAAGGACTGACATTTGTCGCCACTGACGCGCATAAATTGGTGAAATACACACGTGAAGATGTTACCGCAGATCAGGTGGCAGAATTTATAATGCCAAAAAAACCTTTAAATCTTTTGAAAGGAATTTTAGCGGGTAACGAAGATGCTGTAACCATTGAATATAACGAATCCAATGCCAAATTTACTTTTGAAAACTCAGTGTTGGTTTGTCGATTGATTGACGGGAAATATCCAAATTACGAAGCAGTAATTCCGAAGGAGAATCCTAATAAGCTGACTATTGATAGAATTCAGTTTTTGAATTCTGTTAGACGTGTCAGTATCTTCTCCAATAAAACGACACATCAAATACGATTGAAAATTGCTGGAGCAGAGTTGAACATTTCTGCAGAAGATATTGATTATAGCAATAAAGCAGAAGAGCGTTTGACTTGCGATTATCAAGGTGATGACATGCAGATCGGATTTAACTCACGTTTCTTGACAGAGATGTTGAATAATCTTGGAGCGACGGATGTACAGCTTGAGATGAGTTTACCAAATAGAGCAGGAATCCTAACCCCTATTGATGGACTTGATGATGGCGAATACGTTACCATGTTGGTGATGCCGGTAATGTTGAACAACTAACCAACCAATTCCTGCGAAGGCAGGAATCTCAGGTTTAACAGACCAATAGTCTTAATAAATTACAAAACGCCTACCGTAAACAAGTAGGCGTTTTATGTATATGAGATTGAACCAGCACTTTATAATTATTATAACTAAAAACGCCTACCGTAAGCAAGTAGGCGTTTTATGTATATGATATTAAACCAGCACATTATATTTATTAAAACTAAAAAATGCATATTCCAACTACTTGAAAAGGCATTTTTAACCTGAGATTCCCACCTGCGTGGGAATTTTAGGAAATAAAATTAAAAGATAGCGGGTATTTCGGCGTTTCTCCATTGCTGGCTTTGATAGCATTTACAACAGGGAATACTATAGCGATAATCCCTAAAGCAATAAATCCTAAAATCCCCAATCCAAACAATAAAATCAGGGGTACGCAAATAATGCAATAAACAATCAGGCTTAACTGAAAGTTGATGATGTTTTTGCCATGGGTATCCATCTGATATACCTTTTCCTTTTGGGTCACCCAAAGAATTAAAGGTAGGATCAAACTTCCAAAACCTGTTAATAAAGTAATCAACTGGCTTAGATGTGTAATGACGATCAATGTTCTGTCTTCTCTCATTTTGATGGTGTGTTTTAGATGTTAATAAATTGTGTTCATCTTAAAATCATCTTTACGAGGACCTAAAAGAAGTTCGGATTATGATGATTGTTTTGATGATTGATGTAACTATATGACGATCAATAATCAAAAATGTTACACCTTTTTAAAAATGATAATTTAACGAAATACCTCCATAATAATTTCGAGGATTTCCAGGATAGTAATAGCGTGGTTCGGAATTACCGAAACCGGTGGCATTGATAAGAATAGAAGATGCATATTTAGTATCGGCAAGATTATTGACTCCAAAAATGAGTTTAAAATTTATAGTTTTAAAGAGTTGACCAGAATAGTCGATTTTTAAGTTTATGAGATTGTAGGCGTCGCTATACAGACTATTGGCATCGTTCATTGGCATTTCTCCAACATAGAGATGATTGATATAGAAAGCCAAATTATAATAATTTAAAGTCATTCCTGATGCCAGCGATACATTCGGAACCCCTGTGAGGTCGTTGCCTGAATAATCAACATCCTCGCTTATAAACTCTTTAAATCTGTGCCAGTTAAAAGCAGCGTTGACGTATGGCAACACATTAATTGCATCTGTTAAATGAAATTTATAATCGGTTGATATTTCCAGTCCTTTGTGTAAGGTGCGTCCGGCATTTCTACCAATATATTGGTCATCTCCCACTCTCTGGGCAACCAATAAATCCTGAATGTCCATAATGTAATATGAGGCCATGATATGCCATCTCTTTTCAAAGAAATAAGCGTCACTCCCAATTTCATAATTAAAACCTTTTTCCGGGCTAATCCCTGGATTAATGACACCATCAGGCGTCAAAGTCTCCTCTAAACTGGGATAATTGAATCCATAACCCACATTTGCATAGACTTGTTGATGTGGGGCGAAATGATAGGACAGGTTGACATTTGGCGCCACAATAGCATCAAAATTCCTTGAGGCACTCTTATCAGCTCCTTCAAGATTGAATTCGTCCTGAAAATCGTATTTTGTTTTGTTATAATTAACCCCAATTTGAAGCGCTACTTTTTCCAATACAGGAAGTGTGATACTTGAAAACACATTCAGTTGTGATCTGTTTTCGCGATTATCGCTTAATAACTCGCCTTCCAAGCTTCCGTTTCCATTGTTTGAAGCATAACGGTTTTCAATAGTTTTCCAATGGAATTCATCTTTGAAAACTTCAGTACCAAAGTTCCATACGGCCTTCCTACCTAAAAAGTCAAAATTGTTGGTAAAAACGCTCCGTAAACCAAATCCATTGGTAAATTCATCCAAGATGTTAAAAGGGCGGGGTTCATAATGATCGTTATAAGTATAAAATAAACTGGTGCTGTTTTCGAAATTTTCAGAAAACTTATAAGTTAAGTTTAGCCCAACCAAACTGTTCTTATCGGCTTCGTAACCTTTGGCTTGTCCCCAGGTAAATGCCGCTTTTGTTGGGTTTTCCAAATAATCCGTTTTTCCTATCGAGCTCGGAATCTGTGCCGTATAATTTGTATGATTAACCAATAACGAAATCTGGGCTTTGTCACTTAACTTATAACTTGAATTCAAGAAATATGAGTTTCTATTATACCGTCCATTCTCCCGATATCCATCCATTTCCAAATGGTCATAATTAAAATGGAGTGAAAGATTCTCATCAGAAAAACTTGACGACGTGCTGTTTTTAAACAAACCGAAAGACCCTACTGTAGTCCTATTATCGATTGAATAGCCTTTTGATTTAGGATATTTGGAATTTAGAAGTATCGTTCCGCCAAGATTGGTGCCGTACAAAGTGCTTTTAGGACCTTTAATAATTTCTATAGATTTCAAATCTTCCGGATCATAGGTATCCAATGCCGTTTCCCCCACACCATTGGTGATTGGAATCCCATTAAAATAGGCTTTAATTTTATTGGTCCCATATAAGGTGCGTGATCCAACCCCGCGTATCGTAATCCGATTTGTGTTTATTGCACCACTTTGGATATAAACACCCGAAATTTTATTTAGGCCATCTACAATTGCCACTGGACTTTGTTGATCGAGCGCTACACTTGTTACTGTTGAAGATGGAATAATTAAGTTGCTTTTTATTTCTAATGGCGCATTGATCAGCACTTCACCAAGTTCTTCAATTTCAATCTTTGCTCTCAGATAAAATATTTGATCGGTTTCAGAAAACACGTGTTTTCCAATTTGATAATTGGGATGTTCCAATTTGATATTCAGTGGAAGCTCCAAGTCATTTGGAAGCACAAATTGGCCGTTGATATCCGTTTTGGAAACCACCCGATTTTGATTAACCACAGAGACATTGGGAACGGGAATTCCTTGTTCGGTTTTAACAAATCCCATTAGCTCCTGTGCTTGGAGCAGATTAAAAAAAACGATCATGATGGCCATAACCGTTTGTAAGAATAAAAATCTCATCTTCATTATTATTTATTAAACCTGACTTTTCAAAATGCTAGTGTCAGTAGCATTATTACCGAACCTATTTTCCTGAAGTCTGGCATTTAAGGCAATAGAAGATTCAAAAACATTTGAACCCTTGTCATCTGAAAAGGAGCCTTCCAAATAATTTTCAGGCTCGATTCGTTTTCAATTGTCAAATGTAACAAAGTATATTCATAAACTATCAGAAGTCGGCTATCCGGATCAACTTAGAGGTTTTATTCTTCCAGTCATACTAATGTATAAAACACCAAATATTAGTATGACCTGAAGAAACAGATCGTTATTTAGTGGTGCCTCTTAAAACCAATTTGGTCTTAATCGTTGTCGTCACGGGTTCTGATTTGGATTTTTGATTTAATCTATCGACCATAAGTTTTACGGCAGATTTGCCAATATCAAAGGTATGCTGTGAGATCGTGGATAATTTGGGCTCTGTAAATACCAATACATTGTCGTCAGAAAACCCAATAATCGATAATTTTTCAGGGATTTTATACCCTCTTTTTAGGGCTTTATGTAAGGCCACAACCCCCGAGGTATTATCGACGGATAAAATACCATCCACTTTTTTATTTGAGACAAACAAATGATCAACAACCTTTTCCAAATCATCAGCTTTGGTTACGGAAATGACAACAGGTTCCTCTTTATATGAAACATCTTCTTGCAAAGCCTTGAGATACCCATTGGTTCTAAGTTTTCCGACACTCAGTTTTTCAATATCGCTAATGAGTACAATATGCTTCCGTCCTTCATTTAACAAATGTTTGGTGGCCTCATAAGCTGCACCAAAATCGTCTATAATGACCTTATCGCACTCGAGATCGTCACATACCCTATCAAATAAAACCATGGGCATGCCTCGATCTAAAACTCTCGAAATATGTTCCGTTTTGTTTTGTTTCTGGGTTTCTTCGGCAATGGACATGATAAACCCATCAACACTGCCGTTTGATAGTAATTGCAAACTGTTATCCTCTTTCGACAATAGCTCATTGGAAACGCAGGTGATAATATTATACCCTTGTTTTGATGCTTCCATCTCAATGGCATAAAGTGCTTTTGCAAAAAAATGATTGAGGACATCTGGAATTATCACCCCCAAAGTATTCGTTTTATTACTTTTTAAGCTCAAAGCCATTTTATTGGGTTGGTAATTGAGATGCTTCGCCAATTCTTTAACACGTTGAATCGTATCTTTACCGATTTCCGGGCTATTGTTCAAAGCTTTAGAAACTGTGGATACTGATACATTTAATTGTTCAGCTAATTGTTTGAGCGTTACCATGGATATTTAAAATTAAAAAAGAGTATACTTTATAAAAGTACACTCTTTATTTCTAATACAATATGGTTGCTCAACTTTTTAACAACTTTATGGAATTCATCTTGCTATATCCTTTCGCTAATTGAGAATACAGCTTGTTTGACGGTTGCCTCTTTAGTTTTTAAACACTTTTACATAATCAATACTAAATTCTTGGGGGAAAATGGAATCATCAACTTCCGGTCCTCCAAAATTTCCACCCACAGCAAGATTGAGCAATAGATAAAATGGTTTATCAAATGGCCAAGTGCTATCGTCTTTTACTTCTGGTGAAAATGTATAGACTAAAACACCATCAATATAAAACTTGATAAAGTCTTTTGTCCACTGACATTTGTAGACGTGAAATCCGTCTTCAATGGTTTCTATAGTCGTGACTTGTGTGTTTATTGACTGACCATGACTGTCTGGCGTGTGCAAGGTGGTGTGAATTTCGTGGGGATTCTTGCCAACATATTCCATAATATCAATTTCACCAGAACTAGGCCATCCTACTTCTGAAATATCGTTGCCCAACATCCAGATAGCAGGCCAAACACCTTTGCCTATTGGTAGTTTTGCCCGCACTTCAATCGTGCCGTATTGGAATTCTATAGTTTCCTTAGTGTTTATCTTACCAGAAGTATAAGTGGTGCCATCATACTTTGCGGTTAACACAAGCTTGCCATCTTTTACTTCGACATTTTCCTTGGCATAGATTTGTCGTTCATTATTTCCCCATCCACAAAGATCAGGACAACCATCGCCAAGTTCATAATTCCAAATGGCCTCATTCAATTGGTTGCCATCAAAATGCTCCTCCAAGATAAGTTCTTGCGATTGCGCCGTATTGAATAAGGCGAACATAATGATGAAGATGGCGTTGATCAATTTCATTTTAATTCGAATTTCGAAGTTAACGTGGCATCAGAACTGCCTCCTACAAAAACACTGAAAGTTCCTGGTTCCACAATATATTTTCCGTTATTGTCATAGAATCCCAATTCTGCATGTGACAATGTAAATGTTATAATCTTGGATTCCTTCGGATTCAATTCCACCAATTCAAAACCTTTTAACTCCCGTACAGGTCGGGTGACACTGGCAAATTCATCTCTTAAATATAATTGGGCTACTTCCTTTCCTTTGACATCACCCGTATTGGTCAATTTGACAGAAACGGTCACCTTATCGTTTGAAACCACCTCAACTTTTAGATCACTATAACCAAACGATGTGTAGCTCAAACCATACCCAAATGGATATAAAGGTGCGTTACTCACATCCGTATAATGTGACCAGAAGACCTCTCCTTGACCCGGATCCAATGGTCTCCCTGTACTTTTATGATTGTAATAAATCGGAACCTGTCCAACGTTTTTTGGGAAGGTCATTGGCAATTTGCCACTCGGGTTATAATCGCCATAAAGCACTTGCGCAATGGCATGACCACTTTGAGTGCCCAAATGCCAACCTTCTACAATTGCTGAAATATGCTCATCAGCCCATTCAATAGTTAAAGGCCTCCCGTTATTGAGCACCAAGACAATGTTCTTATTGGCTTTATAAACCGTTTCCAATAATTCTTGCTGAACACCAGTAAGACCTATTTCTGAGCGACTTCTACCCTCTCCAGAGTTTAGACCATGCTCACCCAATACCATCACCACTACATCGGCGTTTTCCGCAGCAGTTACAGCCGCAGAAAATCCGCTTTTGTCCGAAATGTTAAGCGTCAATTCTTTAGGGAAAAGTGTCTCTCCAGTAACAACATCGGCACCCTTTTCGTAAATTAACGTATTGCCTGTGTAGGCCTGCATGCCTTCCAATACCGATACCGCAGTGTCATCGTCGGCAGCAATTCGCCAACTGCCCAAGGGACTTGTTTTATCGTTGGCCAAAGCACCAATCAGAGCTATTTTCTGACCATTCTTTTTCAGTGGCAATATATTATTTTCATTCTTGAGCAAAACAATAGACTTTTTTGCCATATCCAATACAGCATCCTGAATTCTCTTGCTTCCGATCACTTCCTTTTCAACGGTTTCATTTAAATATTTGTACGGATCATCAAAAAGTCCGAGTTCATATTTTACTCTAAGAATTCGTTTTACCGCATCGTCAATCAAGCTTTCATCAACACGACCTTCTTTTACTAGACTTGCCAATTCATTGACATAGGCATAGGATTCCATATCCATGTCAGCTCCTGCATTTATAGCAAACTCAGCTGCTTGACGACGATTCTCAGCATATCGGTGTGCTATCATTTCATTAATGGAGCCCCAATCGGTGACCATAAAACCGTCAAAATCCCATTCACCTTTTAAAATATCACGTTGCAAAAACGCACTTCCTGTTGCAGGAATTCCATTAAGCTCATTAAAAGCATTCATAAACGTTCTCACTCCTGCTTCTTTTGCCGCCTTAAAAGGTGGCAAAAGTACATTATACAAGGTTGAAGTACCCACATCTACGGTGTTATAATCTTTTCCAGCCTCAGCAAATCCGTAGCCCACAAAATGCTTTGCACAGGCAGCAATAGTATTTGCCAATGACAAATCATCCCCTTGAAAACCTTGTACTCGCGCTACGGCAATCAAAGAAGCCAAATAAGGATCTTCTCCCGCACCTTCCATGACTCGTCCCCATCTTGCATCACGGGAAATATCGACCATTGGTGCAAAGGTCCAATTAATACCAGAGGCAGCAGCTTCTTCTGCGGCTACTTGTGCGGATAGCTTTATCGCTTCCAAATCCCAACTTGCAGCTTCAGCAAGCGGAATGGGACTGATCGTTTTATACCCGTGGATGACGTCAAATCCGATAATCAACGGAATGCCCAAGCGCGTTTCTTCAACTGCAATTTTTTGGACTTCCCTCACTTCTTTGACACCTTTTACATTAAGCATTGAACCTACCAAGCCTTTTTTAAGATGCTCATACTTATGGGCCGCATCTCCTTCAGAAGGAACTGGACCAGTCACATCCCAAAAGCCATTGTATTGGTTCATTTGGCCAATTTTTTCTTCTAAGGTCATTCGAGCCAATAGTGCATTTACCTTCAAATCGATGGAATCGCCCTCCTTAGTATAAACCGTGTTTTGGTTGCTACTTTTAGCATTTGCTCCTCCACAAGAGACCAAGATACCATGGAGGCCGCTTATAATCATTAAATAAAAAAACTTCTTCATTTATTGGTACACTTTTACATAATCAATTTCTAATGTCGATGCCGTAAAATTTGGATCGATTGCTCCTCCAAAATTACCGCCCATGGCAACATTCAGAATCAAAAAGAAATCTGCGTTGAAAGGTGTTGCGGCGCTGTTTGGAAACGTATGGTACACCTTATCATCAACTAAAAATTTGATAAATTCTGGTGTCCATTCTACACTGTAGTTATGGAATTCGGTTGAAGCCGTTGGAACATTAGTAGTTTTACCAACACCGTTACCACCGGAATTTCCGGTGTAATGTAAGGTAGAATGAATGGTGTTTTGATCGTTGCCAACATGTTCCATAATATCAATTTCACCACAGGCAGGCCATGTCACCGTCGTGTAATTTTGTCCCAACATCCAAATGGCTGGCCAAGTACCTCCTCCTGAAGGAAGTTTTGCCCTGACTTCCACTCTACCGTAGGTAAATGCAAATATGCCATCGGTTTTTATTCTTGACGACGTATAGCCTCCATTCTCAGCCTTGGCCGTAATCTTTAATATACCATCTTCAATCTTAACATTATCGGGACTATTGGTATAGGTTTGCGATTCGTTATTGCCCCAACCATTATCACCTCTCCCAAGATCATAAGTCCACTTCGTAGGATCTGGCGCTCCATCTACATCAAAAGTATCTTCCCAAATCAAATCGTTATATATTGTGCTGAACTCGTCGTCCTGTTTAGGTTCTTCAGATGTAATGATAAACCACCAATTAAAATTACCGTTTCCATCTACTGTGGTCAAAAGCAATTCATTAGGGGCCGATCTATCAAAAATTCGATATTGATGGTTTCCACCAACATAATAACCAATAAAACCAAGCCCAGAAAGTGTAATGGTTTCTGCTCCACCTGGGGCACTAATTTGCCAATTTTCAGTATAATCGTTATATGGATAGTTGAATACATCATCACCTTCTACAGTGCCACCACCAGGACCACCCAACTCATCGACCAAATTTTTACGTCCAAATACAGTACCGCTTGTATCGGTGACAGGGTCATCGTTGGTGTTATTGGTAATGTGGGTAAAGGTGCCATCACTATTAAAAATATAGCGATCGTCATACATGCCAACGCCAGCTTTTTCTTCTGGACCAGCACCGTACCATTCGGATGGAATATTTCCACCCACAGGGCCAAGTCCGAAATGGCCCGCTTTTTCTGATTTGATGCGCCAAGTTTTACTGCCATCACCATATAAAAGTTCCAACAAATCCGCTGGAGGTGAATAATCAACGAATACCTCGACATCTATAGAAGTTGAACTGGAAATTCCACCAGTACCATAGGCAATAACCACCACTCGATAGTTGAATATTCCAGAATTTGGACTCGTAAATGGAATGGATGCAAAACCAGATGGTGTCAGTTGCTGACTTTCTGGGGCGATAATTTTATAGGTTAGCGCATTATTGGCACTGGCCTTAAAGTTGACCACCCCACTTCCATCTCCATAGGGATGTTCAGCATCTGCTCCAACGATTTCGGCACTTACCTGCAAATTTGAGGGTGCTATGATATCACCCATGGAAGCATCGTCTTCTTGACACCCTACCATCATTATGGAGGCAAGGAGGAAAAAGACATGTAAATATTTTAGATTTTTCATACTACTATTTTTTTCTTCTAATTGTGAAAATAAAGATTATCTATATAAACGGTCGCTCCTGATGACTCAAAGAGCAATTGTGTAATTCCTGAAAGATCCGTTGTAAAATCTGACAAAGGTATGTCTACACTGACCCAACTTCCGTTGACCACCGTTGACACAAATTTTATATCTTCCTTTAGTGGATCGCCATCACCATAACCGCTTCCGGTATTCACCAATTTCAATCCCAATGAGGTCGCATCTGGAGTCCAATAGTCAAAATGGACATGGGTCATTGCAGATACATCTGTTGGATTGTCATAACTGGTAACGATACCTGTGTAGTTTAACAATTCGTATTTCCAGGTATTGTTCCCATCAATAACCACTTCTGTCAATTGCGTTGTTTGTGACCAATTAGGGTTCAGTTCGCTGATGCCCACACTGGTATAAGCGTCACTGTAAATTGAAATCACATTGGCAGCAGCTAAGGTTGGGGTTGGCGCTGCCGCCTCAGGCTCTGATGAAGCTGAAGAATCTATATAGAAATAAAGATTATCTATATAAACAGTCGCTCCTGATGACTCAAAGAGCAATTGTGTAATTGCTGAGCGATCCGTTGTAAATTCTGATAAAGGCAGTGCTACACTGACCCAACTTCCAGTGACCACAGTTGGCACGTATTTTATATCTTCCTTTAATGGATCTCCATCACCATAACCGCTTCCGGTATTCACCAATTTCAATCCCAATGAGGTCGCATCTGGAGTCCAATAGTCAAAATGTACATGGGTCATTGCAGATACATCTGTTGGATTGTCATAACTGGTAACGATACCTGTGTAGTTTAACAATTCGTATTTCCAGGTATTGTTCCCATCAATAACCACTTCTGTCAATACCGTTGTTTGTGACCAATTTGGGTTCAGTTCACTAATGCCCACACTGGTATAAGCGTCACTGTAAACTGAAATCACATCGTCTGCCGGTAACGTAGGGGTGGGTGCCGCCGATTCAGGTTCTGATGGACCTGAAGGATCTTTATAAAAATAGAGGTTATCAATGAATATGGTTCCTCCAGCAGGAGTTCCATCAAATTTAATTTGGTGAATGTCATTCATGGAAAGACCTTGACTTGTAAATTCAGACAGTGGAATGTCGTAACTGTTCCACTGACCTGCTACAAGATCCATTTTAACCAATTTTTCGCCGGTAGCGACACTTATTGGGTAAATATCCAACGCCATATTTTCGTCAGCAGTCCAAACATCAATATGTAAGAATTCCATCTGAGAAGCATCTGCGGTAGCACCAAACTGAATCCCTTGATAATTTAAATTTCCGTATTGGATGATATGATCTCCATCGATATCAATTTGATTGTAAGTTGTTGATTGACCCCAATTCGGATAGAAATCTGTTCCCGCAATATTTTCATAGGCATCGCTGAATATGGAAATGACATCAGTTGCTGCTCTATTGGGCTGTGTTGGTGCGGCCTGTACAGGCTGAAAAATCTCGATGACCTCAAATTCTTCTGTATATGAAGTAGTTTCAATGGCCGCACTGAATGCTGTAATAGTTATAGTATAAATACCAGTCTCTTGATAGGTGTACGTAGTGGTGTCATTAATATTCGACATCACCGGGTCGCTGCCATCACCAAAATCGACACTATAACTCAATGCGAAATCTGCAGTAGCGGTAACATTGACTGTTTTGGAGATAGTCCCATCATTTTCAATGGTCACCATTAAATTTTGAGGGGCTTTAAAAGATACGTCTATCTGTTGGTTTACTGTAGTTGAAAGCCCATTAAGACCATTGGCGGTAATAGTTAAGGTGTAGGTGCCTTCTTCATATATGTGCTTCAAACTTCTACCCGATGGTATCACCCCAGACGGATCTGAACTATCTCCAAAATCCACATTAAAGGAGACTGCACCATCACCTATTGGGGTAATGGTAACCGCTCCAGTATTATCTTGACTTACAGTCACTGAGGCTGACACGTTTGATGGCGGAGCAATCTTGTCTACAAAATCTGTATTGACATCATCCTGTGAACAACCTAAAATGGTTAACACTATAAGACTTAAACTAAATATATATTTTACTGTTTTCATGTCGTTATTTTTTTAGTATCCGGCATTCTGAGTTAAACCAGAAATGTCTATTTCTCTTTGAGGAATTGGAAAAAGTCCTAAAGTTGCCGGATTATAACCTCTACTTCCTAAAACATCGGCAGCCTGTCCTGTTCTCACTAAATCGAAAAAACGATCGCCTTCCATACCTAACTCTAAGCGTCTTTCGCTCCAAATTGCCTGAACTGTTGCAGTAACTCTGTGATTTTCATCACCAAAGGCTCTATCCCGTACTCTATCTAAATAGGTTTGTGCCAATGCTTGGTTTGGAGATGAGGCTCTTAAGTTTGCTTCTGCTGCCATTAACAACACTTCAGAATAGCGAATAGTACGTTGGTTGTTTTCATAGTTCAATTCCACCTGTCCGCTGGTTTGACCTTTTCTTGGCAAATACTTTTTATTGTACAAGCCGGTATTTTTATACGGTGCCACCTGATACGTAACATTTAAACTCGGATTGTTAGTGGCGTAAGCCTCAACATCAAAAGTAGTCGCATCTTTTCTTTGATCGCCATCTTCGTATGCTGCTGCCAAATCTTGAGTAGGTAGATTAGTACTCCAGCCAGAATTATAAGGCATTTCGGCTGTACCATTAAACCCTCTAACTCCACATTGCTGAACTGCATAGTTTCCTTGACCTCTTGTTTGACCGCCCCAATTATAATAAGGCTGTCCGTTAGAGTACTGAACTTCATAAACAGATTCTGGGCCGTTTTCTCCCGATAATAAAAAGATATCATCAAAATTAGGAACCAAACTAAACGGACCATCTACAACACTTTGAAGTACTGGAACTGCTTCGTCAAATTTCTCTTGATATAAATACACTTTGCCCAATAAAGCTTGGGCAGCATATTTTGTAATTCGCCCTTGCTGTGATTGTGAAGTTGGCAACACACTAATGGCGTGAATCAGATCCTTTTCCATTTGTGCATACACTTCAGCTTTTGGAGATCTTTGTAACGTACCAAAATCTGAAAGACCTAATTTATGGTCCGTAAACAACACGACATCTCCGAACATTTTAACCAAATTGAAATAATAAAAGGCTCTTAAAAAGTGAACTTCTCCATAAAGTGCTTCTTTACCTTCAAAGTTTACCGTGTTACCCAATAGATTAACATCTTTATAGGCTATCAAGTAGTTGGTCCTGTTCACTCCTTCGTACGCCGACAACCATAAATCCTGTAACGTGCTGTTATTGGTCAATATAGCGTAATCATCAATTTGTTGTAATGCTACAACGTCGGAAGCATTTTCACCACCTGCTACGGCATTATCCGAAGCAATATCTCCAAGAACGATCACCTGGTTTAACCATTGTGTTGGTGTATAACAACTTACTGCCATGGCCTGATAATCAGCTTCTGATTGCAAATAATCCCTCTCTGTGACCTGATATTCATCATGAGGATCAAAATCTACCACATCTGAACAACCCAAAAAGATCGAAAGTATGATGATTAATCCTATACTATTTTTTATACTTTTCATACTAATTTATTTTAGATGTTAAAATTTAAGGTCTAAACCAATTAAAAATGTTCTTGCTTGTGGATACGCTCCTCTATCGATACCTGTATCCAAAATACCTCCGGCAATTTCAGGATCATAACCTGTATATTTAGTAAGTGTCAATAGGTTTTTGGCTTGGGCATAGATCCGTACTTGACTAAATCCTGCATTTAAGCTTTCAGGAATGGTATAACCTAAAATCAAACTTTTAATTTTGATAAAACTCCCATCTTCCACATATCTATCGGAAGGCCTAATATTACTGTTCGTATCGGCAAAAGTATAGCGCGGGTTTTTGGCATCATTGGTAGTTCCTTCTCCGGTCCATCTATTTAAAATGCTCCTATCTTTGTTGGTAAACTGAGCGTTCCGTTCGTAGGCTCGGTAAATATCATTACCAACTGATGCGTAAGTAAACATGTTTAAATCGAAATTCTTATAGTCAAAACCTAGGTTCCAACCGATATTAAACTTAGGAAAAGGATCTCCAATCTTGGTTTTATCATCATCGTTAATAATACCATCATTGTTAATATCCACAAACCGAATATCTCCAGGCTGTGCTCCAGGCTGTGTGGCATGAGCATCAACTTCGGATTGGTTTTGAAATAAACCATTCGTTTTATATCCGTAAAAATAACCCGGTGTATAGCCTTTTTCGAAACGTGTGGCCAATTGGCTTTGACCATTAAAATAAGAACCTCCTGCTATAAACGCCGTACCGTCTTTGTTGGTTGCGGTCACTAAATTCTTTGAGGTTGTAAAGTTGAATGAGGTATTGAATTTTAACTCATTAACACTACTATTTCTATACCCTATAGTTGCATCTATACCTTTACTTTCCGTGCTTCCAATATTGGATTTTACAGGTTCTGAAGTACCCGCATACAGTGGTGGTGCTTCTGTAAATAGCAACCCGTCAACCGATTTATTAAAATAATCTACACTTAACGATAAATTGTTGAACAAAGTAGCATCAAATCCTATGTTGTATTGCGTTTGTTCTTCCCATCTTAGGAAGGGATTATTAAACGAATTCACAGTTGCACCAGATACAAACTCGGTTCCGAAGGTATATCCATTACTATTTGCTGTAGAATTATAACTCGGACCACCAATGGTAATACTAACATATTGTGGATCTACGTTTTCGTTTCCAACAGTACCATAACTTCCTCTTAATTTCAAGAAGTTGATGGCGTCATAATTGAAGAAATCCTCGTTGGTGATTACCCAGCCTAAAGATCCTGCGTAAAAGTTGGCAAATTTATTGTCTTTACCAAAAGCAATCGACCCATCGCGACGTGCAGAAAATGATGCTAGGTACTTATTTTCATAATCGTAATTTACCCTACTAAAGTAAGATAGGTTTCTTCGTTCCAAATACTGAAAACTATATCCTGTATACGCATTTGTATTTAATTTGGTGTTGACACCCGTAGCTGCACTTATATCTGCCCAAGCCCAAGAATTATCCCTGACATCCTGTCTTGTAGTCCCCATTTCATTTCCTGTAGATTTACTGGTAGAAACCCCCAGAACAAGGTCAAAATTATGGTTGTCCTTTAAAGTAAACCCATAACTCGCAAATGTTTCGAATGTATAATTGAAATTCGAATTTTTTCTTTCAGTGACACTGTTGTGGAACGACGGAATTATGGTTGTTGTGCCATCGCCATTGTCAACCTCCTGTGTCTTAACAGTACCGTCTGGATTGTAATCACTGGATACGTTGTTCGGTCCATAATATGCTAATGGGGAAAAACTTTTACTTGCTTGGTCCCATTTGGTATAACCAAATCGAGAGGTTATTTTAAGCCTATCCAAAATGTCATATTGCAATTCAAGCTTACCATATAACTTATCTCCATTATTTTCGTTATAAGTGTCTTCTAATCTTTGAACCGGATTAAATATTTCAGACAACAGCAAGTTACTATAACCGTAAGATGCAAAATCATTAGGATCTGTATTATACGGAGAAACCGTAGGATCAAAGTTAATGGCGTTGCCAAGAATAGAGTTAAAGGAGTTCTCTGCAACAGATTGATTTTTAATGTTTGCGTAACTTGTATTGATAATAAATTTTAATTTAGAAGATAATTGAACATCAACGTTCGCCGTGAAATTCAATCTATTAAAATTGGATTTATCAATACCACCTACAATACCTCCTTGTCTTAAATACCCCGTAGACAAAAAATAACCTACCCGCTCTGAACCTCCTCGAGCAGAAAGCGTATAAGAGGATATTTGGGCATCTTTAAAGATTTCATCCTGCCAATCTGTACCCATTCCCAAAGTAGAAATATCAGGAAAAATTAAATTGCCTCCTGATACCACACTACCTTCATTAATGATGGTTGCATATTCTGAAGCATTTAAAAGCCCAACTTTTCTATCTACAGATTGAAAACCTGTATAGGCATTAAATGAAAATTCAGTTTTTTCATTGTTTCTACCGCCCTTAGTGGTCACAACAATGACCCCATTACCACCTTTAACACCATATATGGCTGTTGAAGCCGCATCCTTTAAGATGTTTATGGATTGGATATCCGCAGAATTTATTGAGTTTAAATCATATAAAGTCTGTGGTACGCCATCAATAATAACGACAGGGTCTGTACCTGTAAACGAAGGAATACCTCGCACCAATACCGTTGGTTTGCTTCCTGGAGACCCACCTTGAATAACCGCAACACCTGATGCAGTACCCTGAAGGGCCTCTTCCACCCTTAATGGTTTTAGGTTTTCAATGGTTTCTGACTTCACCGTTGAAATCGCACCAGAGACATCTGTAACTTTTTGCGTTCCATAGCCAATGACTACAATTTCATCAAGAGCTTCGGCGTCTTCCCGTAACATAACAGTTATAGGTTGATCATTCAAAACCATTACTTCTTGATTTTGATACCCTACATAAGAGAATACCAAAATTGAATTGATGCCAACAGCATCAATATTGAAATTACCATCAAAATCAGTAGAAGCACCTTTTGAGGTATTCTTAACAATGACGTTTACTCCAATAAGAGGTTGGCCGCTTTCTAAATCCTTTACAGTTCCTTTAACATTAACTGTTTGACTAAATGCTAAGGTTGTTGATAGGAGAATTAAAAATGAGAGAAATTTTGTTATCATAGTTTAAAACTTTATGGTATAAACTTAGACAATTCAATTATTAAAAAAATAAAAGTCACCACAACAATGAATATACATCGCATAAAATCAACATATTATTTATTATATATGCAAAAGAATCCCCACAGACCCGCTAATTTAACTGTTTTTAAAATTTGTTACGCAAACGTGATAGATTTAGCAAAAACCAGGTTGTGTTGTGGTAATGTATGGGTGATATTTTGAGATGTAGTAGGACTACAATTCCAGGATGTAATTTGTTAAGCTCGTTTCATGGGGTAAATCCATTTTTTTACGCAATCTATATCTTTTTACTTCTACACTTCTATGTGAAATATTCAATAAAGGGGCAATTTCTTTAGAAGTGAGATTTAGCCTGAGATAAGCACATAGTTTGAGGTCATCTGAAGTCAATTTGGGATGTTTGCTCTTTACCTTTTTAAAGAAATCCTTATCAGCATTGTTGAAGGCTTCTTGAAAGAACTTCCAATCGTCCGTAGTATTTATATTCTTATCAATAATCTTAATGACCGGTTTCACACTTTTCTGATGATCGGTGTTTTTTAGCTCATCCTTGATTTGATTTAAAAACTCATTCTTTTTTATTAAGCTCATGGTTGATATTGCCAATTCCCTGTTTTTGTTTTCTATATCCTGTTTGAGTTTTTCGTTTTTGAGCTGCATCAGTTGCTGTTCGGTCTCGAGTTCTTTTAATTCCAAGTCGCGTTTGTTCTTCAATACCAATTTTTCCTTTTGTTTTTTGTAATACCGTTTATACAAGTAATGGATCAATATACCCAGAGCAATTAAGATTAATAAATAAAGAACAACCATTAAATTGGAAAGGTACCATGGCTTGGCAATTTCAAATTGGTACACCGCCTCATTGTTGGATAAATTATTCCCCACCTTTGAGCGTACCTTAAAAGTATATGGACCATAGGGCAAATTTTTAAAAAGCACAGAAGGCTCTGTAGACCATGAACTCCATTCGTTATAGTAACCCATGAGTTTGTACTGATATTCTGTTTCCAAATATTTGTTGTACTGAGCAACACTATAGGTAAATTGAAGGTTGTTTTCATTATTCTCAAATTTGGCAGGTTTGGTAATGTCCGCTGAAAAAACCTCACCATTGATCGCATAATTAGAAATGGAATTAATGGCAATATCGTAGGCCTTAAGGTCTATTTTATTGATATCTATAATAATATAACCTGAAGAGGTACCAATGAGATAGTTGCCGTCTGTCAGAAAAGATATCGTTTCATACCCGGTCATTTCCTTTCTCAGGGATTTTGGCAGAGGAATTCTTGTTATAATGGGTTTATCACTAAATTTACCTGGAGACACATAGGAAATGTTCTTATTTGAAAAACTCCATAGTCTATCATGTTGAGGATCTGAAATCAATTTGCCAGAAGTGTATTCTCCCAATGGAAAAATATTAGTCAATAAACTATCTTTCTCAAACTGCATTTTCTGTTTGTCATATACGAATACTCCCTTTTCATAGCCATATAGAATTTTATCAAAATAGGTGACCAAACTTGAACCGAAGCCTTTTTCAACAGAAGCATCTTCCGAAACCGACTCTACTTTAGTCCAATCTTTATTGGTTGAAATTTCAAGAACCCCCTTGTATTCGTGGCTAACCAAGAATCTGAGAGAGTCAACAACCGCAAAATACTTGGACGACATATTGAAGCCTTCCAGTTTATTCTTATATGACCATTGTCCATTTTGCCGATGTAGAAAATGGAGCCCATTATAATTACCTTGAAGGACCAGATTTTCATTATTGAGAAATGGTTGCATATCCCAAGTACCTGGAATTGACGCTATCAATTGGGCCTCTCCACCCTTGATGATAAAAGTTCCTAAATTATGACCACAAAAGAGCGTATCCCCTATTTCTTTTAAACTCCATACCTGACCCTTGGTGCCTTCAATAAATTTAAAGTGATGGTTTGAAGTCACCCCTTTATAAAATAGTCCTTGATTGGTGCCTAAATATAAGTTTCCGTTTAAAAGTATTGACGTATAAACGGTACCCAGATCGCCATTTTTATCGTTATAGATACTTAATGCCGATTTTAAATTGAGGCAATTGATTCCATTGTCCAGAGCCAACCACACATTATTATTGCTGTCTTCAAACAGACCCAATACCGTATTGTTTGAAAGACCGTCGGCCTGATCAATTGTATAATCGATATTTCCGGATTGGTTCAAATAAACTATGCCGTTGGAAATGGTTCCCAATATAAAGTCGCCGTTTTTAAGTCTGATGCTGTTGTAAACACTGAGGCCATCGATTATTTTACTGGCGGGTATTTCCCAATCAAAGAGCTGCCCATCTTTCCATATATAAAATCCTTGTTCTTGGGTCTGAATCAAGAGATCGCCATTGTGATTAAACATATTGACGATGACATTCGTTACAAAGATGTCATGATCAATCCAAAGAACTGATTGTCCACTTTCAATTTTATATATACCTTCTCCATAAACTTGATAATAAACAGTGTCATCCACTCTGAAAATTTTGGTAATGGTGCTCTGCGTGTTTATTATTTTAACACTGCGTTTTATTAAATCATATATATATATTCTATTTAAGGACTGGAAGAGAACATAGTGATCCATGGACAAAATGTTCCAAAACTGCTCGTCTTCGATAAGCGGAACGTCCAAATCATCAGAAATTGAGGTATAATCCAAGCTACCGAACTCGTTTCGTTTCCAATAGCCAAAATTCATATAAAATCCGGTATAAATCAGATTATCAATTGCCTTTACCGATCGCAAAACAGATTGGTTTGGTGTAGGATACAATTGCCAATTGGCTCCATTGTACTCAAGAAGCCCTTGATTATTGGCAACATATATATACTGTTCATCCGATTGTGAT
>Ga0208015_1000210_pt1 | contig 38217 bp, 30 predicted proteins | sample 26BtaG_FD_184101 | JGI IMG/M metagenome (GOLD analysis project Ga0208015, IMG submission 184101) | Marine viral communities from Cariaco Basin, Caribbean Sea - 26B_WHOI_OMZ_CsCl (SPAdes) (version 2) | ecosystem: Environmental > Aquatic > Marine > Oceanic | place: Caribbean Sea: Cariaco Basin... | reverse complement strand
TGGGCTGCAGACGCATCGCCAATGATTTCCAGGGCTTCAAGGGTCTGGGGCTGGTCATCGCCAGCGGCAGAGCCCATGGCTGGGGCCAGGCTGATCGCCACAGCCAGTGATAGTTGGGAAGGTCTAAACATACGGTTGTTCTCCGTTATCATTGAATTTGCCGGATGCAGGTGATAATGATTAGCATTACATTTCGAAACTTTATGGTTTTGTAACTATTAAGTCAATAGCCAATTCTTATGGGTCGAAACGTGTCAACAGGCTGAAAACCGTCAACTCCCGCTTTTCCTTTATCGACCGAGAGGATTGTTCAGATAGCTTGCGGGTATGCCGATGCTAATGACGTCAACACCCTGCGCCATGGCCCGGTGTTCAAGCCGGACGCCGAGTGAAACCGCTTGAGGCAGAGTAGGGTCTGGCCAGCGCGCCGGCCTTCTCAGCCCTGGAGAATGCTGTGAGTGCCTAGGGTGTGCGGGTAATTCTATAAACTAGAGGCTGCCGGGGAGGGTCACGAGATTTACTCTAGGCTGTGTATAGGGTCAGAGCTACGGCATCCTTCAGCGTCAAATCAAGTTGATTCTGAGAGGCGTCAAATTGTTTGTCGCATTATGCTGGTTTACTAAGCAGCCTCGCCGAACTGGAGCCGAGTCTGGGTTGTTCCTGCTGGTCTACTGGAGTTCTCGTTTTTCTGTCGAGTTTTCCGCCTCTCCGATCCGCATTTGGGGTTCATTGCCTTTGGCAGGCTGACTATGGGGCAGCTGTTAAATCTGCAAATGATCATTGGTGGCTTTTTCTAGGATTTGAGGAAATAAGCGCCGCACAGTCCTTCAAGCCCAGAGGTATCTCAATGGAATGAGCCGCAAACGAGGCCCGTAGGGACGGCTCTGTGAGACGGATGAGGTGATGGCACCTTGTCCTGCTCGTTTTGTCTGTGAGCTTTTGGAGGTACCCCTTGCGAGTCAGGCTCAACCTGACCGATATCAAGGTTGCCGCGGACATAGGCGCCCTAAACTGAATTATCGACTCATGAATGAAACATTGACTCCACTCACCCCTTATACGGCCACAGAAGGTACCACTAGGATGAAAACGATGCTAACGCCGCTCCCTGCCAGGAAAGGCCAAAGAAACCAGAAGTCGTTGCTGGCCTTGGCCATTGGTTCACTTCTGGCCTCTTCCGCGACGCCTGTCCTGTCCCAGACCCTTACCGACGCCTTGACCGGGGGAGCGGTTTCGCTTGAAGTTCGCTACCGTTACGAATTTGTGGATCAGGACAACCCTCTCGATCAAGCCCATGCTTCCACCGTTCGAACCCGACTGGGGTACCGGACTGGTGATTTCCAGGGGTTTGAGGTGTTTGCCGAGGCGGAAGATGTGACCGCTGTGGGGAATGAGAACTACAATAGCACCATTAATGATACAACCGATCACTCAGTGGTCGCTGATCCGACGGAAACCGAAGTCAACCAAATTTACGTACGTTACAAAGGCCTTCCGGATACCACACTGACCTATGGTCGTCAGCGCTTTGCTCTGGACAATCACCGGTTTATAGGCACAGTTGGCTGGCGCCAGAATGAGCAGACCTTCGATGCCTTTATCGGCGCCAACGAGTCGCTTCCAGACACGACGATTACAGCGGGCTATCTTTACAATGCTAACCGGATATTCTCGGACGCCAGCCCGAATGGCAATTTCCCCATGCAGTCGCCGATTCTTAATGTTCAGTATCAGGGGTTGGCCGCCGGAACCCTTACCGCCTACGGATATCTGTTCGACTTTACCACCGCAGACGTCAACTCAACCCAGAATTTTGGCTTGCGATTCACTGGTGGCACCGATGTAACGGAAGACGCCAAAGTCCTGTACACTCTGGAGTACGCAATCCAGAAGGACTATGCAGACAACCCGCAAAGCTTTGAGGCCGCCTATTGGCTGGCGGAAGCGGGCCTCGCCGCGTATGGCGTTACGGTCAAGGTGGGCATGGAAACCCTGGAGTCGGACGACGGCCGATCATTTCAGACTCCTCTGGCTACGCTTCACGCAATGAACGGTTGGGCCGACCAGTTCTTGGTCACCCCGGACGATGGCCTGCAGGATCTTTACGTATCGGCGGGTGCCGCAGTAAAGGGAGTCAAGTTGCTGGCCATATTTCATGACTACAGCAGTGACATCAATAGCTTGAGCTATGGCTCTGAGCTGGGGCTGCTGGCTGCCTACCCAGTCAACAAACATTACACGGTGGGTGCCAAGTTCGCCAGCTATGCCGAGGATGGTCGCGGTGTGGATACGGACAAGGCCTGGTTGTGGGGACAGGTCAAGTTCTGACTTTCTCACTGTTGCGTTAATCAGACATCCGCCTGAAAGAAAGCGGAGTCACCCCGACCGAGGGGAAGATAATCCGAATGGCAAGGGCCACTGGCTAACGGTGCGGTCGAGGAGGCCTCAGGAAGTTTTCCGCACACAACACGAATCGCGGTCAGCTCTGTTACGCAGGCGTGTGGCTGGCCGGCGATCATCCGCGACTTACGGGTCTTTAAGCCCTCCGCGAATGGTTTCAAGGACGGCGCTCGGTCCGTGGCAATGTCATAAATTTACAGAAATTGATGTGTTATCTATGCTTTATGCAGAAGCTAAACAACAAGGAGAAACAAGATGGGTAAAGCTATTAATGGTAAGTTCGAGAACATGGATCAGGCACACAATACGCGAGACGACCTTATTGGCAGCGAAATTCCACAGGATCTGATCTATATTGATAAGGATGAGCAGACGATCCGGGTGATGTTGCCGGCGGAGGAAGCAAGAGAAGTCTATGAAATATTTGACCGACACGGTGTCACTTATAAGTGAACGCTCGTTAACATAGATCCCTGATCTTCAAGCCGCCTTCTTTCGCCTTAGCTCCACTCGCATGACGTTAATACCGCCTGTGCGACCCAGCCGATCAACGTGGCGAGAGGCCCATAGGAGATGACGCCTTTATAATCCACGTCATAGGGAGCAAGCTCTTCCGCCAGATCGATATAGACCCTCGGGGTGACAAAATTGTTTTTGCTTTCAAAAGGTTCCTTTAAGCTGTCGCGAGTGGTTTACCCACCAACCATCAGATCTTTTAACCAACCCTGCTTCAGGCAGCGTTTGAACTCGCTGTGGCTCAGTTCCCTGTAGATGACGGTTATGCCCAGAAGCTCTGAAACAGCAACGCCCCCCCCCACACCGCGCCGCAAAAAGGTAGACTAAGTGTAGTTGATGCCTTTTCCCATGCTTTCTTGCTCAATGACAGTCACTGTTTTTGGTCAGGTGTGCGAGATTGTCGAGCTCACACTCCTCGCTGTAATGAATCAGCCCGCGTTTTACCTGTTCCGCCATACCTTTTGACAGCCGGGCTGCCGCCTGTTCGATGGTTTTTTCGATATCTTCCAGGGAAGCCTGCAGCAGATCGTAAGTCACATACAGCTCCTGATCCGTGAAGTCCACTGCATCAATACCCATCAGCGACTGCAGTGATGTTTTCAAATCAGCCTTGAGGTCATCGCTGATTATTTCGCGGAGTCGCATGCGGCGTTTTTTTAGAATCACTTGATTTTTCTGCTTGGGCGACAATCCGTGTTGAGGATCGCCCACAAACAGATGCGGGCGGGATTTAAATCGCTCTAGGCACTGACGCGAACAGAAATAGTGGTTGATACCCTGGTAATTCCATAGTAGCGAGCGATTGATTTTTTTCATATCACACACGGGGCAACGAATCGTGGACGCCAGCTTGTTCATCAAGCCCTCCTCAGGGGTTTTGGCCTATACCATTCAACAGTTGGTGTAGCTCGCTTTCAGTGGTTAATGCCAGCGTGGTGGAAGAGTCGATCACCCGGTTATAGGTCTCCAGGGTTTTGACAAAGTCATACAGATCACGGGATATTTCCGACTGGTTATACGCCGCTGCGTAAATTTCCGTGGCTTTCGCGTCCGCCACCCCCTGAATGGTTTGAGCTTCCCGATAGGCTTCAGACTCAATGCGCTGCAAATCCTTTTCCTTGTCGCCGATAATTAGCGGCTTCGCCGGCACCCTCGGAACGGAATCGCTCGGCAATCTGCTGGCGTTTGCTGATCATTCTGGCGAACGCTTTCATTGTAGTTGATCCGCTTAAAACGAATGTCGGGCAATTCAATGCCAAATTTAGCCATCTTTGCCGAAGCCGCGGCAGAGATGTCCGCTTCTATTAGCTGCCGCCCCCGTCGGACGGACCGCGGTTGGCCAATCACCGCTTTTGTGAGCGGCTGGTCGAAGGCGGGCTCCCTGCCTTTCTTGGTGTGTGCAAGTTCTATCAATTCGTGTTTGGCAACAGCTTTGCGGGTTTCACTACCGAGAATATCTTCCAGTCGCGACCGAACACTGTAATCGTCCCGCAACCGCAATGCCTATATACAGAGTGATCTGACGTGGTGAAACCGGTATATCCGACAAGGAGGGGCGGAATCGATCGTTCATGGTTGTTTCCTTTTATCGATTAATGATTCCTGCAATCGACGGACACGCGTTAACCGGTTGTGGCATCGGTGCCTATCTCCAACACATTGTTATCAAGATATTGATGTGGTGGAATAATCAGGTTGGTGGGTGCCCGCAAAAAGTCGTTGCCGGAGCGATACCGCTCAAATCGCTCCTCGGCAATGGTAATGGTTTGTATCAGTGCCTTGCCGCCGGGTCTCAGATAATCGTGTACATCCTTCATGTAAGTGGGCCAATAGGACTCGCCCACGTGTTCAAACATCCCGATTGATACCACGTAATCAAACGGCCCCGACAGTTCCCGATAGTCCTGTAAACGCACCTCGGTATTTCCCTCCAGTCCGGCGGACCGGAGTCGTTGGCGGGCACAATCCGCCTGTTCGCTGGACAAGGTTGCCCCGGTTACATGGCACCCGTGTGCAGTTGCCACTTCCATAAAACCGCCCCAGCCACAGCCTATTTCCAGGATGCGGCTTCCCCGTTCCGGTGCCAGTCGCTGAAGGATCCGCTCATATTTCGCTTGCTGTGCCTCGTAAAGCGAGAGGGACTCGTTGCCACCAAACAGGGCGCAGGAGTAGGTCATGCTCTTATCCAGCCAGAGCTGATAAAAATCGTTGCCTAAGTCGTAGTGCTCATGGACGTTTTCACGGCTGCGCTTAACCGTATTGGAAAACAACCGATGCTTGAACCAATGCCATAACCTGAGCCCCACGCTAGAGCGTAAAGCGCGGTCAAAAACGACTATGTTCACCGTGACAAGGCGCATTAGGGCAAGCAAATTGGGCGTGGACCATTTGCCTGCCATGTAGTCTTCTCCCAGTCCCACATCACCGTGGGTGATCAGACGATCAATGACATGCCACTGCAGGATTGTCATTTCTGCATGTACACCGTCTTGCTTCCCTTCATGGCACGTCTTTTCTCCATCTGGCCATGTAAGTGATAACGAGCCGAACTGAAGAGATCTCAGCGCCTTTCGAAAAAGATTGAGCTGAATGATGCTGCTTTTCCCCGCAGGCCTTTTTTGAGGCTCAAGGTGCATGCTTGCCGAGAAAGATTCGTTGCTCATGCCTTTCTCTCCTCAGAGTGTTCCTAGAAAACATGTTTCCAGTAAATTCAGTAACCGGCAAGTGCATGCGTCATCAATTTTAGGACATTGTTTCTAATTTGATCGAGATCAAGGTGTGCTCTGTTTCGGTCCGGTAATTCAGTTTGAATTCAGGCAGATGTGGTTGGCTTGCGTCAGGAAATGCCATGCCCGGGCCTGAAGCAATGCAAAGGCAGCTGGTACAGCAGCAGACTGGAGAGGTCTTTATGGAATGGTTGGCGGAAAACTGGTTCTCGGTGCTTATTGGCATCGTTTTCGTGGGCATGCATATGTTCGGTCACGGAGGACATGGTGGTCACGGCGGGGGCGGGCATGGTGGACATAGTGCGCCGGACAAGTCGGAAAACGACCCGGACAGACGTTCTGGCCATCGGCATTAACGGAGGACGGAACATGCTTGACACAAGACTGGTTACCTGGGCGTTGGGCCTCTTTGCGGCGGTCACCTTCATCGTTTGCGTGATCTATGGACTGGTGACGCCGCAAAGCCTGCACATGCACACGTTTCTCGAGCAGGTGCTGCCGGCGTTCAAGTGGCTGACCTGGTGGGGATTTCTGCTCGGATTGATTGAGAGTTTTCTATATGGCGCTTATGTCGGGCTGGTGTTCTGCCCGATCTTCAATTGGCTTCATCGCCATCTCGGTGTCGGGCGCGCGTCGGGCTGACGAAAGCTCCGGTCTGCAAATAAGGAAAGGGAAACAAGGAATGAAAAATACCGTTGTGGAGATCCGCGGCTTGCTATCGGCACTGAGTGCCCGGGGCGTAGAGAAACAGCTATTGAGATTGCCCGGCGTCAAGAAGGCCGAGGTCAACTATGTGGCCGGCAGCGCGACCGTCACCTATGATGAGGCGACGGTGGACCTTGAGGCTATCAAGGCCCGGATACACGAGTGCGGCTATCACTGTTCCGGAGAACAGTTGCCCAGGCACGTTTGCGACCCGGGGGACCCGCCGACCGAAGCCGGGGCTGTGTCCACGCCCGTCCACGATGGCCATGCCTCCCACACCGGCCACGACGATACGGCGCATCCTGCTGAACACGGCGAACATACTGGCGCAAAGGACGAGATGGCTCACGAGATGGGCCACGGCGGCAGCATGGACATGCAGGCAATGGTGCGCGACATGCGCAACCGTTTCTGGGTCTGCCTGATCTTCAGCCTCCCGATTTTCATTTATTCGCCCATGGGTGGGATGTTCGAACCACCGGTGCCACCCTTCGGGCTGCGGCTAGACCTGTGGTTGCTATTACTGGCAAGCATCGCCGTGCTCTGGCCAAGCTGGCCGTTCTTTGTTGCCGCCTGGCGCGCGCTGAAAAACGGCGTGCTCAACATGGCTGTGCTGGTCGTTCTCTCGGTGGGTACTGGCTACCTGTTCAGCGTCGGTTCCACGCTCTTTTTCCCGGGTGTGCAGTTTTTCGAGGCGGTGGCGGTGCTGCTGGTGTTCATCCTGCTCGGCCATTGGCTGGAGATGCGCGCCCGTGCCGGTGCCTCGGACGCCATCCGCTCGCTGATGGATCTCGCGCCGCCCAAGGCCACTGTGTTGCGTGATGGCCAGGAACGGGAGGTACCCACCGCTGAGGTTCTGAAGGACGACATCGTCGTGATCCGCCCCGGCAATAAGATTCCGGTGGACGGTGAGGTCTTGGAGGGCGAGTCCCTGGTGGATGAGTCCATGCTCACTGGCGAGTCCATGCCGGTGGAAAAAAAGCCCGGCGATAAGGTGATCGGGGCCACCATTAACAAGAGCGGCAGCTTCAGGTATCGCGCCACCAAGGTAGGTTCCGACACCGCGTTAGCGCAGATCGTCAAGCTGGTGCAGGAGGCGCAGAACTCCAAGGCCCCGGCGCAGCTGCTGGCGGACAAAGCGTCACAGTGGCTGGTGGTGATTGCCATCGTAATCGGCCTGCTCACCTTCGCCGTCTGGTTCTGGTGGATTGGCCAAAGCCTGCTGCTTGCCGTGACCCTGACTATCACCGTGTTCGTGATCGCCTGCCCGGACGCCCTGGGCCTTGCAACGCCCATGGCGGTGATGGTGGGCACCGGCCTCGGTGCCAGGAACGGCATCTTGTTCAAGAATGCCTCTGCACTTGAGGATGCCACCCGGCTGGATATTGTGGTCTTCGACAAGACCGGCACCCTGACCATGGGCGAGCCGCAGGTGGTCGAGGTGGTCGTGGTGGCGGGCAGCACCGAGGAGGCGGTCCTCGCACTGGCGGGGACGGTGGAGCAGGGCTCGGACCATCCTCTGGCCCAGGCGATACAAAGTAAGGCCGAAGGCTTGCAGCTTGATCCGCTGACCGGCTTCACCAACATCGAGGGCAAGGGCGCGCGGGCGGAGATTGGCGGCAAGACCGTGCTGCTCGGCAACCGCCGGCTGATGGACGAAGAGAAGGTCGACATGGCGAGCCTGAAGGACGAGGCCGCGCGTCTGCAGAGTGCGGGCCAGACCGTGGTGCACGTCGCCCAGGACGGGAAGCTGGTCGGCCTTATCGCCATTGCCGATGCGCCGCGCCCCACCGCTACTGCCATGGTCAAAAAGATGCGTGAACGCGGGGTGGAGGTGGCGATGCTCACCGGCGACAACCAGGCCACCGCCGAGCGCATCGCCCGGGAACTCGGCATTGAGATGGTGATCGCCGATGTCCTTCCGGGGCAGAAAGCAGACAAGATCAAGGAGCTCCAGGCTCAGGGCAAGAAGGTTGGCATGGTGGGCGACGGTGTCAATGACGCCCCGGCACTGACCCAGGCGGAGGTGGGTTTCGCCATCGGTGCCGGCACTGATGTGGCCATTGAGAGCGCTGACGTGGTGCTGATGAAGAGCGACCCCTACGATGTGCTGGGAGCCATCGAGCTGTCGCGCGCTACCCTGCGCAAGATGCACCAGAACCTGTTCTGGGCGGTGGGCTATAACGTCATCGCCTTTCCCGCGGCGGCAGGCGTGTTCTATCCGTTGGTGATAAGCCCAGAAGTAGCGGCGCTCGCAATGTCTGGAAGCTCCGCTCTTGTTGCGGTAAATGCACTCCTGTTAAAGCGCACCCAACTGGACGGCTTAGGGTAGACGAACACTTCCAATTGGAAAAATTGATGTTCATCAAGCCCACGCTATTGAGCGACTCTTTTTGCATCTTTTGTTGGGGTTTTTCAGTGTGAATTCAGGCTTATGAGTTTAAGTGGTAGGTAATTGCTGTTTGCTGACATGATTAATGACAACAAGGGGGAACGGGTAAATGGACATCAAAACCTTTGGAGAACTTATTAGCTGGACACGGGATTTGCATGCTCACCTTGCAAGGTGTATGTCACATTGCGCTACGAAGAATGAAGAGGAGCGAGCACGGGCGCTGCTGGACTATCTGGCGACCCATGAATCGGAAATGGAACGTATTGTGAACGAGTTCAAGTCGCAGGGCGATTCCAAAGCGTTGGAGACAAGGGTCTACGACTACCTGTCTCACCATCCCATTAAGACCCACAGAACCTGCGATGAGCCCTACGCACAGCTGGATTTTGAGGGCATATGCAGAGAAGTATTCGATTTCCATGATCAGATAGAGGACCTTTATCGCACCATGGCCGACAAAGCCGAGATTCCCGAGGCGAAAGAATTACTGCAGTCGTTGCTAACCATGGAAGAGAACGAAGCTATGCGATTGGCCAGGCAGATAGGGCGTATGAACGACCTCTGATCAGAACACTGAAATTATTCTTCAACGCAGAAAAGGATGTTGATACATGGTGGCGTCTTCCAGTCAGTTACGGGTTTTCAAGATGGGTATCAATACTCATCAGGAGCCTGTCGTCTACATGCGTGATGATTGTGATGTGTGCCTTTCAGAAGGATTCGCCGCCAGTTCCAGGGTGGGAATTTCCTCGCAGGGACGTTCCATCATCGCAACTCTCAATATTTCGTCTGATGAAACGGTTCCCAAAGGGTATGCGGGGCTTTCAGATATCGCCATAGAGCGGCTCGGGGTGGCTCAGTCTGACCTGGTTTCAGTACATCATGCGCCCTATATCGAATCCTTGAGTCTGGTTCGTCGGAAAGTATTCGGACACAGCTTGCTTCCGGCTGAGATGGCTCGCATTGTCTCCGATATCTCCGCACACAAATACAGCGATGTCGAAATAGCCTGTTTCCTGAGCGCTTGTGCGGGTGGCAGATTAGGTTTCGATGAGATTGTTGCTTTGACCCAGGCGATGGTGAATTGCGGACAACAGCTCGATTGGCCAGGCGTGGATCGTGTGTTCGACAAACACTGTGTTGGAGGCCTGCCGGGCAACCGGACCACGCCGCTGGTTGTGTCGATCGTCAGCGCAGCAGGCTTAGTAATGCCTAAAACCTCCTCCCGTGCCATCACCTCACCGGCGGGAACAGCGGACACCATGGAAGCGCTGACCAATGTGAGGCTTGGGCTGAACGAGATTCGCCGTGTGGTCAGAGAAACCGGTGCCTGTCTCGCCTGGGGTGGGGCGATGAACCTCAGCCCGGCTGATGACCTGTTGATTCGCATCGAGAGAGCGCTGGACCTTGATGGTGAGGGCCAGCTCGTGGCCTCGGTGCTGTCCAAGAAGATTGCTGCCGGTTCCACCCATGCGGTGATTGATATTCCGGTGGGGGAGACGGCCAAGGTTCGAACGCCCGGCGATGCCGACCGGCTGGCCTCTCTTTTCACAAGCGTTGGGGCGGCCTGTGGGCTGAAGGTACGCTGCATCGCGACAGACGGCAGCAAGCCGGTTGGTGCAGGGATCGGGCCGACAGAGGAAGCCCGGGATGTTTTGGCCGTGCTGCAGGGAAAGCAAGGCGCGCCGAGGGATCTACGGGGCCGCGCCATCTTGCTGGCTGGCCATTTATTCGATCTGGCCGATGGTCTTGGCGTGAAAGAGGGGATGATCAAAGCAGAGCGATTACTTCAAAACGGCTCTGCCTGGGAGCAGTTCAAGCGCATAACAAAGGCTCAGGGGGGACTGAAGAGCTTAGGTGAAGCCCGTTTTCGGCGTCCAGTTCTGTCCTCGGAATCCGGAACAATCGTGTCTATCGACAACCGTCGGCTTGCCCGTGTCGCCAAGCTGGCAGGAGCGCCTGCCAGTTCTACCGCAGGACTACGGCTGCTGGTGAACGTCGGCGATATCGTCATTAAGGGAGAGCCTCTCTATGAGTTACTCAGTGACAGTCCGGGACAGCAGGATTATGCGCTGGCGTTTAACGATATGGGGCCGGCAATCTTCACTGTATCGCAAGAGGAATGACTGTGGGCATTATTGAAAAAAATGTGCTGTTTAGCCTCACCCCGCACCCATTACAGGAGAAGCTTTGTGATCAGCTTAACTTGGAGCCGGGAAGTTTGGAGGTGCGGAGGTTCCCTGATGGTGAGTCCTACTTACGTGTGCTCACATCAGTCAAAGGTGCGAACTGCGTAATATTGGCCGACCTAACGCATCCAGACACCAAATACCTTGCTCTCCTGTTTCTCTTTGAAACTCTCCGGGAACTCGGTGCCAGGTCGATTGGGTTGGTGGCGCCCTATCTTTGCTATATGCGCCAGGATCGACGCTTCGAAGAAGGGGAGGCGGTCACTTCCAGGGTGTTTGCCCAGTCTTTGTCTTTACATATCGACTGGCTGATCACCGTTGATCCACATTTGCACAGGTACCAGTCTCTTGACGAAATCTACAGCATACCCACGCAAGTTGTTCAGGGAGCACCGGCGCTGGCGGATTGGCTACGGGGGCAAAACGGTCTGTTGCTGGTAGGTCCGGACGCGGAAAGTGAGCAATGGGTATCAAGTATCGCGCAGGCCAGTAACCATCCTTATGTCATTGGCACCAAGCAGCGTCTGGGTGACCGGCGCGTTGAAGTCACCTTGCCGGATATCTCGGCGTATAACGGCCGGAAAGCCGTCATCATTGATGACGTTATTTCCAGCGGACGCACCATTGGCGAGTGTGTCAGGGCACTTAAGGCGCAAGGCACGGAGGCCATCCTGTGTGCGGCGGTGCATGGCATTTTTGCGGAGGCCTCGGACACCTACCTTCTGGGTACCGGCCTGCAGACGCTGGTGACCACCAACACGGTTCCACACAGCAGCAATGAGATCGATGTCAGCGAGTTGCTGGTGCCGCCGGTCAGGCATTTTCTCAATCAGGTGGAGGGTGAGCGCCGATGAACATTACATTTCTGGGTGGCACGGAAACCGTGACCGGCTCCAAGTTCCTGGTTGAAACCGGCCAGACACGTGTATTGGTCGATTGCGGCCTGTTTCAGGGGTACAAGTGGCTGAGAAAGCGCAACCGGCAACCGTTGCCGCTCGATATTGCCTCGCTGGATGCCGTGCTTCTGACCCATGCCCATCTGGATCATTCAGGCTACATCCCCGTGTTGTACAAGCAGGGCTTCCGGGGGGCGGTTTATACCCATCATGCCACCCGAGAGCTATGCAGCATATTGCTGGCCGATAGCGGCCACCTTCAGGAAGAGGAGGCACATTACCTCGGCCGCCATAAGCTGAGCAGGCATGAGAATCCGGAGCCCCTGTATGATCAGGAGGATGCAGAAGCCTGCATGGAGCTGTTTCAGTCGGTGGACTTTCACCAAGTGATCCAGCTCGGTGATATACGCTTTCATCTGCGACCGGTCGGGCACATTCTCGGGGCGGCCTGTGTCATCATCGAGGCGGAAGGTAAATGCGTCGGTTTTTCCGGCGATGTGGGCCGCCTCAATGATATTTTCATGAGGCCACCTGCGCCTCTGCCAGCTCTGGACATGCTGATGCTGGAGTCAACGTATGGCAATCGTCGCCACGACGATGCGGACCCGTTGTCGCAGTTGGCGGACATCGTCAACGAAACGGTCGACAAAGGGGGCAATATACTGATTCCGGCCTTTGCCGTGGGCAGAGCGCAGGTCTTGCAGCATATGCTCACCGACCTGATGAAGGCGGGACGAATTCCAAGGTTGCCAGTTTATCTGGATAGCCCCATGGCGATTGATGTTTCTGAGATTTACTGCCGCTACGAAGATCAGCATCGGTTGAGCAGTTCAGAATGCCACGAAATGTGCAGCACCGTTCATTATAGCCGCAGCGTCCAGGACTCCAAGGCGCTGGCTGATCAGGCCTACCCGCACGTAATTATTGCAGGCAGCGGTATGGCAACGGGCGGTCGCATTCTTCATCACTTCAAACGTCTCCTCGGCCAGCACCGTACAACCGTTATCTTTGCCGGTTATCAGGCAGGGGGGACACGAGGCGCCAAAATGGTTGATGGAGCGGAAAGGATCAAGATCCACGGCGACTGGATTCCGGTCAAGGCCCGGCTGGAGGTGTTGAGTGGGCTTTCCGGACATGGAGATTTCACAGAGATTGAACAGTGGCTGGCTCAAAGTGACTTAGCCCCCGAAACGCCGATCAACTTGATTCATGGAGACCCTGATGCGCTGGAGGCCATGAAGGATCACTTGCGTCAGAACACCCGGTTTGAGGTGGATGTGGCAGGCTACCAATCCATTTTGCGTCTTTGATGTGAGACCGGGCAAATACCCGGGGTAATCCGGATATTTACGGCGAGGATTTCTAGTAGGCCACCATTAACGTCAGTAGAGTTATCAGGGAGAGATCATGAACGGCTATTCCATTGAGGATTCACATCGAATCCAGCAGCGTGCTGCCCAATACCGGCAGCGTTACCCCCAGTTTGCCAACTGGGCAAAAGGGCGCGGGGTGATCGAACATACCGATTTGACCCAGGTGCGCGTGTTCGACCTGTGCCAGGAACTCGTTTGTGCCGGGCGTTATGACTCGCTCGACGATGCCCTGATTATTTTCGAGGCTGCAGACACCCTCACCAACGCGGCCATGTGGCTGGTAGCCCACATGACTTATGCCAGCAGAGTGGACCTGTCCGGACAGCCGCTGGCGGCGGATGACTTCAAGGAAAATCCTCAGGGGCATACCGGTGGTTCGCTGAACATGGTGCCTGCCTATCTTGGCTACACGGCCGCCAACGCGTTGGCGGGGCTGACCCGTAGCTGGCTGATGGGGCAGGGGCACTGTGTGGCGGCTATCGAAAGCGTCAACATACTGCTCGGCAATCTGCATCCAGAACAGCAGGATCGGTACACGCTCGACGAGGCGGGGCTGTCCCGGCTGGTGAGTGACTTTTACAGCTACGCCGTCACTCCGGATGGCACACCGGGGGTTCCCCTGGGCAGTCACGTCAACCCCCACACTGCCGGCGGGCTGATCGAGGGCGGATACCTGGGCTTTGCGGAACTGCAATACACCCATATGCCGCTGCCGGGGGAGCGTCTGGTCGCGTTTCTCAGTGATGGGGCATTTGAGGAGCAGCGGGGCAGCGACTGGGCAAGCCGCTGGTGGCGAGCCGAGGACTGTGGCCTGGTGACCCCGGTGATGATTGCTAACGGGCGCCGCATTGATCAACGGTCAACCATCTTTCTGCAAGGAGGCACGGACTGGTTCCGGCAACACCTGGAACTCAATGGCTTTTACCCCATACTCATTGATGGCCGCGATCCTGCGGCCTTTATCTGGGGCATCTTCGAGGCCGAATCGAGGCTTCAGGCGTGCAGCGAACAGGTCAGCGCCGGCCACATGAGGTACCCTGTAAAGCTCCCCTATCTGATTGCCGAGACGGTCAAAGGCTATGGTTTCTATGGTGCTGGCTCAAACGCGGCGCATGGTACCCCGCTTCCGGCAATACCGAGATTTGATGAGGTCTCGCGCAGGCACTTTAACGAATCCATTGCCCGTTTGTTTGTGCCCGAGATCGAGATTCACGGCGCCCGCGACGTGCTGGCAACTCACCGGGCAGACGATCGGCCTGCGGAAAAGGATCATCCGCTGAGCTGTCGTGACGTCAAGCTGCAAACTGTACCCGAACCGGTCTGGTTGCAAACGGCGGTATCAGAGTCGCCCATGGTTGCGATTGATCGGCAGTTTGTTGCCCTTGTAAAGGCCAACCCGGCGCTTCGTATTCGCCTGGGGAACCCGGATGAATTGCGTAGTAATCAGATGAACCAGTCGCTTGACCTTCTGAAGCATCGCACCCTGACGCCCGAGCCCGGCCTTGCGGAATCCCTTCACGGCTCGGTAATCACAGCCCTGAATGAGGAGGCCGTTGTCAGCGCCGCTCTGGGTAATAAGGGAGGTATGAATCTGGTGGTGTCCTACGAAGCGTTTGCCATGAAAATGATTGGCGCTCTTCGGCAGGAAATTATTTTTGCGCGACACCAGAAAAGTCTCGGTCGGCCCGCCCGATGGTTATCCGTGCCGGTCATTGCGACGTCGCACCTCTGGGAAAACGGCAAGAACGAGCAGTCTCATCAGGACCCGGCCTTCGGCGAAGTCCTGATGGGAGAAATGAGTGACACTGCCCGCGTTGTCTATCCTCCCGACTGCAATAGTGCTGTGGCGTGCCTTAACGAGTGTTTTCGAACCCAGGGGCAGTTCTGGGCCATGACGGTTCCCAAGGCAAAACTGCCTGCCGTTTTTGACGGCCGTCAGGCTGTGCAATTGCTCCGGGATGGTGCCATCGCTCTTGGTGAAGCCGGTGATGTGCAGTTGATCGCTGTCGGCGCCTATCAACTCCGGGTTTGCCTTGAGGTTGCCGAAGCGCTGGCTCAGAGAGGGCTTTCGAGTGGTGTGGTCTGCCTTCTCGAGCCCGGTCGATTCCGGAGTCCCCGGGATCCAATCGAGTCAGGACATCAGTCTGGTACTTCTTACAGGGCCGAGCTGTTTCCCCACGATACAAAACTCAGAGTGTTCGTCTGCCATATGCGCCCAGAGGCCTTGCTGGGAATCTGCCGTCCTCTCGATCTCGGGCCCGACCGGACGCTGGCGTTTGGCTATGAAAACCATGGTGGCACCCTGGATACATCGGGGCTGCTGCAGGCCAACAAATGTGATGCCCATTCGATAGTGCAGGCGATCCTGTCAAAAAGTGGCTCCTCAGGCGCTGATAAGGCGACATTGTAGCGATGGAGCGCGAGGATCGACTTACAACAGTCTTTACGGGGAAAAGTAAAGCGTTGGTGATCACCGTACTGATTCTCACACTAAAACAATCCGGGCGGCAACCGATGCAGCTAGCCGCCCCACATACAGGTCAATCATGCTATGAATGAATCGTTCAATCACGCTGGGGCCTGGGGCATCACACTGATCGTTATCGTTCTGGTGTCCTGATTCTTTTACCGTTACAGGCAGGGGGGACACGAGGCGCCAAAATGGTTGATGGAGCGGAAAGGATCAAGATCCACGGCGACTGGATTCCGGTCAAGGCCCGGCTGGAGGTGTTGAGTGGGCTTTCCGGGCACGGGGATTTCGCAGAGATTGAACAGTGGCTTGCTCAGAGTGACCTGGCCCCCGAAACGCCGATCAACCTGATCCACGGTGATCCGGAGGCGCTGGAGGCGCTGAGGGATCACTTGCGTCAGAACACCCGGTTTGAGGTGGATGTGGCAGGCTACCAATCCATTTTGCGTCTTTGACGATGCCCTGACGGCCATCTTCGAGGGCGACCTGAATGAGCCGCTTAAGATCCGGCAACGACCTTGGACGCGGCGGCTGCCGAGTGCTAGAGTGGGCGATCTCATTGGCTGGAGTGAGAGGCAGTGGCCCTGATCCCGGCTCCAACCTGAACAGTAATGTCATAAGGAGTGTTTGGTGAAATCCCAATCCTGGCTCTGGTCTCTGATAGCGGTGTTGGTGCTCGCCGGCGGTTCTTATGGGGTTTTTGTTCTGTTTGGGGAAGAGCCCTTGCCGCAGGGAATCGTCTATGGCAATGGCCATATCGAGGGGCGGGAAGTGCGGATCGCGGCCGAAGTGGCCGGTCGGGTCATCGAGCACCATCTCGCGGAAGGCAGCAAGGTTTCGGCTGGCGACACGGTAGCCGTGATCGACCCCGCCGATGCCAGAGACCGCCTGCGCTCGGCACAGGCCGAGCTGGCCTCGGCGCGGGAAGTCCGTGACGGCTTCGACAGCCAAATCACCACCTGGCGTCATCATCTCAAGAATGCCGAGAAACAACGGCAGCGGATCCGGGACTTGCGGTCCCGCAATCTGGCCAGCTCGAGTGATCTGGATCAGGCGGAAAATGCCGTCAGTGAGGCCCGGGGCCGACTTGAGTCTCTCCAGCGGCAGAAGGATGCCGCCGAAGAACAGGTGGCTGCAAGGGCGGCGCAGGTGGCACTGGCTGAATCGCAACTGGACAAAGCGGAGGTTGCCGCGCCGCTCTCCGGAACCATCCTGATCCGGGCGGTGGAGACGGGAGAGGTTGTCGATACCGGCCAGCCGCTGGCCACGATGGTGAATCTGCAGCAGCTCGAACTCAAGGTCTATGTCCCCGGTGATATCCTCAACCGGATCAGCTTGGGGGATCCCGCCAGAATCCGCGTGGACGGTTTGCCCGGGGACTTTTCCGCCAAAGTCGGCAGGATTGACGATTTCGCCCAGTTCACCCCCCGCGATGTCCACATGCCCGACGAGAGAGTTCGGATGGTCTATGGCGTTACCCTGGTGCTGGATAATCCGGCCGATGCTCTGAAACCGGGTATGCCGGCAGATGCCTGGATTCGCTGGGATCCGGACGCCGAGTGGCCAGCGACCCTCTCGGTTCCGGCGCGCTGAGCCGTCATGTCTTCCCCGGAACCCATCGTCGCCAAAGGCCTTGGCCGCCAATTCGGAGACAATGTTGTCATCGAGCCACTGGATGTTTCCGTTGATCGCGGCCAACGAGTGGGCATTGTCGGTGCTGATGGCGCTGGCAAGACGACGCTGTTACAGATGTTGGCTGGCATCCTGGACCCCACTGTGGGGGAATGCCGGGTCCTGGGCTTCGATACCCGTCGTGAGGCCAAGCAGGCTGCTGCCCGGATTGGCTATATGTCCCAGGGATTTACGCTTTACGATCGACTCAGCGTCAAGGAAAACCTGAGCTTTGCCGCTCGCATCCGGGATGTGCCCGACGAACTCTATCGGGAGCGTTCAGAAAGGTTGCTATCCATGTCGGGGCTTGGCCGCTTTACTGACAGGCCCGCCGCCAAACTGTCCGGTGGCATGCGGAAAAAGTTGTCGCTATGTACCAATCTGGTCCATGAACCGGAGCTGCTGATCCTTGACGAACCGGGGCTCGGCGTCGACCCCCTGTCCCGGCGCCATCTCTGGACCATGCTCGACCGCTTCCGGTCGCAGGGCCTGACCATGGTTGTGGCTACCTCCTACATGGACGAGGCGGAGCGCTGCGACAGGATACTGCTGCTGGAACAGGGCCGCGTTCTTGCGGATGGGTCGCTGGAAGAGCTGCTGAGGCCCGCCGCCGGAAGGGTGTTCACTGTAAATGCTGGAGATACCGGACGAGGCTTGCGGGAGTTGTCCGGCATCCTGGCTCAAATTGACAGCGTCCATTCAGTGCAGTGGTTGCCGGATCACCTGCGACTGGTGATGAACGCGGACATCGCTGAAAACCAGCTCGCCGAGTTATTGCCCGAGGGAACCCACCTGGCGGCGGCCGAGCCCCGGCTCGAGGATCTGTTTGTGCTGCGGACGGACAGGAGGGCCGGCGAGCAGCAGTTTCCGGAATTGGCCCGGCAAGACAGGGGAAAAGAGGAAGGGCTGGTGGCCACCGGCCTGAGCGTCCGCTTCGGACATTTCAAGGCCGTTGACCGGGTGAGTTTCGAGGCGCCATCTGGCGAACTGCTTGCGTTGCTGGGGCCCAACGGGGCGGGCAAGACAACCCTGATCAGGGCCTTGTGCGGGCTGGTGGCCATCGATGAGGGCAACGCCCGGGTGGCCGGGGTGAGCTCCGGCGGGGGTAGCACCGCATTGCGCCGGCAAATTGGTTATATGTCACAACGGTTTTCACTCTATCTGGAACTGACCCCCTGGGAGAATCTCCGCTTCTTTGCCAATGCCTACGGCCTGGCCGGAGGCGCGGCGCGGGCTGCGATCGACTGGGCCAGGGAAGTAACGGGGCTGACAGATATTCCCGACAAGCTCACCGGTGATCTTTCAAGTGCCTTGCGCCAGCGTCTGGCGCTGGCCTGCAGCCTGCTTCACCGGCCCCGGGTCTTGTTCCTTGATGAGCCCACCTCGGGTGTCGATCCCGTCGCCCGGTACCGTTTCTGGCGGGTTATCCGTGAGCTGGCCGCCAGCGGTATGACCGTGCTGGTCACTACCCACTACCTGGAGGAAGCGGCCTATTGTGATCGTTTGGCGTTAATGCTGGACGGGCGGCTGCTTGCACACGGTAGCCGATCATCGCTGAATCATTCGCTCGGCCTCGAAGCCGACGCCACGGTGGAGATGCTCTTCACGGCGGCCATAGAACAGGCGGGAACGGCCAATTCCCGGGCGTTGGGACCATGAAGGCTCATCGGCTTGGCGCCCTCATCGTCAAGGAAAGTCGCGAGCTGATTCGCGACCCGGTTACCATTGCGTTGGCCGTGATCATGCCGCTGATCATGCTTTTTCTGTTCGGCTATGCGGTCAATCTGGATGTGGAACAGGTTGCCGTGGGCATTTACGATCTGGACAACACGCCGGCAAGCCGCGACCTGTCAGCCCGTTTCGACAGCTCGCGGTATTTTCAATTAGAGCAGAAAACGACCGATCTCCGCGATCTGGAGTCGGCACTGCAAAGCTCGACCATCAGCATGGGCGTGGTGATTCCAGCCGGCTTGGCCCGGCAACTGCTCAGAGGCGACGAGGCGCCTGTCCAGGTGATCGTGGACGGAGGCTATCCTGTTCTGGGTCGATTGGCATCGGCCTATGCCGAGGCGGTAATCGCAAATTTCCCCGCCCCGCGTCAGAGCGCCGTCCGGGTCCAGGCCAGGGTCTGGTTCAATCCCTCCCTGCGCAGCGTCAATTTCGTCATCCCCGGGTTATTTGCCGTGATCCTGATGGCGTTCCCACCCCTGCTGACCGCCCTGGCGATCGTGCGTGAGAAAGAGACCGGTACGATTGAGCAGATCTATGCATCGCCGGTCACCTCAACCGAGTTTGTTGTCGGCAAGCTGGTGCCCTACGGTCTGGTGGCTTTCCTGGAGATTCTTATGGTCATGGTGGTGGGGTTTGCCTGGTTTCAGGTCCCCATTGCCGGCAGCCCGATACTGCTGCTGACGTCCGCTTTCGTTTATGTGCTGACCACGGTGGGTATCGGCCTGTTGGTCTCATCCCTGGTCCGTACCCAGTTGGCGGCCATGTTGATAACGCTGATTGTCACCTTGATGCCGTCGTTTTTGTTTTCCGGTTTTCTGTTCCCTCTGTTCACCATGCCTCTTGCCCTGCAACTGTATAGCTGGCTTTTCCCTGCCGGTTATTTTATGGAAATCTCCCGGGGCATCGTACTGAAATCAGCCGGCCTTGAAGCCGTTCTGCCAAATCTGATGATGTTGATCGTCTATACGGTCCTGGTATTTGTCTTCGCGGCCTGGCGAATGAAGCAGAAGGTGGCCTGATGGGAATTGCCTTATTTGGTTTGTTGCGCAAGGAGCTCGTGCAGTTCTTTCGTGACCGGTTGATACTGACCCTGATACTTTGGCTTTACACCATTGAAGTCGTCATTTGTGCCGTTGCGCTCAGTTTTGATGTAAGCCACCTGCCCCTGGCGGTGGTGGACGAGGATCGCAGCGCCTTGAGTCGCTCGTTGATCCAGAAATTTGCGGTGAGCGAAACCTTCGACCTGAAATTTCAGGAAACCCGTGTGGCAACCGCCACTGACCTCCTGGAGAAAGGCGATGCCACCATGGTGTTGGTCGTTCCCGCCGGGTTCGAAGGTGCTCTTCTCGCTGGCAAGAGTGCTCAGCTCCAGTTGCTCCAGGACGGCACCAATTCCAACATTGCCGCCAATGCCGTCAATGATGCTCTGCAGATCGTCCAGCGCCAGGAGCGCGAAGCGCTCCCTGCTGCCGGGAAGAAGGGGGTCGCGGTACCCCTGATCCGTATCTGGTATAACCCCGATCTGACAACATCGGGTTTTATCGTGTTATCGATGATTGCTCTGGCCGGTATGATGGTGGGCGTTATTCACCCGGCCGCCTCTATTGTCCGGGAAAAGGAGCGAGGCACTATCGAGCAGCTGCTGGTGACGCCCATTTCCACCCTGGAACTGTTCCTGGCCAAGGTCACACCCACGCTGATCATGGGCGTACTGTCCATCTTTCCGAGTTTGGTGATTGTCAGAGTCTTTGATGTGCCCCTTCAGGGCAGTCTGCTTTTATTTCTGGTGCTGACCGCCATCTTTTTGCTCAGTGCGATTGCGCTGGGCGTACTGATTGCCGCCTACAGCCGGACCCTTCAGCAGGCGTTGCTGCTCTCCTTTTTCGGACTTTTCCCGCTGATGTTCCTGTCGGGCAGTTTGACGCCGGTAGAAGCCATGCCGCCTTTCCTGCAAAGCCTCTCCCTGCTGAGTCCACTGCGTTATTACATGGATATCATCGTCGGTATTTTCCTCAAAGGCGCCGGCCTGGCGGTTCTCTGGGATGAGGCTCTCGCCTTGCTGGTAATCGGTGTCACGCTGTTTATTTTCTCCCTTTGGGTCTTTCGACGCCGGGTACAATGAGATCGGTTGGGTGAGTGCCTGACGTTTGTCGCTACCGAAACGCCGATCAACTTGATTCATGGAGACCCTGATGCGCTGGAGGCCATGAAGGATCACTTGCGTCAGAACACCCGGTTTGAGGTGGATGTGGCAGGCTACCAATCCATTTTGCGTCTTTGATGTGAGACCGGGCAAATACCCGGGGTAATCCGGATATTTACGGCGAGGATTTCTAGTAGGCCACCATTAACGTCAGTAGAGTTATCAGGGAGAGATCATGAACGGCTATTCCATTGAGGATTCACATCGAATCCAGCAGCGTGCTGCCCAATACCGGCAGCGTTACCCCCAGTTTGCCAACTGGGCAAAAGGGCGCGGGGTGATCGAACATACCGATTTGACCCAGGTGCGCGTGTTCGACCTGTGCCAGGAACTCGTTTGTGCCGGGCGTTATGACTCGCTCGACGATGCCCTGATTATTTTCGAGGCTGCAGACACCCTCACCAACGCGGCCATGTGGCTGGTAGCCCACATGACTTATGCCAGCAGAGTGGACCTGTCCGGACAGCCGCTGGCGGCGGATGACTTCAAGGAAAATCCTCAGGGGCATACCGGTGGTTCGCTGAACATGGTGCCTGCCTATCTTGGCTACACGGCCGCCAACGCGTTGGCGGGGCTGACCCGTAGCTGGCTGATGGGGCAGGGGCACTGTGTGGCGGCTATCGAAAGCGTCAACATACTGCTCGGCAATCTGCATCCAGAACAGCAGGATCGGTACACGCTCGACGAGGCGGGGCTGTCCCGGCTGGTGAGTGACTTTTACAGCTACGCCGTCACTCCGGATGGCACACCGGGGGTTCCCCTGGGCAGTCACGTCAACCCCCACACTGCCGGCGGGCTGATCGAGGGCGGATACCTGGGCTTTGCGGAACTGCAATACACCCATATGCCGCTGCCGGGGGAGCGTCTGGTCGCGTTTCTCAGTGATGGGGCATTTGAGGAGCAGCGGGGCAGCGACTGGGCAAGCCGCTGGTGGCGAGCCGAGGACTGTGGCCTGGTGACCCCGGTGATGATTGCTAACGGGCGCCGCATTGATCAACGGTCAACCATCTTTCTGCAAGGAGGCACGGACTGGTTCCGGCAACACCTGGAACTCAATGGCTTTTACCCCATACTCATTGATGGCCGCGATCCTGCGGCCTTTATCTGGGGCATCTTCGAGGCCGAATCGAGGCTTCAGGCGTGCAGCGAACAGGTCAGCGCCGGCCACATGAGGTACCCTGTAAAGCTCCCCTATCTGATTGCCGAGACGGTCAAAGGCTATGGTTTCTATGGTGCTGGCTCAAACGCGGCGCATGGTACCCCGCTTCCGGCAATACCGAGATTTGATGAGGTCTCGCGCAGGCACTTTAACGAATCCATTGCCCGTTTGTTTGTGCCCGAGATCGAGATTCACGGCGCCCGCGACGTGCTGGCAACTCACCGGGCAGACGATCGGCCTGCGGAAAAGGATCATCCGCTGAGCTGTCGTGACGTCAAGCTGCAAACTGTACCCGAACCGGTCTGGTTGCAAACGGCGGTATCAGAGTCGCCCATGGTTGCGATTGATCGGCAGTTTGTTGCCCTTGTAAAGGCCAACCCGGCGCTTCGTATTCGCCTGGGGAACCCGGATGAATTGCGTAGTAATCAGATGAACCAGTCGCTTGACCTTCTGAAGCATCGCACCCTGACGCCCGAGCCCGGCCTTGCGGAATCCCTTCACGGCTCGGTAATCACAGCCCTGAATGAGGAGGCCGTTGTCAGCGCCGCTCTGGGTAATAAGGGAGGTATGAATCTGGTGGTGTCCTACGAAGCGTTTGCCATGAAAATGATTGGCGCTCTTCGGCAGGAAATTATTTTTGCGCGACACCAGAAAAGTCTCGGTCGGCCCGCCCGATGGTTATCCGTGCCGGTCATTGCGACGTCGCACCTCTGGGAAAACGGCAAGAACGAGCAGTCTCATCAGGACCCGGCCTTCGGCGAAGTCCTGATGGGAGAAATGAGTGACACTGCCCGCGTTGTCTATCCTCCCGACTGCAATAGTGCTGTGGCGTGCCTTAACGAGTGTTTTCGAACCCAGGGGCAGTTCTGGGCCATGACGGTTCCCAAGGCAAAACTGCCTGCCGTTTTTGACGGCCGTCAGGCTGTGCAATTGCTCCGGGATGGTGCCATCGCTCTTGGTGAAGCCGGTGATGTGCAGTTGATCGCTGTCGGCGCCTATCAACTCCGGGTTTGCCTTGAGGTTGCCGAAGCGCTGGCTCAGAGAGGGCTTTCGAGTGGTGTGGTCTGCCTTCTCGAGCCCGGTCGATTCCGGAGTCCCCGGGATCCAATCGAGTCAGGACATCAGTCTGGTACTTCTTACAGGGCCGAGCTGTTTCCCCACGATACAAAACTCAGAGTGTTCGTCTGCCATATGCGCCCAGAGGCCTTGCTGGGAATCTGCCGTCCTCTCGATCTCGGGCCCGACCGGACGCTGGCGTTTGGCTATGAAAACCATGGTGGCACCCTGGATACATCGGGGCTGCTGCAGGCCAACAAATGTGATGCCCATTCGATAGTGCAGGCGATCCTGTCAAAAAGTGGCTCCTCAGGCGCTGATAAGGCGACATTGTAGCGATGGAGCGCGAGGATCGACTTACAACAGTCTTTACGGGGAAAAGTAAAGCGTTGGTGATCACCGTACTGATTCTCACACTAAAACAATCCGGGCGGCAACCGATTCAGCTAGCCGCCCCACATACAGGTCAATCATGCTATGAATGAATCGTTCAATCACGCTGGGGCCTGGGGCATCACACTGATCGTTATCGTTCTGGTGTCCTGGTTCTTTTACCGTTATTTCGCGCCGAAAAACTGGCGGGAATGGGCCGGCGCCGGAGTGGTGCAGGCCTTCATCATTGCGCTTTATGCGGAAATGTACGGTTTTCCGCTCACTATTTATCTGTTGGTGCGTTTTTTTGGCCTCGACAGTGAGTATGTCAGCGCCAGCTTGTGGTCGACCCTGGTAGGGCTGGGCGAAACCGGGATGTTGGTCTCAATGTTGCTCGGCTATGCGCTCGCGTTCACCGGGATCGGCCTCTTTATTCAGGGGTGGCGTCAGGTCCACAAGGCGCGAGGTGAAAACCGTTTGGTGAAAGACGGCTTGTATGCGTATGTGCGGCATCCGCAGTATACGGGGCTATTCATCGCTCTGTTTGGAGAAGGTGTGGTGCACTGGCCGACGCTGTTCTCGGTCGGCCTTTTTCCGGTGATCGTGCTTGTCTACACATGGCTGGCTCGGCGTGAGGAACGGCAGGTGCTCAAGGAGTTCGGTGAGGAGTACCGTGCCTACCAGCGGCAGGTGCCGATGTTCATCCCCCGCTGGGGGCGGTGGCGGCAGCTCGCCGCTGCGTCACGAAATAGTAGTGAAAATGATACGGTGTGACGCAGGTATTGGTTTTGCCGGTCGACTGGTTCGCATCAGGCTCGATTCCGTTGAGACGGCGTACAGGAGCGATCATTCCCGGGTGTCTGACTATACTGCGTGGCGCCCCCACATACGGTGCTGGCTCAATCTCATGATATCCGGCCATTGTAAAAACTGACTTGCATCAAGATAAGGGCGGCACGACTGACAATTTCAGTTTCGTTTCAGGTCAAGGGTGTCTAATTGTTAATGTTTTGGATCGATGGCTTTATTCGAAAGCCTTTTCCGGAACAGCTATATACGTCTCTTCATCTAACCCAGAAGGGTGCACCTATGAAAAAACTCCATTTTATCAAGCTGTCGCTTGCGGCCTCCGTACTCGCCAGCGGGACTGCAATCGCAAACGAAGATACTTAGTCAAAAATTGCCAACCTTGAGTCGCAGATGGCGGCACTGCGGGAGGATGTAAAGAGCAACAACCTCGATACGCTGTCCAAGCTGCACATGGCCGGATACGCCAACGTTGATGCCATAGCGGGCTCTGATCGACAGGAAGACGGTTTTACGGCAGCACGATTTGCGCCGATCTTTCATTTTCAGTTTTCCGACAGGGTGCTGTTTGAAGGCGAACTTGAAATCGAGACGAATGCAGACGGTGAAACCGAAATCGCAACAGAATATGCGACCATCGATCTTATCCTGAACGATTACATGGCACTGGTGGCGGGCAAGTTCCTGAGCCCGATCGGCCAGTTCCGCCAGAATATCCACCCAAGCTGGATCAACAAGCTGCCGACCGCGCCCGTGGGCTTTGGTCACGGGGGCGCGGCCCCGCTCTCTGATCTGGGTGTTCAGTTGCGTGGCGGCATCCCGTTGAGCGGGTCGATGCGCGCCAACTATGCGCTTTTTACCTCTAACGGCCCGACGCTGCTTGTCGATGGGCATGGTGATGAGGTTGAGCTGGAAATGGAAACCGAAGCTGCTTCATCGAATGCCGATGGCAATTTTGTCTACGGTGGCCGCATAGGCTTCCTGCCAGTGCCCGCCCTGGAGCTGGGCCTGTCCGGCGCCCTGGGCAAGGTCGGCGTGGCCGAGGGGCACGCAGTGTCTGAGCTGGCGGCGGGAGAGCCGGACCGTGACTACACCGTTCTGGGTGCGGACGCCGTTTACAACCTTGACACCCTGCAGCTGCGCGGTGAATTCATCCAGCAGACCGTGGGAAGCGAAGCCGGCAGCACAATTGCTGATGGTGAGGTGACCGGGGAACTTGACTTTACAGCCTGGTATGCGCAGGCGGCCTACCGGCTGCCGGATACCAAGTGGGAAGGTGTTGCCCGCATAGGTGACCTGGACACCCCGAATGCCGATGGAAACCGCTCCCAGTGGTCCGTTGGGGTGAATTACCTGTTCGCAAACAACGTTATCATCAAGGCGGCCTACACCGTGGACGATTACGATGACAACGCTATCGACGATGACGAACGCTTCAACGTTCAGTTGGCTTACGGCTTTTAAGAGGGTATTAACATGAAACTAATGAACCGCAACCTCATCAGCAATGCTGCACTCATGGCCGCGCTTTTCATCGGTGGCGCAGGTTCAGCCGCTGCCCAGGACGCCGACGACCCCATGGCGTTCGTCCGGGGCGCCCAGTCATGGGCTGACAACTGCGCACGGTGCCATAACATGCGCGACTCGGCCGAGTTCCGTGACGATGTCTGGGAGCCAACCGTGCTTCACATGCGCATCCGAGCGGGCTTAACCGGGCAGGAAACAAGGGATATCCTGACCTTCCTCCAGAAAGCCAATGATCCGGCAGATAATAAGGGGGAGAATAAATGAAACGATCATCTTTTCTGGTCGCCAGCCTGGTCGCCGGGAGCTTTGCCTACTCAGGCGGAGCCGCGGCTCAGGCGGACAGCGTGGAAGCCGGCGAAAAGCTCTATAACTCCACCTGCGTTGCCTGCCATGGCGCAGACGGAAAGGGCAAGCTGCCCGGCGTTCCTGACTTCACAAAGAGCGATGGCCGGCTGACCAAGAGTGACGATGTATTGGTTACCAATATCATGGAGGGTTTCAAGAGCCCCGGCTCATCCATGGCGATGCCCGCCAAGGGTGGCATCAGCTCATTGACCAAGGAGCAGGCGGGAGCCATCGTTCAATACATGCGCCAGGCCTTTGCCAGCAATTAGTAGTTGAAGTAGGGCAACTCGAAACTCCTTGTTGCCCTACTTCTTAGCATGCGTCGTTATCGCAGAACAGCTCATACAGAACTTCTATGATCCGGCGCGCCTCCTCTCCCGCCAGGGAGTAGTGTATGGTCCGCGCTTCGCGGCGCGCAGATACCAGGCCGTCCTTGCGCAGCAGGGCGAGTTGCTGGGAGACGGCCGCCTGGCGCATCTCCAGTGCATCCGCAAGTTCGCTCACCGCCTGCTCGCCGTCGACCAGTTGGCAGAGGATCATCAGCCGGCTCCGCCCGGAGAGGGCCTTTAGCAGATTGGTGGCCTGATCCGCCGCTTCCGACATCTGATTTTTATTCATACATTCATAGCTCTGCAATCGTGAACATGTTAGGCTTGGTTCAGATGATCGGCTGCTCTTGGCCAGGTAGTCAAGTGTTGCCCGTCGTCGTCTGGCAGGCCCCGGCTCTCCATGGTCCGGCACGTGGCCATGCCAGGTATTGTGTACGGGTGCTTTCAGTGCAGCCAGCGCAGTGCGCAATCTGCTGAAAGTGCCGGAACGCGCTACTATAACAGGAGGGGCATATGTCTATCGACCGCCTTGTACTCGCCTTCGCAGGATCTTTCATTCTTGTAAGTCTGGCTCTCTCCCAGCTCCACTCACCTTACTGGTTGTGGTTCACCGCGTTTGTGGGCGCCAACATGCTGCAGGCTGCCTTCAGCGGATTCTGCCCTCTGGCGAAGATCCTCAAGGCCCTGGGCAAGAAGCCCGGCGCCGCCTTCGACTGACTTGCGGAGGCACTGTAAATGTCTGAAAACACCGAGAGTTCGTGGCTACAGTTCGCCACTGACCGTCCTCGACTGACCGTTTGGGCCATGGTGGTTGCCACGCTGGCGCTGGTGGCGCTGGCGGCGCTGCCAAGCGTCTGGCCCGAGCGGTTTGGTCTGCTTAATCCGCTGACCATCGATACCGACCCCGAGAACATGCTCTCTTCCGACGAACCCGTGCGCGTTTTCCACGACGACATGAAGGAGCAATTCTCGCTTTATGACATGGTCGTGGTGGGTGTGGTCAACGAAAGCAACCCTGACGGGGTATTCAATGTCGGTTCGCTGCGGCGCATCTATGAGCTGACGGAGTATGCCAGTACGCTCAGGTGGCCCGATCCGGACAACCCGGGCCGGCAGGAGGGCGTGGTTGAGGAGGATATGCTCGCGCTCTCGCGGGTCGACAACATTGAGCAAGAGGGGGTCGGCTCGGTTCGTTTCAGCTGGCTCATGCCAGAGCCGCCGGATACCCGCAACCAGGCGCTCGCTATTCTTGAGCGGGCGCAACGCATTCCGCTGTTCGACAATACCCTGGTCAGCGCCGATGGTAAGGCAGTCGCCCTTTACCTGCCGCTGACCAGCAAGGACATGAGTTACCGGGTCCGCGAAGCCCTGCTTGACAAAGTCGCTGGCTGGAAGGATACCGGCGATCAGGTCTACATCACCGGGCTGCCCGTGGCGGAGGACACGTTCGGTGTGCAGATGTTCTATCAGATGGCGATCTCGGCGCCACTGGCAATGCTGGTCATCTTCCTGGCGATGTGGTGGTTCTTCCGCCACATCCGGCTCATTACCTCGGCGATGATCGTGGCGATGGTGGCGGCCGCGAGCACCATGGCGCTGCTGGTGATCAGCGGCAGCACCGTCCACATCATGAGCTCGATGATCCCCGTATTCATCATGCCCATTGCGGTGCTGGACGCGGTGCATATCCTCTCGGAATTCTTCGACCGCTATCCCCTGCATCGTGACCGCCACCGGGCCATCCGGGAGGTTATGGGGATACTGTTCAAACCGATGCTGTTCACCACCCTGACGACGATGGCGGGGTTTGCCTCACTGGCACTCACCCCGATCCCGCCCGTTCAGGTGTTCGGCATCTTTATCGCGATTGGTGTGTTCCTGGCCTGGTTGTGCACGGTGACCTTCATTCCGGCTTACATCATGCTGATGCCGGAGCGGCGGCTCACCGGCTTCGGTCACGCCGCCGGGGACCCGGACCAGGATACGGTCATGGGGCGCTGGCTGCGTCGCCTCGGCGAGGGCGTGGTCAGCCACGCCAGGGCGGTGCTGGTGGTTACCATGGTCGTGGTGGTGGCCGCCGGTTATGGCATCAGCCTGATCCGCATCAACGATAACCCGGTCAAGTGGTTCGAGCCCGAGCACCCCATCCGGGTGGCAGACCGGGTGCTCAACGAACATTTCGGCGGCACCTACATGGCCTATCTGGCGCTGGTTCCGGAGGGGGATAACGCGGCCCAGGACAACCAGATCTTCAAACGCCCCGAAGTCCTGCGCTACATCGCCAGGTTGCAGCAGCGGCTGGGCGAGACCGGCGTGGTCGGCAAGTCCAACTCCGTCGCCGATCTGGTCAAAACCGTTCACCGCGAACTGCTGGGTGGCGATGACGGAGCCTTTCGCATTCCGGACAGTCCGGCGGCGGTTGCACAGACCCTGCTCACCTACCAGAATGGCCACCGCCCCCAGGATCTCTGGCACTTCGTTACCCCCGACTACCGCCGTGCCAGCATCTGGGTTCAGCTTACCAGTGGCGACAACCGGGATATGAGCCGGGTGGTTCAGGCGCTCGACGACTTCATCGCGGCCAACCCTCCGCCTGCGTCGATCCAGGCACGCTGGTTTGGTCTTAACTACATCAATGTGGTCTGGCAGGACAAAATGGTCAGTGGCATGGCCATGGCCCTGTTCGGCAGTTTCGTGGTCGTGCTCCTGCTGATGGCCTTATTGTTTCGCTCTTTGCTCTGGGGACTGTTGTGCATGATCCCCCTGACCGTGACCATCGGGGCCATCTACGGTCTGATCGGTATCATCGGCAAGAACTACGATATGCCGGTCGCCGTGCTGAGCGCCCTGAGTCTGGGACTCGCCGTGGACTACGCCATCCACTTCCTGGCCCGCGCCCGTGCCACCCAGGCTGAGACAGGCTCCTGGCGTCGCTCGGTGGCGCCGATGTTCGGCGAGCCGGCACGGGCGATAACCCGCAACGCCATCGTGCTTGGCGTTGGTTTCCTGCCGCTGCTGGCCGCACCACTCGTGCCCTACCAGACGGTGGGGGTATTTATCGCGGCCATTCTGTTGACCGCCGGCCTGAGCACACTGCTGATCCTGCCGGCACTGGTAACCCTGCTGCAACGATGGCTGTTTCCCGGTGCCCGCAGGGCCGCCCCGAATCCGCAAAACCAAGAGGAAGGCGTGCAATGAGTAGATACTGGCCTGTTACCCTGTTCCAAAAGCTGGCCCTGGTGGTGATCGCTCTGGGCATCACGCCCATTGCCCTGGCCCAGGATGCCGGCGCTGCGCCCTCGGTGGAGCGCATTGTCAACCGTGCCAATATGGTCTCCTACTTTCAGGGGCGTGATGGCCGCGCCAGGGTCGCTATGACCATCACGGATAGCCAGGGGCGTACCCGTAGTCGCGAACTCATCATTTTGCGGAGAGACGGTCCGGAGACAGATGCCGTTGAGGGGGGCGCCTATCTCGGCGAGCAGAAGTACTATGTCTATTTCCGACGACCGGCGGATGTGAGCCAGATGACGTTGCTGGTTTGGAAACACCAGGACCGGGACGACGACCGCTGGCTGTACCTGCCGGCGCTGGATCTGGTTAAGCGAATTGCCGCTTCCGACAAACGCACCAGCTTCGTCGGCTCGGATTTCTTCTACGAGGACATCTCCGGGCGCAGTATTGATGCCGACAGCCATGAGCTGATTGAAACCACGGATAACTACTACGTAGTGCGCAACAAACCCAAGAGGCCCGGGGAGGTTGAGTTCGCCTACTACGATGTCTATATCCACAAGCAGTCGTTCCTGCCGGTTCGCACCGAGTATATCGACGACAGTGACAACCTCTACCGGCGTTACACCGCGCTGGCGGTGGAGAACATTCAGGGTTACCCCACGGTCGTCAAGGCGAGGATGGAGAATCTGCGTAACGGTGGCACTACGGAGCTGACCTACAGCGGCATTGACTATGACCTGAGCCTGCCGGAAGACGTGTTTTCGGAGCGGTATCTGCGCCGGGCACCGAGGGAGTACTTGCAGTGACCACCGGTGCACTGAGGGCAGGAGGGCGTGGATGAACACCAGAAGCCTGCTCTGGGGCATGTTGCTGGCGGGTATCGTTCTCGGTGCAGCGCCCGGGGCGCTATGGGCGGCCGCGCCCGAACTGCCGGAGGGGCTGGGTGCGCCAGCCAGTGATACCGCAGAACCGGCCCTGCCAGCGGGCCTCGGGGGTGAGACCGGAGCAGAACAGACCACCGACCGATCGGCTGCGGCGGCGCTGCCATTTCGTCTGCGCGGCTTCTGGGAGGCCCGCGGCGGAACCCGGCTGGGCGATGATCCTCACCAGCGCGATCTCTCCATCGCCGAAACCCGGTTGCAGCTCGAGGCGGAGAAGTATTTCAAGGGAGTAACGCTGCGCCTTACCGGCGATTTTCTCTATGACGACCTGGACGATGATCGGTCGGTGGACCTGGAATCGGGTGAGGGCGCGTTCGACCTGCGCGAGGCCAGCCTGGTGTTTTCGCCGAGCGCGGATACCGATGTCAAGCTGGGGCGCCAGATACTAACCTGGGGAACCGGCGACCTGGTGTTCATCAACGATCTGTTTCCCAAGGACTGGGTCTCGTTTTTTATCGGCCGCGATGTGGAGTACCTCAAGGCGCCCTCGGACGCGCTGAAGGTTTCGGCTTTTTCCAGCTGGGCCAATCTTGACCTTGTCTACACCCCCCGGTTTGACGCGGATCGCTTCATCGACGGTCGCCGTCTCTCTTTCTTCAACACAGGGCAAGGGCGGCTGACCGGGCGCAATGCGGTTGTACTGGCGGGCCGCCCGGCGGACGCGTTCGAAGACGACGAGTGGGCCGCCCGGCTGTACCGTAACCTTGGCGCCTACGAGGTCGCGCTCTACGGCTACGACGGCTTCTGGAAGAGCCCGGCCGGGGCTGATCCGGCCAGCGGTCGGGCCAGGTTTCCTCCGCTGTCGGTGCTCGGTGCCAGCCTGCGCGGGCCGGTGGGGCCGGGCATCGGCAACGTCGAACTGGGTTATTACGATTCCCGCACCGACCGCGACGGCGACGATCCCACGGTGCGCAACAGCGAGCTGCGCCTGCTGCTCGGCTATGAGCAGGAAATTGCCCGTAACCTGACCCTGGGCCTGCAGTACTACCTGGAGCGCATGGATGAGTATGAGGCCTACCGGCGAACCTTGCCCCCGGGTGCCCCGGTGCGGGACGAGAATCGCCACGTCCTCACCCAGCGGCTGACATGGCTGACACACAGCCAGAATCTGGAGTGGTCGTTGTTCCTGTTCTACTCGCCCTCGGACCGGGACGCGTACCTGCGCCCCCGGGTGGGCTATCAGGTTGATGACCATCTCTCTGTTGAAGCCGGCGGAAACCTGTTTTTCGGCGCCCGGGAGGAAACCTTCTTCGGTCAGTTTGAGGACAACAATAACCTGTATCTGGGGGTGCGCTATGGGTTCTGAAAAGGTTAGATGTTGATATCGAAGGGCTGGCTACTGTAGGCCTTACTCGGTTTACCTAAAGAAAAGGAGATGTATATGTCTTACACAATGAATCGCGTAATTCAGAATGTGGATTTCGAGACCGTGGATGAGCGAACCCGTAAGGCCCTGGCCGATCAGGGATTCGGGGTTTTGACGGAGATAGACGTCAAGGCCACCATGAAAAAGAAACTGGACAAGGACATGCTCGCCTACCGAATTCTCGGTGCCTGCAATCCGGCCATGGCCTGGGAAGCGATTGGCGTGGAACCCCGGGTAGGCGCTATGTTGCCGTGCAATGTCATACTGCGCGAGACCCCGGAGGGCGTTGAAGTCAGTGCGGTTGATCCCGTGTTATCCATGACAGCGATCGAAAATGAGCAACTCAAGCATATTGCGGGTGAGGTGAGAGATAGGCTGTCTGAGATTATCAAGGCGGTCTAACTCGACTCGCACCAAAGCACTCGCTGTGTCTTTAATCATTGCCGCACCGGGTGTCTGGGACCTTGGTTCGGCATACCAGGCAAGTTGAGCCCCGATCTAAGCCGGCCCACGTCAAAGCCACTTGCGTAGCAACAGGCCAAGCGTGTCATACACGCCTTTCATGAAGCCGCGGTGTTTCCAGGCGATGCCAGTGATTTCACTGGCATCCAGCAAATCAGTTACGAACTCGTTTCTTAACTGGCCATTCAAGGCTTCGTTTGTGGAAATCAGCGTCAGTTCATAGTTAATAAACAAACTTCTGTAGTCGAAGTTCGCTGTCCCTATGCTTCCCCAGACATCGTCAACGAGCAGCACTTTGGAATGCATTAGCCGGGGCGTGTACTCGAATATGCGAACGCCGTGTTCCAACAGTTCTCCGTAAATGGCGCGGGCCGCCCATTGTGCGGGGGTCGAGTCGGTCTTTTCGGTGGTCAGGATCCGCACATCGACTCCACGGCGGGCCGCGAGAGCAAGTTGTTTGCGCAATCCCCGGTCCGGTACGAAATAGGGCGTCGCCAGCCAGATTTTGTCGGATGCTCCGGCCAGTTGGTCTTTGATGGAGCACCGCAGCTGGATGCGGCAGGCGCGTGTGGTATTGGGAGTGATCCGGCTGTCACCGATGGTATGACTCTGTGGGCTCCAGTCAGGGTGACCGCACCAGAAGGCGTCAAACAGAGCGTCAGCCTCCGCCGCCAGAGGCCCCTCGAAGCACACATGCACGTCGCGCCAACGCTTTGGGCCGTAATAGCGCCTCGAGCCTTCGCGATGAATGTTGAAGCCGCCGAGGTACGCTGTTTTGCCGTCAATGACCAGCAGCTTGCGATGGTCGCGACGGTTGTAACGCATCGGTTGCCGCCAGCTCCAGCGGTGAAAGCGCTGAAGACGGATGCCGGCGGCTCTGAGCTGGCGTCGGTGCTTTCGGGTAAGAACGCTGCTTGAGCCCAGCGCATCAACGTGAATGCGCACGTCGAGGCCGTGGCGGGACTGCTTCATCAGTTCATCAAGCAGTTCAGTCCCCACCTCGTCCGCCGCGAGGATATACGAAGCAAGAAAGATACGCTGGGTGGCAGCACGGACCGAGCGAATCATCTCCGCATAGAGTTCGTCTCCCTCACCGAACAGCCTGAACACACCCTTCACGGCTCCGCCCTCGGGTTCACAGGCGACGTCGCCGGGGTTGCCGTCCATATCTATAACCCCAAAGAGCCGATACCCAGGCTGTCGTTGGTGTCTCTGATCGACGTTTCCGCATCGGGTTCGGCCCCGGTCAGTGCGCGTATGGCATCGATGGTTTCCGGAACAACAATCGCCTGGTTGTCGACCATATAGGCATAAAACAGCTCATTGCCCTGCACTTTGAGCATGTCTTCCCAAAGCGCGACTTCATACAGGCTGTCGTGAGGTCGGCCAAGGTCGGCCATCAACTCCTTGACGCTGTTGATCGCGCTTAGCCCGTCGCTGTTCCGGAGGAAAACAATGCGGGAGGAGGTGCGGAACGCATCGAGCACTTCGTCCTTGCTCGCCTCACGTGTCAGTTGAACGGACCAGTAGTGCAGGTGGGCCAGTGTCTCCGGAACCTTGACCGCCATGGTTACCACATCCAGGTCCGGGTCGACACTTTGGGCGTCCGGGCCCTGGTGACTGGGAATCTCCGGCTCTGGCACGACGGTATTCATGATCCCGCCCTGGTGGCTCTCCCAGGGATCGGTGGCCCGGCGCAGAAGGGTTCCCCGTGCCCGGTCCAGCAAGCCGTGGCGTTTGAGCGCTGACAGGGTACGAATGATCGACGTCGTGTTGCACGATACGACGCGCGTGCAGTCACGGCCGACAGCGCTGGCGTAGTTGGCCTCGGCAACGAATGAATGGCCCGTGCTTTGATGTTTCTCGCCGCCATGAACGATGAACCTGATACCGAGCCGCCGGTAGGTTTCGATGTTCTTGCTGGCCAGGTGTTTCGGTGTACAGTCCACCACGATGTCCGCGGCCTCAAGCAGGTCGTCAAGCGTGCCGGAGACATCAAGCCCTGCGGCCCTCATGCTGGCGGCATGCTCCGAAGTGGCGCCGTAAAGCGAGTATCCCTTGTGCAGGGCGGCCCGTGGCCGCCAGTCCGTGGCGATGTCAGCCACGCCGGCCAGGGCCATGTCTTTCTGTACGGCAACGGCGTCAGCTACCCGTTTGCCAATAACGCCATAGCCATTGATGGCGACCCGAATAATTCCCTGAACGGCCATATTTGCCCCCCGGTTTCCTGAAAAAGAGTGAACGATCCTGCCAAATCCCCAGTGTAACCACAGTATAGGCAAAGGCTGAATTTCAACTGAACATCCCTGTGAATATGTATCTTGGTGCACTGGCAGTTGCGAAAAGTTGATGCCAGTCAAAAAAGAAATGGCGCTAAAGTCCTTTTCAGGTTCAGTTCAGTCTGGTGTAGTGAGATAATAAACCATCATGCGGCAATTCCATTACCGGGAGCCAGGTCGAACACTGTGTGGGTGGCCTGGAACAAACGAAAGGATGAACGGACGATGTCTGCAAAACATAATAGCGCTCGTGACGAGAATGACGAGAATACTGTAGCCGGAGAAGCAGGGGGGAAGTATACCTGCCCGATGCATCCGGAGGTGGTATCCGACGAGCCGGGAGACTGCCCCAAATGCGGAATGCACCTTGTGCCTATGGAGCAGGCCGGAACGAGCTCCCATTCCGGTCATTCGCACCATCATTCCGGTCATTCGCACCAGTGTTCCGGAGAGCATGAAAAACCGTCAGGCGATGACCGGAAATATGATCGCGTGCCGCCTGGATATTCGGGTGTGGTCTACACCTGTCCCATGCACCCTCAAGTCCGACAGACAAAGCCCGGGGCATGTCCTCTGTGCGGTATGGGACTGGAGCAGGAATCGGCCACCGCGGAAGATGAGGGGCCCAACCCGGAGTTGGTGGACTTTTCTCGTCGGCTCTGGGTTGCCCTGGCATTTTCAGTGCCCTTGCTGATTTTGACCATGACTCCCTTTATCGGTGTCATGGCGGTTCGCGACTTCTTCGGTGAGCGTTTGTCACTCTGGATTGAACTGGTGCTTGCTACTCCTGTAATCCTATGGTCCGGCTGGCCCTTCTTTGCTCGCGGTTACATCTCGTTTCGGACAATGAACCTGAATATGTTCAGCCTGATCGGCATGGGAGTTGGGGCGGCCTATATCTTCAGCATCGTAGCGGTCCTTGTGCCAGGGATCTTCCCGGAAGGCTTCCGGGACTCCGAGGGTAACGTTGGCGTTTATTTTGAGGCGGCAGCCGTTATCGTCACGCTGGTCCTGCTGGGCCAGGTGATGGAACTGAGGGCCCGTGAGGGCACCGGTAAAGCCATACGTGCGTTGCTGGATATGGCCGCCAAAACGGCGCGCCTGATCCGGCCCGATGGAACCGAAACAGAGGTTGCTCTGGAGGATGTGAAGGTCGGTGATCACCTGCGGGTGCGGCCTGGTGACAAGGTGCCGGTGGATGGTGTTGTTGTTGAAGGCCGGTCTTCCGTTGATGAATCTATGATTTCGGGGGAGCCGGTTCCGGTAGAGAAAGTGGAGGGAGACAAAGTAACCGGGGCCACCATCAACGGTACCGGAAGCCTTGTTATGGAGGCGACCCGGGTTGGCGCGGATACTACGCTCAGTCAAATCGTCGAGATGGTTGCCAATGCCCAGCGCAGCCGCGCGCCTATCCAGAAGTTTGCCGATATGGTGGCCGGCAAGTTCGTACCAGCGGTTATTGCCGTGGCGGCCCTGTCCTTTGTGGCGTGGGCCATCTGGGGGCCGGTACCAGCTTTGTCGTATGCGCTCGTGTCTGCGGTTGCGGTGCTTATCATCGCTTGCCCTTGCGCATTGGGGTTGGCTACGCCTATGTCGATCATGACGGCTACGGGGCGCGGTGCCCAGTTAGGTGTGCTGATTAAGAACGCCGAAGCGCTGGAGCGTTTTGCCAAGGTGGATACCTTGATTGTGGATAAAACCGGTACCTTGACGGAAGGCAAGCCCAGACTAGTGGCGGTGCTGCCGGAATCGGGTCATGACGAGACCGAGGTCCTCAGGCTTGCGGCCACACTGGAGAAAGGGTCAGAGCATCCGCTCGCTGAAGCCATCGTTTCAGGCGCCGAGGCACGTAACGTGATGCTTGGAAAGGCCGATGACTTTGAAGCCGTTACAGGCAAGGGGGTCAAGGGTGTTGTGGATGGCAAGCCAGTGGCTTTGGGCAATGCCAAACTACTGGAAGAGCTGGGCTTGGACGGTGGCCATCTGATGGAGGTTGCCAATAGCAGACGCGATGAAGGCGAAACGGTCATGTTTGTGGTGCTTAACGGCGCCGTTGCAGGCCTTGTCAGCGTAGCCGACCCGGTCAAGGAAACGACACCCGCTGCGCTCAAGGCCCTCCACGCCGCTGGCTTCCGCATAATTATGGCAACTGGCGACAATGAGCGCACGGCAAAGGCGGTGGCGGGTAAACTCGGTATCGATGAGATTCGTGCCGATGTGCTGCCAGAGGACAAGGCCAGCATCATTCGCGAACTTCAGAGCCAGGGGCGCAAGGTAGCGATGGCGGGGGACGGCGTGAATGACGCACCCGCCCTGGCCCAGGCCGATGTTGGTATTGCAATGGGAACCGGCGCGGATGTCGCCATTGAGAGCGCGGGCTTTACCTTGGTTAAGGGTAACCTCGATGGCATTGTCCGCGCCAGACGGTTGTCCCAGGCGACGATGCGAAATATCAAGCAGAACCTGTTTTTTGCCTTGGTCTACAACGGTGCGGGTGTGCCGGTGGCTGCTGGTGTGCTCTACCCATTCTTTGGCATCCTGATAGGACCTATCTTTGCCGCTTTTGCAATGAGCGCGTCCTCATTGTCGGTGGTAATGAACTCCCTGCGTTTGCGTCGAGAGAAAGTCTAGGCGCGAAACGACCATATCGATGACCTCTCACTGGTAGCCCTATCCTGTGGCTCTCAGTGCTGAGGTCGGAGTAAAAATGAGTTTGGCCAGGGAAAGCTAATGAAAATTGTGCCTCTTTGAGGCAGAGAAGTGGGAGTGCGATATTTTGCAGCATGCCTGCTGCAATCATGAGGTTGTCTTCACGGACGAGGAACTCGGAATAGACAACGTTGGGTTATACAGGGACGCCGATATCATCTCACCCTTCGTTCATTCAGCCCTGGATCGTTCGGTACTTGAGTGCTTTGAGCATCTGAAATTTGTCGCTACCCGGTCGACGGGATACGACCATATCGATTTGGAGTATTGCACCAGAAATGCGATTCCAGTCAGCAATGTGCCCGTCTACGGTGACCAGACTGTTGCGGAGCATGTTTTTGCGCTGCTCCTTG
>Ga0208015_1000208_pt1 | contig 38337 bp, 29 predicted proteins | sample 26BtaG_FD_184101 | JGI IMG/M metagenome (GOLD analysis project Ga0208015, IMG submission 184101) | Marine viral communities from Cariaco Basin, Caribbean Sea - 26B_WHOI_OMZ_CsCl (SPAdes) (version 2) | ecosystem: Environmental > Aquatic > Marine > Oceanic | place: Caribbean Sea: Cariaco Basin... | reverse complement strand
AACTTTAAACGGTTTATGTTGAGGGGAATCGACAAGGTAAATGTCGAAATAGGTCTAATTGCAATGGCTCATAACCTTAAAAAGTATAGCTTGACCATATAAGCCAACTTTTTCAATTTTATATTGATGCTATTTTAACCTAGCATTTTAAACTATCATACAAAGTTAAATTTAACCAAAAAGAAAATCGTCTAAAAATTACTTTTTAGACGACCTCACGTTTCTACTTAAGAACAAAATATAAGTAACTAACTAAAATAATTCATTGAATACAAATTGAAAACAAAAATAGAAACAAGGCACTAAGCAATAAGTTTTATGGATTTAAGGTTATGACTAACTCTTTAGTTTCTGGCATTTTACAGGTATAGTCATCACATAGTTGGTAATTAATAAGGATTTTAAAATCTGCGGGAGCTTTAAATGATTTATTGATCTTGATTTCTTGATTAAAAACAGAGGTCCCTTTATAAATATCAACGCCTGGTAAATCCTCGAAAGGAAATGCTTCTGCCATGACCATCGCTCCTTTTAATTTGCTTCCTCTTGGTGTGAGAATGTCAATTTTAGTGGGAAGAAATTGATTGGTTTCTGGTGTAACAGTGGCATAGACATGCCAACCTTTCTTGATGTTAATTGAGATTTGTAATCTGTAAAGATCATCTTTAAGGTGCATTAATTCTGCGAGAGCGGTTAATTCTTCTTGCTCATTAGTATCGATTATAGTAAGTTGTTTCTCCTTTCTTTCATTTATAAAACTTGCAATGGATGTTTCTAATTCAGGATGGTTCCACATGTCTAGCATAAACTTATAACCTCCTACTTCTGTAAAAAACAAATAATTTTTATAAGAGTCAAGCCATAATTTCCAATCCTTAGCGTCATCGAACTCATATTCTGTATAACGTTTAAGGAGTCGTAATCCTTTTTCTTTTTCTTTTTCGACTTCTAATAGTGCAACACTTTTTATTAGTAATTCGATGTTGTTATTTGGAATTCCCAATGATTTTGCGTCATAATCAATTTCAAAGGTTAACCCTTTGGGATTAAAAAAGTAATCATAGTTCTCTGTATAATATTTGATCAAGGTATCTGAAGCCGTCTTTTGTTGTGGGTATGTTTTGTTTTCGTGATCAATCAATTGACCTGTTTTTTTAAAACAGAATTCGTCAATCCAATGGCGACTATTTGCCGTTGCCTTTTTTATGAGAGGTTTTCTTCCGTTGAATTGTGACATGTAAAAAACGGTATTTATAAACACAGTTTTAGCTGATTCTGTCATGAAATCAGGAGAGGCACTAAAGCCCCAGTGAAACATATTACCACTGCGTCCTAAAGACATGCCTGTAATATCTTTTATGCTTTCACCGCCACTAATAAATTCGACATCAGGGGAATCATCAAATCCCATGCCTACTAATATTTGACCAATCAAATAGCCATTGCCATCTTCTGGAGACTCCGTCTGCACACGCCACATAATCATTTCATCAGCAAAATCAATCCCTGAATAGTATTTTTTAATGGGCCTGGTGTTTGTCTTTTTTCATATGGTAAATCAACTTTATATGGCGAATTGAAAATATCATGAGCTTCCCTTATATTAAAAGCATGTGCGTATAAACAGTGGCACTGTGTCACGAATTTGGATGTTGTACCATAGGTCATATCATCGGTTAGAGGACCTGTCATAATGATGGCGCGATCAAAGTTTTCTGGAAGAAAACGGTCGTAAAGCATGGGTTTACCATCTCTAATAATAGATTTGACATATCAGTATTGCCCTAAATCGATACGTTCAATTGGGTTTGGCAAATCATCTATAATAGTAACATCATAGGCATTGGACATGGTATAATGGTAGGTTTCTGAATTAATGACTTTCACCGTTTGAAATTCCGGATCGAGGAGCTCCTTAAATTCTTGTCCGCGGGTTTTTGCTAATTTCGCATAGCGCGGATCAATGGGCATACCTTCGCCAAGGCTAAGAGTGCCGTCTGGATTATTGGCAACGATAAGAATCTTTAGATCGCTTTTATTTTTCTTTACTTGCGATTTTACTGTTAAAGGGACGATCAACAATAACAGTAAAGTTAATTGTTTTATGGTATTCATTTTATCAGAATTTTTGATTGGTTATTGTTTGAGTCTGCATCAATTATTAATGTGTTGAAACATGTTTTTAATAAAATTTACATTAATCTTACCACTTTAAACGGTTGATTGTTAAGTTGTTGTTGATGAGGTGTTGCTGTGATAATACCCTTTTATAAAGCTTTCTAAAAAGCATCTTCAATAAAATCGAGGGTTGAGGCAATGAAAGACTATAAATAAGTATTTAACATATTTTGAATGTCTGGCGAACTAGGTCTGGGTGCATCTATAGACAGGAGTTTTCCTGTTGGATCATAGAATAAAAACCTTGGGATACCTTGAATGTTTAAGATCTTCCCTATTCGGTTGTCTTGATCATGAAATTGATAACCATGTAGGTCATACTTAGCTAAAGCTTTATGCCAAGCCTCAGGTTTGGCATCAATAGAGATACTCACGAACTTAATGTTTTTGTTTGCATACTCTTTTTCAAGTGCTTTCAATGCCGGAATTTCTTTTATACATGGAACGCACCATGAAGCCCAAAGATCAATATAAACATACTTATTGTCAGCAAACAAAGATTGGGACGTTATAATATTCCCTTTTATATCCTTAAGTTCAAGGGTAGGAAAGGAGGCGCCGATTGCTTTAAACGAAGTTTGCTCAAAGGACGCTATTGCGGCATCTCTTTGTTCGGCATTCTTTATTTTATCAGCCAACATTTTAAATCGCTTTAAGTCCGACTGAAAGGTTTCGTTTTTAAAGATATAGTGGTTTCTAAAATCTTTAATATATCTCGTAATCATGGCATCCTTCGCCAAGGGGCTGGTTAGTTTTTCATTAATAAAACTGATTTTATTTTCGAGACTGATAATTTGACTGTTATCCGTACGGCTGAAATTTTTATCAATTTGTTGTTTTAAAATGATTTCTGATAATACATCAAAAAGGATGAGTTCAGAATCGTACAACTCATAGAGATTACCACTAAAAAGAGGGCTCTGCGACATACGGCTGTCCCTGAAAAGTGATTGATTGTAGCCTTCAATTTTTAAATAATGTTTGAGTGTTTCATCAATTGATTTGTGGCTGGCAATGAAGTCATTTGTAAATTGCATAAATCGGATTGCAAATGTCTTAGCATCTTCGCCTGTTCTCAGATACCCTCCTGGTTCTCTTCTAATTTTATTGAGCTGTTCATAAAAGGAAGCGAAAGCTATATTATCCTCATCATTAAAATCCTTTAGGTCGACTTTTATATCTTGGTCTCCTATAAAAGATGAAAGCTCGATATGTTTTTTATTCTTATTTATAAAAAGCTCCTTCTTTCTTTTCCATGGGTTAAGATTGTTGGCATCATTAAAGTTTAATGATAAAATGTTGAAATCTCCCAATTCTAGTGGAACTGTTGTGTTGGTACTTTCATGTGGTGGGATTGGGTGCGATTCTGTTATAAAGCCATCCTTTTCCGTTAGTTTATTTAAAACGATAGTCCAGTTGCCGTGCTGAGCATATTCACCTGCATCTAAATTTAAATTCAGATCACAGAATCTGGATACTTTAGAGGTTTTGGCCTCACAGTGTAAGAGCAATCCTAATAAGATAAACAATGTGATTTTTTTCATAACTATTTTGTGGATTTAAATCCGGTTTATAGAATAGGTGTAAGCTGTTATTATTGACCTCCTACATGTCCACAGTATCTCTATTGGATTTGAGGTTTATGAGGTTGTAGATGTTATTAACGTTGTTTTTACAAGGGTTGGAGAGAGTTTCAACCCTTGTAAATTACAACTTTCATCACTCGGATCTTTGGAAAGAATATCAGTCTGATTAATATCCTGTGTTTTGGATTAAGACATTATGGGATGACAATACCGTATCGTATGGAAATGGTAGAACTAATCTTGTGTCTCTCACCGTCTTGTAGTCGTTAATGTCAAGATCTCCTTCTTTGTAATATCGGACCAAGTCAAACCACTCTTCTCCATTTTCAGCACCTAACTCCAAAAACTTTTCGTTTCTGATTTCTGCCAAAAGCAAAGCTTTGTCAGAAATGGAAACAGGTGTTTTGTCTGCCCTCTCGCGGATTTTATTTAATGCATCTTGAGCTTTGTCCATATTATTACCACCTCTTAGAACCGCTTCTGCATAAATGAGATAAACCTCATCTAACCGTAAAATGTACACTGTATCTGGACCCTGAAGATTCGCAGGATTCACAAATTTGTTGTTTCTCGGACTACCGGCATATGTGCCTACAGCAGCCTCATATCTCGGGTCTGAAGCCAATTGAGACACATAATAATCGGACAGCGTATATATAAATGTAAAAAAGAACGTTTTAGTATTTCTTTCATTCCCTGTATCAAATGGGGTTAAGAATAGGGCTTCATTTGGATTTGTAGTTTTCTTAGTAAAGATGTCTCCGAAATCCGTTTCTAATTCTCGCTCATTAGAATTTAGAACCTCCAAAGCCAATTGTGCTGACTCGGAATAATCTTTTTTGTATAATAAAACCTTGCTCTTTAATGCTTTTGCAAATAACTTTGAAGTATAAAGCGCATTGTTGAATTCAGGCCCATGATCTATTGCATAGTCTAAATCTTCTAAAACACTTTTATAGACATCTATGACTGAAGCCTTAGGCACAGGCACAACGTCAGAGATGGGCTCTAATTTTAAAATAACCCCGTTTGGAGAGTCGAGATCGTAGAATTCACCCCATAGTCTTAATAAGTAAAAGTGAGCTAAACCTCTTAGCATTTTTGCTTCTGAAATAATCTCCTCTTTTCTTGGATTAGTGGTTTCAAGTTTTTCTGTCTTTGAAATGACATGGTTGGCATTATTGATGATCAAATAGAGTTTTAAATAGATACCATCTAAACGGTAATTACCTTCGGGATTGACATCATTTATAAAAAACTGATTTTCAAATTTATTCCCAAACCTACCAGGTTTCATAGACAAGCCCAACATCGAAGTTAATGCAGGAAGATCTGTGGTGAATGCCTCACCAGTATTTAAAACACCGTAAGTTCCTTGCAATACATTTTGTGCTTGGTCTAAATTTGTGATGACATTATTTTCCGAAATCTTATAAACTGGATCTATATCTGTAACATCCGTTATTTCACAAGATGTGAGCACCAAGGTTGTGGCGAATATTAGAAAGATAACTATATTATTTTTAAAATATTTCATGATTTTATAATTTTTATATTTTATAAGCTAAAGTTGATACCAAGAGTGAATGTTCTTAAGGTAGGATATCTTGCATTGTCAAACCCTTGATTAAAGTTGCCAGCAGAGTAAGTGACTTCCGGATCCAAACCGGTATAATTAGTAATGGTAAATACGTTACTAACCCCAAAGTAAATATCAGCTGTTTTAATAAGGAATTTCTCTAAAACCTTTGGGTTTACCTTATACCTAAGGTTGATTGCTTTAAGCTTTAAAAAGGAAGCATCCTCAATAAAGAAATCAGATAGTCTACTGTTGTTATTTGGGTCGCCAGCAACAATTCTCGGTATTTTTGAAGTGTTGTTTTCTGGAGTCCACGCGTTTAAGATGTTTCTGTGGTAGTTATAGCCATAACCGCCAAATACTTCTATATCCTTCTTATTCCAGTTGGCCATGTAATTTCCAACGCTAAAATTGAATAAGGCATAAAATTCAAAATTTCCAAATCTCAAGGTGTTGATAAATCCACCGTAGAAATCTGGTTCTGCATTCCCAATTTTAGTCATATCATCCGTACCAACATAGCCATCTCCATTTACATCGACAAACTTGTAGTCTCCAGGAGCAGTTCCAGCACTTTGGTAAACTCCAGTTGGTGATGCAGCATTCAAGGCATCTATTTCGTTTTGGTTCTTAAAAATTCCATCAGTGATATAGCCAACAAAATTGTCCAATGATTCGCCCTCCTTCATATCTCTATAGTAGCCATCGTTTAGCTTCAAAACTTTACTTTTTATGGTAGATACGTTAAGTTCGGTGGTCCATTGCAACTTACTATCAGCAAAAATCTCCGCACTTATTCTAAATTCAAACCCTTTGTTTGAAAAGTCTCCGATATTGGCAAATTGATTTTTTCCACCACTCTCAAATACAATGTCCCTGTATAAAATCAGGTCTGATGTCTTTTTGTCAAAATAACCGATCGTCCCATTGATTCTTCGATCAAAAGTAGAGAAGTCAAGAGCGATATCCAGTTGATTGGTCGTTTCCCATTTTATATCAGGATTAGGAATTGTATTGGAAATGATACCATTTATATCGTCATAATAACTTCCTGTTTCAAAAAATGTGGCAAATTGGAAATCGGAAAAATTTGCAGATCCTGTTTTACCATATGAAGCTCTTAATTTTAAATCGTTAATAACATCAACATCTTTCAAAAAGCTTTCTTTTGAGAGTCGCCATGCTACCGCTCCCGATGGAAAGTACCCCCAACGATTGTTTGGTCCAAATTTTGTAGATTCATCTGCCCTTCCGGTAAAAGTTGCATAATATCTATCATCATAATTGTAATTCAAACTTAAGAAATAGGAGGTGAGGCCACTAATGGTACCTCCAGTAGAAATGGTCTGTGATGACGCTGCGCCAGGCGTAATTGTAATATCGTCATCGGGAAAATTTCTGGCTTCTACATTTGAAAAATCACTTTTGGTTTGGGTATAGGATGCCCCAGCGACGCCATTCACACTATGTCGTTTGAGCTTTTTGGTATAATTCAATGTATTATCAAAAGTTCTGGTGCTATATTGAGTGTCCGTTTCAAATAGGGTTCCTTTTCTATTAAGTCTAATTTGGGTTGGATCATAACTCGGGGTATAATCAAAGGAGTTGCCATAACTTTTGTTATAAGAATATTGTGATTTTAGAAACAGATCTTTAGTTAATTTATATTCACCAAACAATGAAAGTATTAAAGTTTGATCCGCAATATGAGATTTATAGCGTGCCTTAGCATAAGGATTTGCGTTACCACCCGACAATACCGCATAATTCCCTAAATCATCATAGATGGGTACAAACGGACTATAGGATGCAATCTGATAATAATTAAGGCTTGTGGTTCCTCTACGTTCAGAATCACTATAGTTGAAATTGGTCCCAATCCTTAGATTTTTTGAGAGTTCAGTTTCCAATTTGGTTCTTATATTATTTCGGTTAAAATAGGTGTTATAGATTGGTCCCTTGTCCTTCATGGTATTGGCAGAAATCGAATACAGGGTTTTGTTGGCTAGTGAGCCACCATTGACGTTGATATAATAGTTTTCTGTAATGGCCGTTTGGTCGGTTTCGTTTAGCCAGTTGGTATTGACGTTTTGTCCAAAGGGAAATAAATTTTCTGGATCTGGAAGGTCAGTCCCTGCATTTAGGTAAGCGCGTTCCACAACACTTTTTAATTCGTTGGCGCTCAGCATATCATAGCTTTTAGCAAAATTTGAGATTCTTGTTACCGCACTTACTTTGATAGAAGGAATTGAAGAATAACTGCCTTTTTTGGTGGTCACAATGACCACTCCATTGGCGCCTCGAGATCCATAAATTGCTGTTGCTGAAGCGTCCTTAAGGATGTCTATAGATTCAATATCTAGTGGATTAATACTAGCTAAAGGTGAAAATGAGCTATTATAAGCATCAGCGTACACATCATTTCCTAGGCCTTGACCAATTTCAAAAGGGATACCATCAATAACATATAAAGGCTCATTATTACCAAAAACAGACGTAATACCTCTAATTCGAATTTTTGCAGCAGCACCTGGTTCTCCGGAGGAAGGCACTACATAAACGCCCGCAGCCTGGCCTGTAAGCGCATTGTCAAAAGTGAGAGGAGATGTGTTTTCCATAACTTTCATATCTATTTTGGAAACAGAGCCTGTGATGTCCTTTCTTAAATTAGTACTATATCCTACTAAGACCACTTCTTCCAATTGCGCTGTGTCTTCTTTTAACACAATGTTTATCTCCGTTTGGTTGGTGTAAAGAATTTCTTGAGTTATAAATCCGATATATCTAAAGCTGAGAGTTTCATTTGAGTTAATAAGGATTTTATAATGACCATCTATATCAGTTGTGGTACCTCGTGAAGTTCCTTTAATTAATACGGTTACGCCAACCATCGGTACACCTGCCTCGTCGGTGACCTTCCCATTGATGGCTTGTTGCACGGCTTGGATTTGTGGTTTCTCCTTGATGATGATCGTATTATTCTCCGCAAGCTCAAAAACAAATTCACCATCAGTCAATATTTGCTGCAAAAGTTTATTCGCTTCAATAGACCCTTTTTTTACCGATACTTTTGGAAACTCCTTAAACAGATCAGATTTGTAAATGAACGTGTAATCTGTTTGTATTTTGATTATTTTGAAAATTTCATCCACCGTTAAGGTTTGGTCTTCAGAGATTACAATTTTGGCATTTTGTGATAGGACCTCACCCGAAGAAAAGCCAAAAATCGTGGTGCACATTAAGAATACGAGGGTTCTCATAAGGTAAATTAAAAGTTTTTTCTTAAGGCAGAAAAAAACATTAGTGAGTTTAAATTTCATAAATTTGCATGTTAGTTAGTTAAAAATTCATTTTAATTAATTAATACTTACGGGGAACACCAAGGTTTGCATTGTGAGAAATCTGAACCTCGTTCCCTTTTTTTGTTATTTAAAAATTACTGTTTTGCCGGTTATTTCATAGGTGATATCATTAGTATTATTGATTATAGACATTATTTGTTCGAAAGTGTAGTTTTTTCGTAAAACCCCATTAAAATTAACTGATTCAAGATTTTTGTTTTCGAAATTGACATCGAAATCATACCATCTGGATAAGACGCTCATAATCTTTTTTAACGGCATGTCATTAAAACTGAATACGCCATCTTTCCACGATATTTCATCAAAAACGTCCACAGTCCTGACTTCAAGACTTTTTGTTTTATTATTGAAAGTCGCCTGCTCATTCGGTTTGAGAATTTCCTTAGTATCATTGACCATTATAGCTACTTTGCCTTCAACTAAAGTGGTGTACATGGCACTTTCATCCTTGTAGGCTTTTAAATTAAACTTCGTGCCTAAAACCTCTATGCTTTGAGTACCTGAAAGCACTTTGAATTTACTGCCATTATGATTTGTGCTGGGTGACACATCAAAATAAGCTTCACCATAAAGTAATTGAACTTCTCTATCACCACCTTCAATAAAACTCACAGGATATTTAAGTTGGGATTCAGAGTTTAACCATATTTTGGTGCCATCAGATAACTTTACCATAAATTGGCCACCCCTCGGAATTGTTAAATGATTATAAATATTAACATCATTAGAAATGTTGGAATAAACAATCTCTTCACCATTGCTCGAGGCGTTTTGTGTTTGAATTGTATTGCCTTTGGCTAATGACAATTCTTCCCCACTCGCTAAGGTAAGTGTTGCCTTATATGTACCTGTTTGAATCTGATTATCGACTATAATAGGATCAGTAGCTAAATTTGTACTGTTATCTTTATTTAGGAATATGGTAAATGTAATCATTAACACGACAGATGCAGCAGCGGCATACTTATAAATGACATTTGTTTTCAATTGATGTAAAAATGATTTTTCTTTTCGTATAGTGCGCAGTAATTCCTCCACCGTTTTTTGGTAATCATTTTTTTTCATACTACAAATAACTGCATAATAGGTTTCGACATAACTTTTAAACAAACGTTCATGCTCAGGTTCATTGATCCATTCAGAAAGTATATCTAAGTCCGCAGTGGTTGCTGCGTTGGTTAAATACTTGACTATTAATTTTTCAATTTTTTTTGACATTTTTACGGACATCTATTTTATCTATAACAAAGCAAAATCTCAATACCCTTGCTTTTTGAAAATCTTTTTTCTTTTTTGTTGATATTTTTCACAATATTTACATCAACTCTGTTGAATATTCATACTTTCATATCATGTCTTCTAAATTTAGTAACGAGTTGGATCTAATTTCCCATTTGGTAAAAGGGGACGAACAGGCTTATGTTTATTTGGCGAAAAAATTCCACAGCCCACTTTCAAATTATGCCTTTGGCCTTACAAAAGATGATGCGATGGCCCAAGATATTGTGCAGGAAGTATTTTTATATATATGGAAGAACCGCAAGAAACTCGATAAAGTACATGCATTAAAAGGTTATCTCTATAAAATAACCTATCATCAATTTATAAATCAATACCGCAAAACAAGAGCGATCACAAATCTTGAACGGAGTTATATGGAAGCTTTGGACCATGCAATTGATGATGATAATGCTGAATTGTTAAAGCGTAAAATTGCTATAGTTACTGAGGCTATTGCCAATTTACCAGGGCGTTGTAAAGAAACCTTTTTGTTGAGTAAAAAAGACGGACTTACAAATATTGAAATTGCTGAGTATATGAATATTTCAGTTAAAACGGTTGAAGGTCAAATTACAAAGGCATATAGCATATTGCGTCATGAAGTGGGGAGCAAGTTAAAAGGGATTTTGTTTTTATTATTTGGTATCACTAGTGTCCACCTAAAATAGACTGATTTTCAGTTGATTATATTCATGTTCTTTGATATTATTGTAATCCACATTGTTAAACAGCTCATTTACAGGGGTTTTGTCCAGTGGGGCTATCCCCAAGACCTGTAATATTTCGTAGGTTGAACGTTCAATTTTCAGGTCATGCCCTACAATCGCTACAAGACAATATGTAATGATTGCGGTGTGATTTCGGATTCGTACTGTATTTTCCGATGTGCCCCAAAAGGATTTAATCTTTAGGTGCTGTTTGATCCATTGGAAAAAGAGCTCTACCTGCCAACGGTTTTTATATAAAAGTGCTATCTCCATGGCGGATAATTCGTTGTTGTTGGTCAAGAAGACGAAAGTACGTCCGGTTTCTTGATCATGGAATTTAACCCTTCGCAACTTGTCCGGATAATCTTTGGAAACATAGAATCCTGTTAGTTTGCCCAATTGGTCGCATAAAACTCCTGTCGACCTATCGGTTTTTTTGTGGAATACATCCGCTTATCTTTAGGTTGGCCTTGGCACGAACCACAAAGTAGGCTTGGAGCCTTGCTATTCTGTACAGTCTTTGATAGTCCACATACCCACGGTCAAAGACGTAATGGGCCCCTGCTTCATATGGTATGACATCCATGGCATTCATGTCATTTACCGTTGCGGCCGTAATGTGGATAAAAGCCGGGATCTGGGTGGTTATATCGAAAAGCGTATGAAGGTTGATGCCCCTTTGGTCTTACGGAACTTGGCCCACCAAAACACGCTCAGGCACAAGTCTATGGTAGAGGAATCAAAGGCGTAAACCTTCCCCTTTACCTCAAAATCGTCATTGGAGCGTTTTCTGCGAGCAATATCGATCAGGCAATGGGCAAACCCCTCAAGGATTTTGCTGTTCCGCTTTTCATTGGCTTTGGCGAGGTTGCTTCGGGTAACGCTTTTCCCAAACCCGAGGTGGTAGGACTTGGGGCTATGGGCTTCTATAACAGTAATCAGGTCACTGAGGCTGTCCCGGGTTGTCAATTGGCCAAAGACCATACAGAGAAGTTGGTTCCAGCAGGTAAAATGCTTGACGTATTTGTTGCCATTATGTTCGGCTACCATGCGGTCAAAAATACGCCGTGGCAGAAATTCTGTCAGTTGTGAAAAAACATATTCGCCTTTGTTCATAGATTAAGAGTTATAAAATCATGAACAAAGTAATTCAAATCGTCACGCCATAAAAAAGCGCTGAAAGTCAATGATTACAATATTTTCAAAGAACGTACATTAACTTTTAGTGGACACTAGTGAAAATTTATAATAAGAAAACCCCTCCAAAGTTGAAGGGGTTTTTGTTTTCGATAAACATAAAATCCGCTCTTTGAGTATAACTCTTAGGGCTTCTTAATATTTATTTCTTTGATTCCGCAATTGAGACCTTACGGAATTCTTTTAATAACTTCTCTAAGGCCAATGATGCTTTTCTCGCTCTTGTTCCCGCTGATTTATTTCCGCTTTCCAATTGTAATTTAGCGTCACTTTCAAATGATTCGTAAGTGCTTTGCATGTTTTCAATAAGTTCTTTCATAAGATTTGGTTTTAAATTTTTAAAAGGACGAAAGTATAGTTTTTCAGCTTTAATATCTACAATTGAGCCGAAAATAATTGATACTGGCACTTGTTTGCAATCAGTGTGCACAAAGAATGAGGAGTAAATTAAAATAACTACAAGTTTTATGGTCTTTTTTTATATAAAATCACTTCTAAAGAAGAGGACTGTGTTTATTGGCTAAATATTAGCCCTTTGACCTTAACTGATATCCGAATACTAAAAAAACAATAGTATGAAGCTTTGCAATACAATTTTTTCTGAGGGTGGAATAAGCCATAGTGATTTGAGCTTCTGCCGCCTTTATAGAAATGCCTAAATGTGTAGCGATTTCAGGATTTGTAAGTCCTTCTGTTTTGCTTAACAAAAACACCTCTCTACACTTTGGTTGAAGTTTATGTATTTCTTTAAAGACAATAGCTTTTTTCTTTTCCATAATCTCTTCATTTTCTTCTGAAGGCATACTATCAATAGCTTCAATGAATTTGGATTCAACTTTAGAAATGGCTAAGTTTTTATGATACAGATTTACAAACTCATTGTAAGCCGCTTTGTAAAGAAAACTTTTAATGGGGTATATCGGATTTAACTTGTCTCGGTGTTCCCAGGTTTTTAAAAATACATTTTGAATCAAATCCTGGGTTAGAGCATAGTTATTAGTTAACGATAATGCGTAGCTGAAAATCCTATCATGGTAATTTTCCACTAGAAAATTATAGGCATTCCTATTGCCTTCCATTAATGTGGAGATCAAGTGTCCATTGCCCACCTTTGCTTCTCTATTTGATGTAGGTATTTTGAATAATTTGGGTTCAATACCCAAAATATTCAGCGGATATAGATTTAAAAGAAGGCAGAATGTTTTTGCACAATAAACTCGCGGTCAACTTCTTTTTTATAGATTTGTCAAATACTAAAACTTTATTAAACTGATGAATCTAATCATTGATGAAATAAAAAAAGGAAACCGACAGGTTTTCAAAAACTTTTTCAACAAGAATTATGAGGATTTGGTTATTTACGCCAATGGATATCTATTTGATAAACAATCAAGCGAGGATGTCGTTCAAGAAGTCTTTATTTATATTTGGGAAAAACCGGATAAGATTAACATCACCTCGTCGTTACAGGCTTATGTTTATCGAATGGTTAGAAATCGTTGTCTAAATTTCTTAAAATCCTTAAAGATAACTGGCAACTTTGAGATTTTAGAATTCAATATTAGTCTAATAACTGAACATGTTTTTGATTCGGCTTCAGAAGACGACAAGGAAATTGTTTATCATCAAATTCTTAAAATTGTAGATTCACTTCCTGATAAAATGCAACAAATTGTAAGACTTAAATTTCTACATGATTATAAATACAAGGACATTGCTGCAGAACTTGACATATCTGTGAATACCGTAAAGACACAGTTAAAAAGAGCAAAGATAAAAATTACTGACTCATTAACTTGCATCCTAATTTTATTAGAATTGTATCAATAATTCTCACACTTAGCTGAGGATTTTCATGAAATCTTTTCTTTTTTCTAAAAATTTGTCACCCATTCTTAATGTTCCGTTGTCTATTTAATAAAGACCTGGCAAAAGGATCATTATGGACTTTAAAATTTTAATTAAAAAACTCAACGGTAAGCTTACTAAAAAAGAAGCTATAATCTTTAATCAATGGTATCACGAATCCGCTGTTCATAGATCCTATTTTAATCGTCTTAAAGATAATTATTCCCAAGAGCTAGATAACATTGATGTTGAAAAAGCATGGCAAAAGTTATCTCAGAAAATATCTAAAAGAAAGAAATCCCAAGCTTATTGGAAATTTGGCGTTGCTGCATCCATTGCGCTTTTGGTCGCACTTACCATTATGTTTAATAGAGATTCGCTTCAGAACTCTGAACCAACCGTTGTACATAGTGACATTTCAGTTGGTACCGACAAGGCTACTTTGACATTAGAGGATGGCTCCGTGGTGGTATTGGAAAAGGGTAAAAAATATCAAACACAGAATGTGAGTAGTAATGGTGAAGAAATAATCTACAATAAAGCCCCAAACACACGCAAAAGTCTCACTTATAATTATATAACTGTACCAATAGGTGGACAGTATAATGTTATTTTGTCCGATGGTACACAAGTATGGTTGAATTCCGATTCACAACTAAAATATCCTGTAAGTTTTGTGGAAGGAGAAACCCGACAAGTTGAACTTGTATATGGAGAGGCATATTTTGATGTTTCTTCAAGTATTGAACATGCCGGAAGTGGATTTAGAGTCAACAATAAATCTCAGATTATAGAGGTATTGGGGACGGAGTTTAATGTTAAAGCCTATAAGGATGAGGAACATATCTATACCACTTTAGTTGAGGGTGAGGTTTTGTTTATTGCTGGGGCGGTTGAAGAAAAATTAGCCCCGAGCCAACAAATGGTTCTCAATATTTCAAATGGCAATATGTTGGTTATGGAGGTGAACGTTTACAATGAAATATCATGGAAGGATGGTATTTTTAGTTTCCGTAGAAAACCATTGGGAGAGATTATGAGAGTGTTATCACGTTGGTATGATATTGAGGTGATTTTTGAAAATAAGAAGCTTGAAAATGCGGGCTTCAATGGAGTTTTGGGAAGAGATCAGAATATAGAAGAAATTATAGAAGCTATCAAAAACTTTGGAATTATCGAAAATTATGAAATCAATAATAAAACAGTGATTTTAAAATAAAATAAATAATAAAAAGAGAGAGCGAAGCGAAACATTTTGCGGTGACTCGGCTTCGTCCCTCTATAGTGTAATAATCAAACTAATGTCTAACTAATACAAAGCAAATTTATGAAAATTAAATTAACCAAGCTGGGTTTTAACGTACCAAAGCGGCTGCTATTTCTAATTATGAGAACATTCATCCTCTTATTATGTACAACGGTATTTAGCTTCGCAACAACAGATTCGTTTTCTCAAGAACAGGTAACTATAGACATGGACAAGGAGGTTTCTGTGGACGAGGTTTTTAATATCATTCAGAATCAAACCAAGTATCGCTTTCTCTACCCACAAGATTTATTTACCTACGCACCAAAAGTGCAATTAAAAAAAGGGATTATTCCGATCTCTCGGTTATTAAAACAAAGTTTTGCCCATAGTGATGTCAAGTTTGAAGTATCACAAAACAACACCATTGTGATAACTGAAATTCCCAAAATGATATTGCCTGGGCCAATGGCGACTCAGAACTACAAGGTGTCCGGCACTGTAACCGATCATCAAGGGGAACCGATGATAGGAGCCAATATTATTGAAAAGGGAACAACAAATGGAACACAAACTGATTTTGATGGGAATTTCTCAATAAGCTTGACAGATGATAATGCGATATTGGTCATATCCTATTTGGGCTATGTCACTAAAGAGATGAGCGTAAAAGGAATGTCACAAATTACTATTGTATTGAACGAAAGTGCTGCGGATCTTGATGAAGTCATCATCGTAGCTTATGATAGGCAAAGCAAGTCATCTTATACTGGTGCAGCTGTTGAGGTTGATCTTAAGGCGGTAGAAGAAACACCTTTGGCATCTTTTCAGGAAAGCTTACAAGGAAATGTGGCTGGATTGCAAATGTCAACTAAAAGTGGACAACCAGGCTCTGCGCCCGATATCAGAATCAGAGGGATTGGCTCCATCAACGCAAGTTCTGATCCCTTATATGTCATTGATGGAATTCCAGTGGTTTCGGGGAATATTGCCAATATTGGTACTAACTCCAATACTATCGCAGGTCTTAACCCCAATGATATTGCTAATATTACGGTTTTAAAAGATGCATCGGCAACTGCTATATATGGATCGCGAGGTGGTAACGGAGTTATACTGATCACCACCAAAAAAGGTAAAGAAGGCAAAACCCGATTTGACGTGAACGTTCAAAGTGGGGTCAGTAATGTGATTTTGCCAGATAGAATGCGCCCGTTAAATTCTAAGCAACATATTGAATTGTTGATTGAAAGTAGGGTAAATACCGGTGAATCAATGGCAGATGCTACTGATTTTATCTTAAATAATGTAGATCCTAATGTTGATACGGATTGGGTAGATGTAATTACCCGACAAGGCTTGTACCAACAATATAATTTGAGTGCAAATGGAGGAAACGAAAACACCAAATTTTATGCCTCCGTGGGATACTATGACCAGGAAGCTGTGGTCATTGGTATTGACTATAAAAAGTTCAATTCGCGGGTTAATATTAACCATCAAGCTACCGATAAGTTTAATATCGATTTCGGCGTTGGGTTAAGTCATCAAATTCTTCACTCTAATAGTGATGCAGGTAATGCAGCCAACCCGGTTAGAGCTATGTTAAGGACTGTTCCGTGGGAACCAGTCTATAATGAAGATGGTTCTTATAATACAGATATATTATTAACCTATAATCCTGTGGGATTGGTTGAGAAGAATATAAGAGAAACAAAATTATATGGCGTATTGGCCAATTTAAGTTTAAAGTATGATTTGACTAAAAACTTGAGTTTTGAGACAAAAGGCAATTTTGATTTTAATCTTGCGGATGAATTTCGATTTGACAATCCTGATTTTGGAGAAGGTAGAAACGATGGTGGTCGCGGTAGAGCATTTGACAACAAAATACTGAATTATAATATTACCAACCTTTTGAAATATAACTTAAGGCTTAACAACGATCATAATTTTAATTTTCTATTAGGGCAGGAAGCTCAGAAAATCAATGAAAGTTCACTGTTTGCCTTTGCCAGTAATTATGGTGCGCCTGGATTGACCACATTAAGCAATGCCTCTGTATACAGAGAGGCATCCAGTACAAAAACAGCTTCTTCCATTTCCTCCTACTTCTTTAATGTCAGCTACGCCTTAATGAATAAATATTATTTTAATGCGACGGCGCGGAGAGATGGATCTTCCCGATTTGGATCTGACGTTCGGTATGCCAATTTTGGATCGGTGGGATTAGCATGGAATATTACTAAAGAGAAGTTTTTGGAAGATTCCAATGTCATAACGAATTTAAAATTGAGAACGAGTTATGGAATTAACGGGAATCAAGAAATTGGGGATTTTGCTTCCCGAGGACTTTATTCAACAGGTGCTGATTATGATGGTGAGCCAGGCTATATTTATAGCCAGCAGATTAATAAAAATCTTACTTGGGAAAAAAACAAACCGTTTAACGTAGGAATCGACTTTAATCTTATTAATAGAATTAGTGGAACCGTTGAGTATTATCACCGTACCACTACCGATTTGTTATTTAGAGTTCCAATTTCAGCTACAAACGGTCTCACGACCTATTTTGATAATATCGGTGAGATGACAAATTCAGGAATCGAACTGGCCTTAAATACAATCAATTTTGATAATCAGGATGGGTTCAGTTGGTTGACGAATTTTAATTTTACTTCCAATTCCAATGAAATTACCAAGTTAAAAGATGGACAAGCCATAGTTGACGATAATTATATCCGAGAGATAGGTGGTGATTTTTATACTTTCTATATGCCAGGCTTTGCTGGTGCAGATCCTGACAATGGCGACGCTCTTTGGTATGTTGACAGTTCGGAATCTCAGACAACAAATCAATACAGTGAGGCGCAGCCTTATAATCAGGGGAGCGCCTTACCGGATTTCTTTGCAGGACTTACCAATACGTTTACCTATAAGAATTTAAGTTTTTCCTTCTTATTATATCTAAATTATGGCAATAAAGTATATGATCCTTGGGGCCGATATACCAGCAGTGATGGTAGTGCACGTTTAAATGATCGAGGGAATATGACCAGAAACATTTATAATAATCGCTGGCAAAAACCAGGTGATGTGACCAATGTTCCAAAAGTGGTTTATGGAAACAAACAATCAGGGCTTTCAAGTCAGCATTCTACGCGATTTTTATATGACGGTACCTATTTGCGTTTAAGAGATGTCAGTTTAGGGTATTCACTGTCTGATGCCATAACCAAAAAGATGGCTGTTAACGAATTTAAAATCTATTTAAAAGCCAGTAATTTGTTGACTTGGGTAAAAGACAAAAACATTGAAGTTGATCCAGAGGTCGGCATTGGAGGCCAATCCGATTTAAGAATTCCTGTATCGAGCCAGTTTTTAATAGGGTTGAATATTTCATTATAAAATTAAAAGTATGTATAAGAAACTAAAATATATAGCACTAAGCATCCTAATGAGTATTACAATATTTTCTTGTAGTGATAACTTTTTAGAAATAGATCCGGAACAGAATGTACCGGCAGAGAATGCGGTAATTGACGAGAACACACTAAAAACAGCATTAAATGGTGTCTATAGCGAATTGCAAAGTAGCAATTATTATGGACGGAGTATTTATGTAATTCCCGAGTTAATGGCGGATAACTTATTTTTGAGCTCGCGAAATACGGGTCGCTATCTTGACTTTGACAACTTTGTCGTAAGTGAACGAGATTCGTATGTCGAAGGCTTGTGGATCAAATTGTATTCTGTATTGGCAAACGCATCACGTGTAATTGAAGGAGGAGAGAAATTGAAATCGGGTTCAACCGAGCAACAAGTGTTATTTGATCAATTGGTAGGTGAAGCCTATGCCTTAAGAGCGCTTGCACATTTTGACTTGGTGAGGCTATTTGCACAACCTTATAATTTCACCTCTGATGCAAGCCATTTAGGCATTCCAATAATTAACCAGGTTTATAACGAACGAATTTCTCCTCCAAGAGATAATGTAAAAAATGTTTATAAGCAAATTAATAGTGACATAGAGACGGCTATAAATAAAATGTCAGCGTCTAAAAAGAATGGTAAATTTTCGGTGGGCGGAGCAAAAGCTTTGGCTGCAAGAGTTGCTTTGTATCAAGAGGATTATGATGCGGCAATAACATATAGTACCCAAGTCATTAACAGTGGAACATTTCAACTCATTGATCACGATCAATATGCCGACTTATGGGCAAACGACTTTAATTCGGAATCGATTTTTGAAATTGTAAATACGGTTTCAGATAATTCGGGTACCAATGGATTGGGACATTTTTTCGACGTCAAAGGTTATGCTGATGCTTTGGTGCCTCTGGATATAATTAATACCTACGATCCAGATGACATCAGGTTAAATGCGATTATCCAAGGAGCCAAACCTGGTGCGGAGCAAGATGCCAATTTTGTGGGTAAATTTCCAAAGGGAACTGAACATGATGATAACCTCAGGATTTTTCGTTTGGCTGAGCAATACCTTATCCGTGCAGAAGCATATGCTAAAACTGAACAGCCTACATTGGCTCAAGAGGATTTACTCACCGTCATGAAAAGAGCAAAACCTACTGCCGTACCAGTCACCGAAACGGGAGAGGATTTAATGGATTTGATATTATTGGAAAGAAGAAAGGAACTTGCCTTTGAAGGACATAGACTTTTTGACCTTAACAGAAATAAGCGCAATGTCACGATGATTCAGAGTGACAACAAAACTGAAGAGAGCTATCCAAATGATAAATTTATTTTACCTATTCCTTTGAGCGAATTAAATGCAAATCCTGACATGAAACAGAACCCAGGATATTAATGTTTACCTTAAGCTTTAAACCTTACATCTTAATAAAAAAACATAGGTTTAGAATTGCCGGGGGCGTTAGAAGCTCGACCCCGGTTGTTCTTATAAAAATAGATTTCGATGCCTATAGCGGATATGGCGAAGCGTCAATGCCTCCCGTTTATGGAGAAAGTGTGATAAGCGCGACTAAATTTCTAAATCGTATTGATATATCGCAATTCAAGGATCCGTTTGATTTAGAACACATCTTGCAGACTATCGATGAGATAGCGCCTGGTAACACGGCCATTAAAGCTGCAATTGATATTGCTTTGCATGATTTGATTGGAAAAATGATCCAATTGCCTATTCATTCTTATTTTGGATTGCCAGCTAAAGATCTTTTGACCAGTAAAACCATAGGAATCGATACGCCAGATATTATTTTTAAAAGGGTAAAAGAGGCCGAGAGTTTTCAGATTTTAAAAATAAAATTGGGTGCGGACAATGATGAAGATATTATTTCCACCGTCCGCAGCACTACCCAAAAGCCTTTGTTTATTGATGCAAATCAAGGATGGACGGATAAGTACCTTGCCTTAGATAAAATTCAGTGGTTGAAAAATGAGAACGTTCAGCTTATTGAACAACCTATGCCAAAGGCTGCTTATAAGGACCTGGAATGGCTCGCTGCCCACTCCCCATTGCCAATTATTGGGGATGAAGGCCTCCAGCGCTTGTCTGACTTAAAATCCGCAAGTAACTATTATCACGGTGTAAATATTAAATTGATGAAAGCAACGGGATTAAGGGAAGCCTATCATATGGCGATTATGGCTAAGACTATTGGTTTAAAGGTGATGTTAGGCTGTATGTCTGAAACCTCTTGTGCTATTGCGGCAGCATGCCAATTGGGTGATTTAGCAGAATGGATTGATCTTGACGGTAATTTGGGAGTGACCAATGATCCGTATCAGGCCCATAAAGTTGAAAATGGAACGATTCAATTAAATAATGAACCAGGAATAGGTCTAATAAAGCCTAACTGGTCAAGTATCTAAAATTATGAACAACACGATAGTTAGATTTTCTTTAGTATTGATGTTTTTGGGATTTTTTATCGGATGCGGTGACACAAAAAAGAAGGAAATACCACAATCCGTTGAGATCAAAACTGATATTGTTCTTGACTCTTTTTTTAAAGCGTTACATGACAAAGGTATGTTCAATGGTGCCGTCGGGGTAAAGAAGGAGGGTAAGTTAATCTTGAAAAAGGGTTATGGAACAGCAAATTTTTCAATGGAAACGCCTTTCCTTGCTGAAACCGCTATGGAGGTTGCATCGGTATCTAAACAGTTTACTGCCTTCGCCATTCTTCTTCTGGAACAGGAGAAAAAATTATCTTTAGAGGATCATCTTCAAAAATATCTCGGAGACGATTTTCCATACGCTAACATTACCATTAAACATATTCTCACACATACCTCGGGACTTCCTGATTACGAAAGCCATTTCCGAAAAACTTGGGATACCACCAAAATTACCACAAATAGCGATATTGTTAGATATTTTAAACTTGATAAGCCGCAGTTGATAAGTCAACCTGGTACAAAATACCATTATTCCAATTCTGGTTATATATTACTGGCAGAAATCGTCCATGCCGTTAGTGGAAAACCATTAGATGAGTACTTAAAGGATCAGGTTTTTAATGTGGCCGAGATGAAGAATACCGCCTTTTATGATCGTGATGAGATTTGGAAATTGACCGATTATGCCCCTGGTTATTTAATCAATCCTGAGACCTGTCAACATGATAGACCTGAGGATCAAGCAGGCAAATACTATTACCATTTTTTAAGTGGAAGATTGGGATCGGGCCGATTGTCATCCAGTGTGGACGATCTTATCAAATGGGATAGTATTTTATATACAAATCGTTTGTTGCACGAAAAAGGGAAAGAGTTGACGTTTCAAGCTTATCCACCAAAAGAAGACCCATCAGATTATGGATTTGGCTGGCATATTGTTGAAAACGATAGTCTTGGAAAAGTGGTGTATCACACCGGGAGTTGGGCTGGAAATTTGGCATATATTAAAAGGTATTTGGATGACAAAAGTTTAGTGGTTATCTTAAATAATACGTATTCGCCGTATATCAAAAAAATCAGAAAAGCTGTTGGTGATTATTTAAATGGCAAGCCATTACAATTCCCTCAGCAAATAGGGAATGATATCTTGAAAAAAGAAATTTGTCATTTGAATAAAGAAAAAATGAAGTCCTGGTATGAAAAATATCTGGACGCACAATGGCATGTTACCGATTTAGAATCTCTTTCCAAACAGTACACAAAGCTTGGTTTGGAGGATAAGGCAGCATTGGTCGATATCATTACTAATTTTGTTAAATCTGATAATCAGTAATACTTATGATCTCATTTAAAACATGTTTTTTCTTAATATTAATATCCTTGGTTTCCAAACTAAGTGCCCAAGATTATGATCTTCTTATTAAGAACGGAATGGTCTATGACGGCTCAGGAAGTGTCCCCATAAAAACAGATGTTGGGGTTATTGGGGATAAAATTGAAGCTATAGGAGATTTGAATGGTGCGAAAGCAAAAAGAGTTATTGATGCCAAAGGTTTAGCGGTTGCACCCGGCTTTATAGATCTTCATGCCCATATTTCAGATTTGCCTCAGATGCCGACTGGGGAAAGTGCCTTAAGACAGGGCGTCACTTTGTTGCTTGGAGGCCCAGATGGAGGAGGACCAACCCATTTTATAAGTTATTTGGATTCTCTTGCTCAACTTTCACTTGGTCCTAATATCGGCTACCAAATTGGACACAATACTATCCGAAAGAAGGTTATGGGATTGGAGAATCGAATACCGAGCCCAGAGGAACTAGAGCAAATGAAATCCTTGGTTGATGAGGCCATGGATTACGGAGCGTTTGGGCTAAGTACTGGACTTACTTATCTACCAGGAACCTTTTCCAAAACTGATGAAATTATAGAACTTGCCAAAGTGGCATCTACACATCGAGGCTTTTACACCTCGCATATTCGTGATGAAAGTTTACATCTTATTGAAGCTGTACAGGAGGTCATAACGATTGCTGATCAAGCAGATATTACAGTTGTTTTAACGCATCATAAAGCGTTGGGCGCTCCTATGTGGGGTGCGAGTGAAAGAACTCTTCAAATGATTGATTCGGCAAATTCTACCGGACTCGATGTGCGGCTCGATCAATATCCATATACTGCAAGCTCTACCTCTTTGGCAGCTCTGGTTCCTTCTTGGGCAAAAGCCGGAGGAACTGAAGCTTTTAAAGATCGAATTGCTAATCCCAAATTGAGGGATAGTATTAAGCAAGGAATAATTTACAACATCATTCACGTTAGAGTGGGGCATGAAATTGAGCGGTTGCAATTTCGAAATTTTCCGTTGAAAAGAGAATTGGAGGGTCAAACCATGCTGACCTGGACTGAAATGGAAGGTCTTGAACCTACACCGGAAAATGCCGCAGAACTGGTAATTGAAGCAGAGCTCAATGGAGGCGCTCAAATGATTTATCATGTTATGGATGAGAAAGACGTAGATCGTATAATGATTCATCCAAAAACAATGATTGCTTCTGATGGGAAATTATCCCAAATCGGGGTAAGTCATCCACATCCGAGATCTTATGGAACATTTCCACGTGTTTTGGGCGTTTATGTACGAGATCGAGGCTTATTAAAATTGGAAGAAGCCATCAAGAAAATGACCTCTATGCCTGCTGATCTTTTAGGGCTAAAACGCAGGGGTAGTATCGCGATTAATTACTATGCGGATTTGGTGCTGTTTGATCCTAAAACTGTTAAAGATATGGCCACTTTTGAGGACCCCCATCAATATCCTGCGGGCATAAACTATGTAATCGTCAATGGAGTAGTCACTATTGATAATGGTCAATTAACCAATAATCGAAACGGCCGCTTGTTGTTAAAAGCTCAAGAGAAATAAGTTTTAGGATAAAAAATGACTCTTTAATACAATACATCATTATGAAAATTAGAAAATTAATAGTTGCTCTTATAGTGGTATCTGGTATCAGAAGCTACGGACAACAAGTTTTACAAGATTCTATATTATACAATAAAAATAGCTTTTACTACCTCGATGTAAAAAACTATCCCAAATCGGACCGCTCACTTCCTATCGGTATTTTTGATTCAGGAATTGGAGGCCTCACTGTTTTGGATGCTATTGTGAACTACGACAAGAACAATAATGAAACCATGCAACCGGGAAAAGATGGCATTATTGATTTTGAAAAAGAGGAGTTCATTTACTTGGCCGATCAAGCAAATATGCCTTATGGAAATTATTCAGCTGAAAATAAAAATGAATTATTAAAAGAGCATATTATTAAGGATGTTCAATTTATGCTTGGAAATAAATATTATAAATCAGATCACGCGATTGCTCCTAATAAAGATAAATCGCATATTAAGGCCTTGGTCATTGCATGCAATACAGCAACTGCTTATGGCAAGGAAAGTATTGAAGCCTTTATAAAAAATGCAGGTCTCAACATTAAAGTGATCGGAGTCATCGATGCTGGCGTACGGGGCGCATTGGAACATTTGGAAAAAGACGAAAATGCCACCATCGCGGTGATGGCGACCGTAGGAACCGTAACCTCTAAAGGGTATGTGAATACCTTAAACAAACAACTTAAAAATTTAGGTTATGAAGGTGATGTTCAGGTCTTTCAACAGGGCGGATTGGGAATTGCAGAGGCCGTTGATGAGGATACAGCTTATTTTAATACGACCTTAAATGCTCCAAGAGAGAGTTATAAAGGACCGAGTATTAATGGTAATACCAAAATAGATAAAACCTTAATGGAGATTTACAACTTTGATTTCAGCAATAATCGAATGCTTTGCGATACTCAGAATACCGATGAATGTCAGGTTCTTCAAATTAATGATGCAGAGAATTATGTACGTTATCATCTGGTTTCGCTTTTGGAAGATATTCGTAAATCGAAGGTGACATCGCCTCTAAAGTCTATAATTTTAGGCTGTACCCATTATCCTTATCTCTCAAATGAAATCAAGACCGTTTTGAATGAACTGTATAATTATAAGGAACAGGATGGTTCTTTTAGATATCAACCATATATGATGGAAAATATTATTCTTGTTGATCCTGCCCAGAATACTGCCAAGGAACTTTTTGAACATCTCAAGGAGTCAGATCTTTTCGGGCAGGAAGGTAATATTTATAATAGCAAATTCTATATAAGCGTTCCGAACAAGAACAATCCCAAAATCAAGATAGACGAGACTGGCGATTTTACCTATGATTATAAATATGGTAGAATTGAGGGTGAAATACAGGAATATATTAAAGTTGTGCCTTTTAGTGATAAGAATATATCGCAAGACATTTATTTAAGATTGGAAAACCAACTTCCTTTCACTTTTCGGCTCATTAAACAGTTTAAATCTCAGGATTAACCGAATTTTATAGGCCATTCTAAGTACAAATAAAATCATTTGCAACCATGAAAAATAGATTATATTTCATTTTTTTCCTCATAACCTTCAGTGTTACTTCTCAGAAAAAGGATTTACCAATCATTTTAATAAAGAATGTGGAGATATTTGATGGCATTAATCAAAAAACCATTAATGGAGATATTCTTATTGAAGGGAATAAGATTTCTAAAATTTCTAAAAGTAATATTTCTTCCACTTCTAAAAATGTTTTGGTTATCGACGGAGAGGGGAAGTTTGTGATGCCTGGTTTGATTGATGCTCACACTCATATTAGTATGGAAGGAATACCAATTGGTTCTGCTATGGTAGATTGGGGAACAGTCAATATTATTTCCACTCAGGCTGCAAAACATCGTCTATTACATGGGTTTACGACTCTCAGAAATATGGGGGGAAATGCTATTCCATTAGCCAAACAGATTGATAAAGGGACAGTTCCAGGCCCAAGGATCTATCCCAGTGGAGCTTTTATATCTCAGTCTGGTGGACATGGTGATTTTGACGATATAACAGCGGTGCCTCGAACTTCAGATAATTTGTCATATTCAGAGAGACAAGGTATTTCGGCAATTGCCGATGGGGCAGATGAAGTATTAAAACGTACACGCGAACAATTAAGACAGGGGGCAACCCAAATAAAACTCATGGCAGGTGGTGGAATCGGTTCTTCTTATGATCCCATAGATGTGACACAATATTCATTAAAGGAATTCGAGGCCGCAGTTTTAGCTGCTGAAAATTTTGGAACCTACGTAGGTGTTCATGCCTATACACCACAGGCAATACAAATAGCAATAGAAGCTGGCGTTAGAACTATAGAGCACGGACACTTATTGGATGAAGAGACCGCTAAAATAATGGCAGAAAAAGGAGTTTGGTTAAGTATTCAACCTTTCATGATTGAAGAACAAAATGATTATCCCATAGATTCCCCAAGCAGGGAAAAACGTGATTATGTATACGGACATACCGATGAGGTCTATAAAATAGCTAAAAAATATAAAGTAAAAACTGCATGGGGTACTGACCTTACGGGAAAACAGAAGATTGATAGAAGAAATGATTTAACGCGACTGGTCGGATTGAAAAAATGGTTCTCACCCTATGAAGCCCTTAAGATGGTGACTTCCACAAACGCCGAAATGCTGCGCTTGAGTGGACCCCGCAATCCTTATCAACAAGGAAGGTTGGGGGAACTAACTGAAGGTGCTTATGCCGATTTAATTATTGTGAAAGGTAATCCATTAAGAGACTTTGATTTACTTAATAACCCAGAAGATAATTTACTCTTGATAATGAAAGACGGCAAAGTATATAAGAACTTATTAAATGATATAAAGTTCGATACCACACTATAGATTTTTTGTTGCTATACATACAAGGTTTAAAATAAATGTTAAGCTCAAAATTGCCATAACATTTCGCGAAAGACTTTATTTGGAGTGAGATGCTCGATTTATAACGGCCTCGATACTTTTCCAAAGTTTAGGATTTGCTGAGTAAAGAATTCGTAAATGTTTTTTAATATTCTATCTCGAGATTTAGAATGGTCAGCTTTGGAATAGTGTCCACATAAATAGGGAATTAAAATTCCATTTCTCCATAGAGATCAAAATTTAGCTCGAGGTAGACTACATACATAACCTGTCGTTTCTCAATTCTCATAATTAATAGTTGGCTCTTTCTATGTTTGCCTTAACTATGAGAGAAAAGAAATGTAAGTTGTTGTTTTATTAGAGCTCCTTAAATAGAAGAAAGAGACTTGTGATAAACTCCTTACCTGTTTGATGTGTAAGAATTGAGTTGTCCTGAATATTTGACAAAATCGAATAAACATCATGAGCCTTGTGTGACAAGAATATTGGCCATGTTTTAAGTTTGTTTAAATTTATAAAGATTGTATTCTTTTGCGCAGACTCAATCATGAAAATGCGTTAGAGATGCAAATTACAGCTGTTGTGAAAACTAAGTTTTTCAATAAAAGAAAGTTTTCTGCGGAGAAAGAGGTTTTCCGAATTTAATACAACAAATTCGTTAATTCTTATAACTTTGTTAGGATAAATTAAAGTTCATGTCCTCAGAAATTAGTTTAAAAGAGAGAGAATTAATACAGCGACTTAACAATAATGATGAATTAGCCTTAGCTTCTATTTATAATGAATACTGGGAAATAATGTATCTTGGGGCATATAATCTTGTCAAAAACAAACAGGTCAGTGAGGATATTGTTCAAGATGTGTTTGTGAATATATGGAAAAAGAGGGGAGACCTTGAAATTAAGGTGTCATTACGGAGTTATCTGTATACCAGTACTATTTATAAAACATATGACTATTTTCGAAAAAACAAATCTGCTATAAGGGTTGATCTATTGGAAAATTTCAATGAACGTGTGCAGAATTCCAATCCAGAGACAAAGCTAATGGATAAGGAATTGCAGGATTATCTTGAAGCGGTTATTAATGAATTACCGGAAAAATGCCGTGTTGTTTATAACTTAAGTAGGAATGAACAGCTCAGCCATAAGGAAATTGCCGTTAAATTAAATATATCAACACGTACAGTTGAAGGTCATATTACCAAAGCCCTTAAAGTTTTGAGAAAATCATTGAGTTCTATCTCCACTATTTTTTTTATCATTTTCGTCATATACTACCTCCATCTATAATTTTTTTTTTTTTTCTAAGCAGGTGTTCGAGTCTTTTTTTACGTCATTGTTGTAAATGACCCTACTTAAAGAACAAAATGAATACAAATAATAAAAAAAAACTGCTGACTCTTATCGAAAACCTATTCTCTGGAAAAGCCAGTGTAAAGGAGATTACCAAGCTTTTTAATTTCTTCCAAAGCCATCAGAGCATGACTACTTGGGAAGAGGAATTAGGAGATAGAAAAACGGTAGAAAAAAGAATATTCCACAATATACAAAATGAAATACGTGATAAAGGTTCAGTACGAAATACGAAGTCGATTTTCTTAAAAAATAATTTACTGAAATATGCTGCGGTGATCCTATTGGGAGGTTTAATTAGCTATGTCTATTTTAAGAATGAAGTACCATCTCCAATTCAAGATATAGAAGTTGTCAAAAACAATATTGAAACAGGCACGAATAAGGCAACATTGACCTTAAAGGATGGTTCCCAAATTTTATTGGAGAAGGGGAAAGTGTACAAAAGCCCAAATGTGAACAGTGATGGTGTTGAAATTGTTTATGCTGACCAACAGGGCAAAGAGATGGACAGTGAGATTGAATTTAACTATTTAACAATCCCTCGAGGAGGACAATTCGTGGTCAAATTGTCAGATGGTACAACCGTGTGGCTCAATTCCGAAAGCCAGTTAAAATATCCCACACACTTTATGGCAGGACAACCACGTAAGGTTGAGCTTATGTATGGAGAAGCATATTTTGATGTTACGCCGAGCTCCTTGCACGATGGAAGGGTGTTTCAAGTGCATTCGAAGGATCAAAGTATTGAGGTTATTGGAACCCAATTTAATTTAAAAGCCTATATGGACGAAGCAACAATGTACACGACCTTAGTTGAAGGCAAGGTGCTTGTTTCACATCAGGACAAAAGTCAGGTTTTACTGCCCGAACAACAATATGCTTATAACATAATTGACAAAACCTCGACCATAGCCAATGTTAATGTATTTAATGAGGTCTCTTGGAGGAATGGCGTATTTAGTTTTGAAAATAAATCGTTAAAAGAAATTATGACGGTGCTATCCAGATGGTATGATATGACCGTAAAATTTGAAAATAAGGATATCGAAAACGAAGAGTTTATTGGTGTGCTTTATAAAGATCGAAGCATTGAGAGTATTCTAAAGAATATCCAAAGTGTGGGAACAATTGAAAGTTATGAAATAAATGATAGAAATGTGATTTTAAAATAAAAAAAGAGAGAACGAAGCCAATCATTTCCCGATGTCTCAGCTCCGTCCCTCTATCCTGTTAATTAAACTTATGTCTAACTAAACTTTGCAAATTTATGAAAATTAAATTAACGACGATTTGTTTGTCCTTAAAAAGGCCGCTATGTCTTACAATTATGAAAACCTTTATTTTCTTACTGTGTACTACTGTTTTTAGCTTTACATCAGAAAACACATTCTCACAGGAAAAAGTGAGAATCTCTAAGGATCAAATTGCAACAATTGATCAAGTATTTAAAATAATTAAAAACCAGACAGATTTTGAATTTATTTATCCTCGAAGTCTGTTTAAAGACGCTCCTAAAATCCACTTAAATAAGGGTGAAATCCTAGTTTCTGAATTATTGAAACAAAGTCTTTCGAACAATCACTTCAAATTCGAAATTTCAGATACAAATACTATAATCATAGGCGGTAAAAAAAATGTATCCCGTGTTCAACAATCGATAGAAGGCAAGGTCACAGACGAAAATGGCATGCCTTTGACAGGTGTCACCATCTTAGTTGAAAACACTACCAAAGGAACCTTCACTGATTTTGATGGAAATTACTCCATAAGTGCGAAAAATGGAGACTATCTTGTTTTTTCTTCAATAGGCTTTGAAACCCAGCGCGTATTGGTAGGTGATGAAACACAAATCAATATTCAGATGGTATCTGATGTAGCCTCCTTGACTGAGGTTATTTTAACTGGTTATAACACTATTATTGAGAAAAAAAGTACTGGGGCCATTAGCACTGTTAAAACCAAGGACATTCCTGCATGGAATCCTCAAATTGACAATTTAATCCAAGGCCAGATTCCAGGATTATCAGTAGTGAAAAGCTCTGGTGAGGTGGGTTCCGTTCCCATAGTGAAAATTAGAGGGACCTCTACCTTAACAGGAAACACATCTCCCTTATGGGTTGTTGATGGGGTTGTGTTGGAAGACCCAGTTCCATTGACGCCTGCAGAATTAAATACTCCGGATTTGGTAAACAGGATTGGGAATTCAATTTCGGGCATTAATCCCCAGGATATAGAATCAATAACCGTTCTAAAGGATGCCTCCGCATCTGCCATCTATGGCGTACGTGCGGCAGGAGGTGTTATTGTACTGACAACCAAGAGAGGTGTGGAAGGAAAGCCTATTATAAATATCAATGTTGGAACTAGTGTAACCCAAAGACCGAGATACAGCGATTTTAACCTGATGAATTCAAAAGAGAGAATTGAAATTGAACAATTTTATTTTGATTCTGGGCTGCAGTATTACAATGCCGATGCAAATGTTAATTCGGTTGGGCTTGCGGGGGCTTATGCACGCTATAAAAATAGAGACTTGCAAAATTGGCAACAATTTGAGGATGAGGTGAGATTGGCACAATCCTATAATACAGATTGGTTTGATGAACTCTTTAGGGATGCCGTTGGTACAACAACGAGCTTCAACGTCTCAGGAGGTAGTAAGCATGTAAATTACTATGCTAGTTTATCATACTTACATCAAGACGGTACAGATATTCTTACTAAAAATCAAAGATATAATGGTTCCGTAAAGTTAAATACTCAGCTATCGGATAAATTTAATTTGGAATTTTATCTTTCAACATTCACCACCAATAGAAATTCTTACCCTTACAGTTATGTGCCTGCTGGCATATCCAATTTCACAAGGGCTACACCGACACCTTTTGATTACGCGATCAATACAAGTAGGACTTTCCCTATATATAATTCGGATGGGAGCCCTAACATGTACCGTGGACATAGTGACTTTTATTTATTCAACATTATGAATGAATACACAAACTCCAATCAAGAAACAAATACCAACAGTACAAGTTCTAGAGTTTCATTGGATTTTGATGTTTTAGATAATTTGAAAGTTTTTGGAGTTGTCAATTATACAAAGAGTAGTCAACTTAACGAGACCTATTATACTGAAAACACCAATCAAGTAGCCGGAATTAGACGATCAAATTATGGTGAACCAGCTCCGGCCGATAGTAATTTGCCGAGAGGAGGGGTAATTTTTTCAAACTCCAATTTCCAAGAGTATTATATGACACGTATGGCATTGGAATATACGCCATTGGATACCGATGTTCATTATTTGAAATTTTACAGCGGAGGTGAATACCGTTTAAATAGTTACCGAGGTGATAATGTTGTCGGATGGGGTTATCTTCATGAGAGGGGAAGGGTAATATCTACAAGCGAGAATATTGGCGAGGAATTAGCTGGTGCTCCCTATTTGACCATTCGTGATTATAAGACTAAATCGGCTTCGTATTTTGGTGTATTAACGTATTCCCTATTCAATAAATATGTGATTAATGGGAATATACGATATGACGGATCGAATCTGTTTGGGTCGAGCCCTAAATATAGATGGGAGCCGGCCTGGTCAGTTTCAGGAAGATGGAACCTAATGGAGGAGGAGTTTATGGAGAAGAGTGTATTCAATAATTTAGCCCTACGTGCTTCCTATGGATTACAGGGCTCTACCAATTCACAAAATACGCCGCAGATTGTGGCTTCATTTCTGAATCCTGCTTATTGGTCAGATTTAGATCTATTAACCATTTCTTCTCCAGCCAATCCTAACTTAAGATGGGAAAAAACGTATAGTACGAATTTTGGATTGGACTTCGCTTTATTTAATAGCAGAATTCAAGGAGCTGTAGATGTTTACAACAGATTTAGTGAAGATTTAATTACAAACACGAGAATTTCTGAAGTTAATGGCTTTTCTACCCTGCCAATTAATTTTGCTGATGTTTCCAATAAGGGTGTCGAATTTGGATTGACGACAAGAAATATAAGAGCGCCGAAACCTAATTTCAATTGGAGCACAACAATAAACTTTGCTTATAATAAGAATGAAGTAGAGAAGGTTAATATTGACCCTAACGTATCGAGAATGTTGTCTCCGTTCCCATATAAGCCAGATGCTGCAATTGTTGGTAAACCATTAAATTCATTGTATTCTGTAGGCTTCAGCCATCTCGATGATGAGGGTGTGGCACACTTCAATTTGGCAAATGGGGAAACTACCGTGGGTCCTAGAAATTTGGAGTTTGGAGTTGAAGATCTTATATATAATGGACCAATTGAAGCGCCCTATCAAGGTGGGATTAGCAACTTATTTGAATATGGAAACTTCAAACTTTCTGCACTTTTAACCTATGGTTTTGGAAATTATTTTAGAAAAGAAGAAATTTTGGCTTCATGGATGTACTCTCCTGATCAAAATTTAAATAAAGAATTGCTAAATGCATGGAAGGAGCCTGGTGATGAGAACACTACAAATATTCCACATCTTAAAAATGAGACAGGCGCAAATAACCACAAGTTTTATTGGAACAAAAGTGATTTACGAGTTGTTAAAGGTGACTTCTTGAGATTGAGCAATGTGACATTGCAATACAATTTATCAGAAAATATTCTCAAAGCACTCAAGTTGTCCCGAGCTTATGTACAACTGGAAGGTAATAACTTACTGTTGTTTGCGGATAAGGACTTAAATGGCTATGACCCTGAAACATTTCCTTATAAATCATTACCGCTTCCAACATCGTTTATGTTGAGCTTTAATGTGACTTTTTAATCTAAATACTGAATATTATGAAATCTATATATATAAAACTTTCTTTTTTGTTATTGCTGGTTGTTTCATCATGTGATAAAGCCTTAGAAGAAGAGCCACAGAATAAACTAAAACCTCAAACAATTAGTGATTATGTTGAATTGCTAAATTATGGATATCCTACTACTAAGGATTATGGAACTATTGTAGCGTTGGATTATTATGTTGAGATGATGACAGATGATCAAGATATCAGATACCTTAATGTAGATCGAGGTGAATATCCGTTACATCCTTATACATTTGAAGATACCCATGAACACAGCTCTATGTTTAATGGCTACGATCAGGCGTGGAAAAACCTTTATAAAGCTATTTATTATGCCAATGTGGTTGTTGAGAACGTTGATGAGGCGGATGGTAATGCGGCGGCTATTGCGTATACTAAGGGTGAAGCTATGGTGCTTAGGGCATTCTCATATTTTAAACTCGTAAATTTATATGCAGCTCCTTATAATGAAAACACTGCCAGCAGCGATTTGGGAGTTCCTTTAAAACTTGATCCAACCGTCCAATCTGAATCCTATACGCGTCAGTCTGTACAGGAAATTTATGATCAAATCAATGCAGATTTGGAAATGGGTATCAAATTAATGACTGAAAATGACCAAAGAATTACCTCGAAGTTTAAATTGACCCCAATATCTGCCAATTTGTTGGCTTCTAGGGTTGCCTTGTATCAAAAGAGATATCAGGATGTCATAACCTATGCTGACCGAACTATTGGTTTGAACAATAGCTTATTTGATATATCAAATAACACAATGGAATTTGCGATGACTAGATGGGGCTATGGACAGGGTATTCACTATTTCAATGATGTTAATGACAATGTCATATTCAAATATGGTTCTAATGAAATGTACTACTATGTGCATATCCCAGGCGCTTTGGCTATATCTGACGATCTAATCGATCTCTATGAACCGGGAGATTTGAGGTTGTATTACTTTACCTACATCAAAGGCTCTTTGGGAAGAGTTTATTTTAAATTCAGACCTCACCCTAACCGTTTGGGTGAGCCTATAAGAGGTTTTAGAGTTGAGGAGGCCTTCCTCAATAGGGCGGAAGCATATGCGTTTTTAGACCAGCCTTCAAAGGCTTTGGAGGATTTAAACACTATTAGGAAAACAAAGTTTGACGCTAGCTATAATGTTAATCCTGATTATTATAAATACACCACACTTACTTATGATACAAAAGATAAAGTGATTCAAGTGGTAAGGGACGAACGACGAAGAGAACTCTTCGGAGAGTTTCATAGATGGTATGATTTAAGGCGTTATGGGATGCCTGAAATTAATCATGTATATGATAACCAGACTTATACCCTAACTGAAAATGATCCTCGTTATATCCTTCAGATTCCTCAAATAGAATTAGATTATAATCCTTTGATGCAAAGAAATCAAAGATAAAATATAAGATTATGAAAAATACTATAAAAATAACCCGTTTAGCTATACTCGTCGTTTTTACTATTTACTTGGCATCCTGTAGCAGTGAGTCCACTCTTGAGGCGGACTATGTGGCTCCAAATGAGCTTCCTGATAATATAGTTGCAGGTACACCATTGACGGATCGAATTCTTCAACTATATAATGACTTTGGCATTGTAGTTTACACCGACGTCACAAATCCTAGAATGTATAAAGATTTAGTTTCTGAAGAAGCTCTAAATATTGCTTCGGAAAGAATGCCGGCCGATACTGTTGCGGCACTGATTTATATGGACATGATTGAAAAGGAATTTATCAGCAGTTTGCCTTCTGATAAAGCCCATGTTATTCCTCGAAATTTCTATTTGTTTAAAAATGATTTAGTTGCCGGGACAAGTGCATGGAATAGTTATGAGTATATTTCAAAACTTTGGTACAACTCCAATGGTGACCTAACGGTTGGAAGCTTAAAAAATGTTGGTCTGGACAGTGTGAAAATGAAACAAACATTTTACTACGGACTTTCTAATATATTAAGAAATGATCCCATTAATAATAGTTCATTCTATAGTCCATTTGTAGATATCAAAACAGATGCAGCGGTTTATTATTGGCAAGTTAATTCTCTTGAACAAGCCTATGAGAAAGGCTTTTTAAGCGCCAATCAAAATTTAATTAAATCAGATCAACAAGACTTCGATTTATTCGCTGCGTGGGCGGCAACTACACCCCCACATATCAAAGACAGTGTGTTTAATGTTTCCTCTTTGGTAAAACGTAAGTATGATCTAGTTAAGTCCATGTTCAAACAAGAAGGGATTGATCTCGATGTCGTGAACCAGAACTGGCAAGAGAGTATGTTTAACCCCAAAAATCATTAAGTGATATGAAGTACTTGCAATTTAGAAATTATATATTATTTGCTCTGCTCTTGAGTTTTGCTTTAAGCTGTAAAGAAAATGCGGTGTCTATCGACAACAATATAAATGGTAAGAAGAATGAAGTTGTCGTTACAGGTAAAGTTGAAAACATTAAGGACACAACAATAAATTTTTCTTATTATGAATATAGGTTCCTGAAGGATCTGACGAATCATTCTGTTGAATTTGATTCCGTGGGGAATTTTAAAATGAAATTACAAGTTGAGAACCCTTTAAAAGGATGGTTTTCTTTTGGAAAAGAGCCTATCGTTGAAGAGTTTAGCTATACAACCGTTGGAGGTACCGATACCATCATGAAAACGGGAACTTTTGACTTTAAGATGGTATATCTTTTTCTAAAACCTGGAGATAGTATCTCAATGAGCTTGGATGCACAGGATATTAAAAATTCATTGTCATTTAAAGGAACTTCAGATGATGATATCCAGTTTGTTATTGAAGAAGAACAAACCTTTAACGATTACAAGCATAAATATTTAAAAAATTGGTATGACGTCAGTCAAAGAGAGCCAAATGATTTTAAGAAAAATGCAGATAAACTGTATCAAGAAAAAATGGCTTTTTTGAAGGATTATAAATCCTCTCATCAGTTGAGCCCTTTTTTAGTGAGTTTTTATGAAACAAATAATTATTCTTCTTGGATAAGTTCGAAAGTCAATTACCCTAAGATTCATGAATTATACAATAAAGATAAGGAACTAAGCCTTCCTGATGATTATTATGATTTTTTAAACGGGGTTTCTTTGGATTATTCGATTGGAGATCATGGAATGGGATATTTTTATAATCTAAGTGCCATTTTGAAGAAAAAATATGAATTGGCCTTTGCTGATGATTCCAACCCTGTGGAATTCTATGATTGGTTGGAACGAGAGCTTTCAGAAAAGGTTAGATACGAGTATATGGCTTATTCTTTAAGTAGTGATTTTTCCAACCGCATCTATTCTCAATTTGATACGGCCAGTAAGTATCCAGAAATGTCGAAAGTGGTTAGAGAAAAATATGGACATCTTGAAGCCATGCTTGAAGGAAGTGAAGCTCCAAATGTGCAATTTGAAAATACTCAAGGTGATATCGTAAACTTAAGTGATTTTAAAGGAAAGTACACTTACATTGATCTTTGGGCAACGTGGTGCGGCCCCTGTATTAAGGAAATCCCAAGCCTTCAAAAGCTTGAAAAAGAATATCATGGTAAAAACATACAATTTGTGAGTGTTTCATTTGATAAGGAGAAAGACCACCAAAAGTGGCTGGATTTTGTTAAAGAAAAAAATCTAACGGGCCATCAATTATTTGCCAGTGAAGAAACCAATAATATACTTTCCAAAACTTATAATATTAAAATGATTCCACGATTTATTTTTTTAGACCCAGAGGGCAAGATTATTGATGCGACAGCGCCTTATCCTTCGGATCCAATGTTGGTGAATTTATTTAAAAAGCATAACCTATAGTCCATGCGCATTCAAATTTTAGTAAGTATCTTATATTTTTTCACACTTGGTGAGGGTCAGGCTCAAGACAGTATCAGAATAAGTAATCAAAACTATTTTGATTCCTTTTTTGAGCAGGAAGGACAAAACTTATTGTTGCTTGGTGAAAATCATGCATCATCAGTGGCTTCAACCATTTATCCGGATTTGATAAAATCCTTTAATAAAAAAGCTGGACTTACATCTTTGATAATCGAATTTGGACCTGCAGAAGCATACTTCTATAATAAATATTTAGCCACAGGGGATGAATCTTTGCTTGGCTATACGATTTATGGGGGCTTCTATTCCGATTGGAAAGAAGCCTGGAAAGAGATTTATGAGTATAATCAGACTTTGGATCATCCTTTAGAAGTTGTAGGTGTAGATTTTGACAGAACTCGAACATTTGGTTATACCCTGTATAGCATACTTCAGCCCTATCAAAAGGAAGGGCTAACATCTTCTATCGATTCTTTATTAAATGTCATCCGGAGTGATAAGTTTTTTAAAACATACACAATAGATCACCCATCGGAAGAGGGTCGAAGCTTTGTGAGGCATACCAAGAAACTCTTGGAAAAGGAGATGTTAAAGATTACTGCCACAGTTTCAGAAAGGGACTTAAAGGTCATTTCCCTACTTATGAACAATAAGGCAACTGGTTTTGGAGGGACGCGAGAGGAAGATATCACAGAAAACATCGTCAATTATATCGACTCCTCCGATCAGAAGAACTTTCTAATGCTCGTTGGAAGAGACCATGCTTATATACAACCCATTTACGATGACAGAACTAGATTGGCCAAATTACTGAAGAGAGAACACGATTTTACAACTTTGAGTGGTTTGATATTGCATGAAAACTCCGAACAATGGGGCAAAGGTTTTAAAGAAACCATTACGCTGTTTGAGGTTAAGGATAAAAAGCCATGGAAGAATTATCATAAATTAATCTATGATAAAATGGATTCTGATTTTAGCCTCATAGAACTCAATAGAGAGTTGAAAAACTTGGCAATTTATACGGATTATATCTTGGTTGCAAGAAATCAGGAAGCTATAAAAATTTAACAAACACCTATTATTTTTTATGAAATAGAAATAATTGTTGTGTACTATTTATAAAACTTTTATTTTTTTGAGTTAGTCTTCAAGCCTTAAGAGGTTGTCCATAATTGGATGACCTTTTTTTTATCATTTCATTTTAAGGTTTTTATGAGAACCTAGGAATGCGAAAGAGTCAAAATCTTAGTGTAAAATTCTTACGGACAAGACTTAAAACCACTCATTAGATCTATTTCTTATCCTTAGGTTGCCCTGGAGATATATTTTTAGGCTCAGGCTTTGTAGTTTTTAGATGCAGTCTACTTGGGTCTATTTTAATTCCTTTTGGTCTATTGTTTATCATTACGATTTGGTTTTTAAGGGTATAAACATAAGTTTTAAAATTCTAAAAAACAACAGGTGTGAAATTGCAAGAAGTTTGGGGTTCAGTTCTCTACAAGCTCTGCAGTTGTCTAAAATATATAAATAGTTGGATCAAAATTATTGATAAATTAGTTCCTA
>Ga0208015_1000201_pt1 | contig 39237 bp, 29 predicted proteins | sample 26BtaG_FD_184101 | JGI IMG/M metagenome (GOLD analysis project Ga0208015, IMG submission 184101) | Marine viral communities from Cariaco Basin, Caribbean Sea - 26B_WHOI_OMZ_CsCl (SPAdes) (version 2) | ecosystem: Environmental > Aquatic > Marine > Oceanic | place: Caribbean Sea: Cariaco Basin... | reverse complement strand
CGATAAGATTAGGGATAAATGCCAATACTTGATTAACCATATTTGCGAATGGTGCTGAGATAGAGTTTAAGTTTAATTGGCTAAGTGCGCCTGAGATAGCAATGATGAAAATAAACCAGAAAACAATCTTGGAAATGATACCTTCAAGGTCGTAGGTCTTACCAGTTGAAGAGTTCATACGTTGATTGAGATTAACTTTAGAAAGTACGCCGCGTACCAGTGCTGCGATACCAAGGGCTACCAGCCAACCAATAACGAATATCAGAATAGCACCAATGATGGAACCGATAGGCCCACCAAGATAGCCGTTAAAAGATGTATACATTGGGTTCATCTTATCCTCCTTGAAGCATCTTATATAACTCGCCAAAAACAATGTTCATACAGCGATTAGTAAGCAAGACATACAGATGGTTGTCATAAATAGTATTTTTAGAATCAGTTATATAGAGATATTATCGTTTTTGAGCATAAATTATTATCAGCAGTATCTCTTATTTATATTACAGTGACTTCGCTATCGATACCTGCTTATTTTTGATAAAAATTAACGCTCGGTTACTTATCTTCTTAACTAATTCAGCTTAGCTGATGTATTGATGGATTTAAAGACAGAAAGCTTTACCTGTTACTATATTTGTGTGATAACTTGTTATTATGATAGAAGATATTAACATAGACTATACATTGGCCCGATAATTTCGTGCAAAGCGTGGTTCCCAAAACTAAGATTTGTTATTATAGAGGAATGTGACATCTCGCCACTATTCTTACAATTAGAGAGTACTTTATGAAAAAAATCACTACTTTAGGCGTTAGTGCACTTGCTAGCGCTATGTTGTTAGTAACAGGCTGTAGCACCAACAATGGCAATCAAGAAACAGCCGCTCAAAGCGTTTCCATTACTGAACAAAGCTCAGCTAGTGAAAAAGTAGGTTATAGCTTAGGTTTCATGATGGCAGAAGGCAACAAAGACGCTGTCAAAGATCTAGACCTAAATACTTTTGAACAAGGCTTCCGTGATGGCTACGAAGGCAATGAGTCAGCATTGACCCAAGAGCAAATGCAACAAGTATTGATGGACTATCAAAAAGAGCAAGAAGAGCAATTCGTTAAAGACATGGAAACCAAAGCGACAGAAAATAAAGCCGCTGGTACTGCATTCTTAGCAGAAAACGCCAAAAAAGAAGGCGTTAAGCAAACAGAGTCTGGTTTACAGTATAAAGTTATCAAAGCAGGTACTGGTAAATCACCAAAAGCAACTGACGTGGTTGAAGTAAATTACGAAGGTAAATTGCTTGATGGTACAGTATTTGACAGCTCTTATGAGCGCGGTGAGCCAATCGAGTTCCCACTAAACCAAGTAATCGCTGGCTGGACTGAAGGTCTACAGTTGATGAAAGAAGGCGGAAAATACGAGTTCTATATCCCATCAGACATCGCGTATGGTGAAGCGGGTAACGCTGGTATCGAGCCTAACAGCACGCTTATCTTTACTGTTGAGCTATTAAAAGTAAAATAAGTATCTAAGGCAGAATTGTTTAATTTAGGTACTTAGCCTACAAAAAAGCCTTCATATAGTTATGAAGGCTTTTTTACGACTAATATTTTATCTCAGACTGATATCGATCTTATAAAGCCGATATTAGGTTGGTAATAAATTATAGATTCTTTTGAAAGACTTTAGAGTTACGGCCATTATGGTATTTCTCTAAACGTGCTTCAGGTAAAGCGCTGGCTTCAACTTCAGCAAAGCCTTGCTCGACGAACCAATGCGCAGTACGAGTGGTCAAAACAAACAGCTTATACAAACCATGGCTACGTGCTTGCTGTTCTAGAAACGCTAACAAATCTGCACCGCGGCTACCACTACGGTACTCAGGACGTACGGCAACACAGGCGACTTCTGCTGACTCTGAATCTAGCGTATGCAATGCTGCACAGCCCAAAATCATACCATCACGCTCAATCACACTATAGTGATCAATCTCTTGCTCTAAACGCTCACGTGAACGACTGACCAAGATGCCTTGCTCTTCTAGAGGTGACAGCAGTTCAATCAGACCAACCACGTCATCGATATTGGCACGGCGAATTTCTTCATAAGGGTCGTGGCTAATCAACGTACCAGAACCATCACGCGTGAATAGCTCTTCTAGTAGCGCGCCGTTTTTGGCATACGAGATAATATGCGTACGATGGACACCTTGACGACAGGCCAAGCTTGCACAATTCAAGAAATAATTGATTTCGCAATTTAAATCGCGATCACGTAAGAAACGATCAACTTCGTTTGGAATCATTTCACGTAATAAACGATCGTCGTCGTTGATACCTGCTTCTTCACCTAAGAATATAAGCTTGTCAGCACCCAGTGCTACAGCAGCGCTTAGGGCAACATCTTCCGCTAATAAGTTAAATACTTCGCCAGTCGCAGAGTAGCCCATCGAGCCTAATACAACGATATGGTCATGAAGTAGATTGTTTTTGATGGCTTCCACATCGATAGAACGCACTTCACCCGTCATTTGGTAATCAATACCCTCACGGATACCGTATGGGCGAGCTGTCACGAAGTTACCCGATATCGCATCGATACGTGAACCATACATCGGAGAGTTGGCCAGCCCCATTGATAGCTGAGCTTCAATCTGTAAACGAATAGCACCAACGGCTTGTAAGATAGATGGCATCGCTGCACGTGGCGTAATACGGATGTCTTGATGTAGCGGCGATTCAATGTTAGCGTCTTTTAAGTTCTTTTCGATTTGCGGTCGTGCCCCGTGTACCAGTACCAGCTTGATACCCAAGCTATGCAACAAGGCAAAATCATGAATAAGTGTGCTGAAGTTCGCATGATTGACCGCTTCACCACCAAACATAATCACGAAAGTTTTGCCGCGATGAGTATTAATGTAGGGTGCAGAGTTACGGAACCAATGGACGTATTCAGGGTTGATCTGGGGCATGGAGCTAGTAGTCATAATGGGAGCAGTAGTCGTTAGAATAAGAAAAGGGGCGCAGCAAAAAAATGCCTAACGCTAAAGATTTACCATAGCAAAAAACGCGGTTATGAGCTATCTTTTATTTCAGCTGTATTCAAGCATTCTGATTGCCAATCGCTGATATACACAACCTCAACACTGGGTTAATGTACGCACAAATGCTTTTTGTTATGCTAAGCGCTATTGCTTTACAGATGCTGAGCGAAGATAATCAGGTTAGATAAGTGAGTTCGTGTGTTTCATAGATTGCATGAACTATTTCACAGCGATATCTTATGTACATCGTAATGCTTTTTATCTGTTGAACAAATTATAAAAATAACTTAAGTTGCACCATCTGTGTTTTACCGATATATCAACCAGGGATAATGAAAATCATGAAAAAAAGTAACCAGTTTGCTAGCCCGTTCAGTGCTTGGAGCGGCCACCGCTTATTTCACGTTGTTGCCGGTACGCTCATCGGTGCAATGGTAGTCACACAAGCCTCAGCGATGTTACCAACACCAGAGCAAGCGGTTGATAGCTCAATGGCTATTCAGACAAATGCCAACAAGAACAGCAATTCAAGTGCTCAAGCCGTTAACAGCAGAATTACAGCGTCGTTGGTCAGCGTTGATGCCAATGGTCAAGAAGTACTCGTCCCTGTAGATACCAATACTCGTTTGCAGTCAGGCAATGTATTGGAATATCAAGGATACTTTACCAATACTAATGCAGATCGCGTCCGTAAAATGACCGTTACGATGAGCATCCCAGAGCAGGTAGAGCTGCTGAAGACAGTTGCTCCTGAATTTCCGTACGGCAGTGTAGATGGCAATAACTTTGCTCGTATGCCACTACGTACCAAAGTAGATAATCAGCTACAAGATGTCGCGCTTAAATACTATAAAGCGGTACGTTGGGACCTAGAAGGCGTAGGTCTAAATGATACCGTCGCTGTAAAATATCGCGCTCGTGTCAAATAGTCCTGAGTTTTTGGATTAGAATTTAGCTAGTATTGATATAGTTGGCACTGAAAACTATCCGTTTAGTACAGAAAGCTATCAATAAAAAAGCACCACAGTTTATAGCTGCGGTGCTTTTTTACTGTATGTCAGGACGTTTGATAATTTTGCTGATAAGTAAGTAAAAATACTGAGCTACAGCGTGGCATATTTGCTATTAGATTTCTCTTGGATAAGCTGTTTAATTGCATTGATTTGCGGCGTTGTAGCTTGAGCACCTGCTTGTATTAGACTGCGTCGCTGCCTAGTATCTATCGAACTGTTACGACTGACATTGGGAGTAATAACAATATCCGCTCGATCCCGCTCACTTTGAATTGACGCGGAGCGATTAGCAGTCAGGTTAGTAGCTAGAATATTGGTTTCGAGAAATCCCCAAAAGTCATTCAATGAGTTCATAGTCGGTATTTGATTATTAGTACTACCACTGCTTTGAGCTCCCGTCACATCTACAGCAATGACAATATCAGCACCCAAGTCATAGGCGCTATCTACTGGTACTAGACTAACCACACCGCCATCGATATATTTTTTACCGACCTGTTCAGGAATGCGTGGGGCAATAAAAATATTGGGCACGCTACAGGACGCTTGTACGGCAAGCCCAGCGTCGCCAGCGGTAAAGACTGTTTTCTTCAGAGTATGTTTTTCTGCTGCGATTGCTGCAAAAGTAATGGGGAAATCCTCTATAGCACGCGCATTCACTTTGCTATTAATAAAGTTTTTTAACTTAATACCTTCGATAAATCCTTGATTGGACAAGGTAAAGTCTGTGAGCTGGCTATCAGTAGTGGTCAGTGCCAATTGCTCAAGTTGTGCCGGCGTGTAACCACTGGCGTATAAGCTACCAATCAAACTCCCCACACTTGTACCGACCACCAATGTTGGTTTGATACCGTTTTCTTCTAGCGCCTTAATGACACCCACATGGGCAAACCCTTTTGCACCGCCACCACCCAACACCAGTGCGACAGTAGGGGCTTTAATAACAGGCTCTGGAGTTTTGGGAGTAGTAGATGTCAACGTGCTACACGCACTAATATAAAAACCGAGAATAGGTATTAAGCTCAACCTCAGTAGTTTTAGATTATGACGAATTAAGTTATGAAGCAACTGACGAGGCAAAATAGAAACAAGCATAGAAAAACACCTTATGAAATTGCCAGAATTCAAAAAATAAGACATCAGTTATTGGTATGATGAGGAGAAGCGGTTTATCTATAGTAGATGGACTGTATAGATGCTATTTTACTAAATAGCCGAGCATAAGCAATTGTATTGTCAGCTATAATGAAATGAGTCGAATTTTTTATACGTACTATCGTTATCGCTATTTTATGGCATAAGCCATTATGTGCAACCTACTAAAAATGCTCGATTTAGCATACAAAAATTAAAAATAATATTGTTAGGATCTTTAATGCCAATATCGGAGAGTCATGCCTCAGCCAACTCATTAGATCACTTTAGTTCTGACATGCCGCTGTCAGCACTAGATATGCCAGTGTCTGCGCTAGCAGGTGTGGGGGTAAAAGTCGCAGAGCAGTTGGCGCAATTGAATATCAAGCGGATATTCGATTTGCTATTACATTTGCCTCGTGATTATGAGGATCGTAGTCGACTGGTATCAATCTCAGATGTAGAGCATGGACAGTCAGCGCTAATTACTGGTCATATCGTCCATGTCGATACCAAGCGCAGTGGGATGACTGTGACGGTGGACGATGATACGGGTACAATATCGTTACGGTTTTTTAAGGTCTATCGTGGTCTGGTACAGACTATGAATTTGGGAACACGTTTACAGCTGTTTGGTGAAGTCAAAGTCAGCCGCTACGGTAAGCAGATACATCACCCTGAATATCAAGTTATCACTGACAATACCGTCATGACCGATATGGGATTGCAGCCTATTTATCCTACTGTCAAAGGTTTACATCAAAACAAACTGCGCACTTTAATTAAGCTAGCATTGCAAACGGTTCGGAGCCAAGGTCTGCCGATGACATTGTTTACAGCTGAAGATTTTGCAGTTGTATCCGATTTGCCATTAGTGCCTTTTGAGCCATCCAAATCAGCGGTGTCAGAGGCCGAATATACTGAAGATATTTTTTCGACGTTAGCACGCAGCGTACCTGACAATGTGACTAGCAATGCGATTGGCAATAGCGTATACAAACCCAATCCTTCTACCTATCAGGCAGATAATGACATACATAACGTCGCTGCCAGTATTGCTCAGCACAATGTCTATAATTTAACGATATTTGAAGCATTGGTACTGCTGCATACGCCGCCTACTTATACCAGCGCGTCTCAGCAATACAAACTATTCACTCAACTCAGTGCCCGTACGCATGCTGCTTGCCAGCGCTTGATTATTGAAGAGTTGACTGCGCATCAGCTCAGTCTGCTATATCGTCGCCAGCAGCTACATCAGCATAAAGCGCCCAAATGCACTACCAACAGTCCTCTTGCTGACAAGCTGTTTTCTGCATTGCCTTTTGATCTAACAGGTGCGCAAAAAAGAGTGATGAAAGACATTACTGCAGATATGGCGACCTCAATTCCGATGCTACGACTGGTACAGGGAGATGTGGGTGCTGGTAAGACGTTGGTGGCAGCAGGGGCGGCAGGCTATGCGCTCGATAGTGGCTGGCAGGTCGCGGTAATGGCACCGACTGAGATTTTAGCAGAGCAGCATCTACTGAATTTTAAACAATGGTTTGAGCCATTAGGTATTGGTGTCGGTTGGCTCGCCGGTAAGCAAACGGCCAAACAGCGCCGCGAAGCATTGGAAGCTGTCGCAGAGAATACCGTGCAAGTGGTGGTCGGTACTCATGCATTGTTTCAGGATCAAGTTCAGTTCGCTAAGTTAGGTTTGGTTATCATTGATGAGCAGCATCGATTCGGTGTTGAGCAGCGCATGGCATTGACCAATAAAGGCGTTGCTAATAGCACACCGCACCAGCTAATCATGACCGCAACACCGATTCCAAGAACCTTAGCGATGAGCGTCTATGGCGATATGGATACCTCAATCATTGATGAATTGCCACCGGGGCGTACCCCAATTACGACGGTAACCATCGATCGCAATCGACGCGATGAAGTCATAGAACGTATCGCGATCAATTGCGAAGCGGGCAGGCAAGCGTATTGGGTATGCTCACTGGTAGAGGCCTCTAGCGTATTAGATGCGCAGGCAGCCGAAGCCACTTATGAGGATTTAAATGAACGACTAGATATTCGTATTGGACTGGTGCATGGCAAGATGAAGTCTGCTGATAAGCAAGCCATTATGCAGGAGTTCAAAGCAGGTAATTTAGACTTGTTGATTGCGACAACTGTCATCGAGGTAGGGGTCGATGTGCCCAATGCATCATTGATGGTTATCGAAAATGCGGAGCGTTTGGGGTTATCGCAATTGCATCAGCTGCGCGGGCGAGTCGGACGTGGTTCGACCAAAAGCTTCTGTGTACTGTTATATCAAAAGCCGCTATCGGAGACAGGTACTGAGCGACTAAATGTCCTACGCGATAGTACTGATGGATTTGTCATTGCTCAAAAAGACTTAGAGCTACGTGGGCCAGGAGAGCTGTTAGGCAAACGTCAAACGGGTAATGTTGGCTACTATTTGGCTGATCTGATCCGTGATGAGCAATTATTTGCCATTGCTCAGCGGTTAGCGAAGCATTTGATAGCAGACCCTGCGCGAAAAGCAGATGTCAGTCAATTGATTCATCGCTGGATGCCTGAGGCAAGTCGTTATACCAATGCTTAGTTTTTAGTGCTTAGTATCGGCAAATGGGTTTGATATGTCATTGAATATAGCTCTGGATATAATCAAACAGCATGGCCACAACGTTAACATTCTTTATAAACGATACTCCATCCATAGTCAGCCGTTGAATACATCAGAGATTCAGCGATTGACTACATGCGCTCTTATTTCTTTAAATCGGTCGATATGCCTTGAACGTTGCACAGATATTCGGTCTAAGTTTCAATTAAATTTATGAACGCTAGACACTATATATAAAAATAAGGTGATGACTAAATATATGCTATTCTCGATAATTTGATGAACTATTATAATAATAAACAGTGCTTTAGAGAACATCGTAATACTCTCTGTAAGTAACGCTCATAGCCTTATATCAGGCTTTCCAAACATTGCTTCGATTGCGTGCCACTTTTTATTATTACTGTGACTGATTGATATTTTTAGTCATTCTATATCGAGTATTTCAATATTGACTGTACCTACAGAGAGTTATCATGAGCGATTTTGAAGAAACCCATTCTAAGCCGTCAGCTGAATCTGAGCTGCCGCCATATCGTCAAACTGACACTGTATCTCAAAGGCCATCTGCAAAACCACCAATATGGTTGTGGCCCGTATTGGCAGCCGTGCTAGTGATAGGGGTGCTGCTTGGCAAGTATTGGGGCAATAATGGTAGTGCGGCTGTAGATGAGTCAGCAACTGCTAATTCTGTCGCAAACGATCAGGCAACTGGTAGCGATGCCAGTATTGAGCAATCAGTACTCTCAGTAGAAACAGTCAGTCCAAGCCAAGATGATATCGGTAGCAAGCTCAGTGCCGATGGAACCATCAATGCTAAAGATACTGCGAATGTCAGTGCAAAAGTCAATGGTGTGGCTATCGAGCGTATTTTGGTCGAAGAAGGCGACCGCGTCAGAGCGGGTCAAGTTTTAGCCGTGTTCGATACGGATGCTATGGAGCAGCAAGTACTACAGGCGCAAGCAGATGTCGCAGAAGCGGAAGCCACCCTTGCCAATGCCAGTGCTGATGCTGCACGTGTGCTGCCATTGATCGATATCGATGCCATCAGCAAACAAGAAGCCGACCGCTACCGTACCTCGGAAGTACGTGCCAGAGCTTCTTTGCAAGCATCCAAAGCTCGTTTGAGCAATCAGCGTTTGACGTTAGAGAATGCAAAAGTCGTCGCTCCTGTCAGTGGTATTATCAGTGAAAAAATGGTAGAAGTCGGTCAAGTGTCAGGCGGGGATCCGCTATTTACGATTATCAAAGGCGGGGTTTTGGAATGGCGAGCAGATATAGATCCTAAGCTTATCGGTGATATAAACGTCGGTACGCCTGTACAAGTCAGTCTACCCGGTGGTGATACAGTGATGGGGCAAGTAAACCGCATCGCACCAACCGCAGACAATAACCGCCAAATTACGATTTATGCCAGCCTAGCTAGCAACTCAAAGATACGTGCAGGCATGTATCAAACAGGCGAATTCCTATTAGGAAGTACCAGCACGCAAACGATTCCTAATAGCGCTGTGGTCAGTAATGATGGTTATGATTATGTGATGCTCGTTACCGAATCGACTACTCGAGACGATCGATCGATGGGACGTATCAAGCAGCAGCGAGTCACGTTAGGTGAGCGATTGGGCGAGAGTGTAGCAGTGCTAGAGCCCTTGCCAAGTGACAGTCGTATCGTAAAACAGGGTGGTAGCTTCTTAAATGACGGTGACCTAGTGCGTGTTGTTAATGGTGTAACTCAAACCAGTAATCCAGTGCAGGCACAACCATGAGCTTAAACGTCTCCGCTTATTCGATAAAGAACCCGCTTGTTGCTATCTTGCTGTTTGTACTGCTGACGTTGGGCGGCATTTACGGTTTCATGAAAATGAAAGTCCAGCAATTTCCAGATATAGATTTGCCAGCGGTGGTGGTCACGGTGACGCTACCCGGTGCTGCGCCTTCACAGCTCGAAAACGATATTGCAAAGAAGATCGAAAATAAACTGACCAGTATCGAAGGCGTGAGTCATATTCGCACCACGCTACAAACGGGTGCGGCGACTATTGCCACTGAATTTACCTTAGAAAAAGACATTCAAGAAGCGGTAGACGATGTGCGGTCAGCAGTCGGCGAAGTACGTGGTGATCTGCCAGCGGCAGCTAATGATCCTATTATTACCAAAGTATCTACTGCTGGGTTTCCAGTGGTTACTTACTCTGTTGCTGCTGAAAATATGAGCGTGGAGGATCTATCTTGGTTTGTCGATGATACCGTTACCAAACGGCTATCTGATATACCAGGCGTTAGTACCGTGAGCCGTGTTGGCGGGTTGCAGCGTGAAATCACGGTTGCTGCCGACCCGATTGCATTAAGTGGTCTAAAGTTTTCTATTTCGCAATTATCGCAGCAAATCACTGGTATCCAGCAAGACAGCTCTGGCGGGGAGGCGGAAGTTGGCAATACGACTCAGACCATCCGTGTTCTCGGTGCCGTTGAGCGAGCAAATGAGCTAAACGATTTGCAAGTGGCTGTCCCTACAGGAGGCACACAAGCTTTAGGTCGGATGGCAGAAATCACTGACGGCGCAGCAGATCCAAGCTCGATTGCCAAACTAGATGGTCAAACCGTGGTGGCATTTAATATCACTCGCTCGCGTGGGGCCAGTGAAGTCGATGTAATGGAGCTGGTCGATGAGGAGCTCGCCAAGCTGACCGCTGATGTCGGTAATATCAGTATTGAAAAAGTCTATGACCGGGCCACACCCATTGCAGAAGATTATGAAGCTTCGTTAAGAATGCTCATCGAAGGAGGGCTGTTGGCTGTAGTGGTAGTCTTCCTGTTTTTGCGCAATATTCGAGCGACTATCGTTGCCGCGGTCGCTTTGCCGTTATCAGTGATTCCAACCTTTTTGGGTATGTATCTGTTTGGCTTTAGTCTTAATATCATCTCACTACTGGCATTATCATTAGTCATTGGGGTGCTGGTCGATGATGCAATCGTTGAAGTCGAAAACATCATACGCCATTTACGCATGGGTAAGACGCCCTATGAAGCAGCGATGGAAGCCGCTGATGAAATCGGTCTCGCTGTCGTCGCTACCACTTTCACTTTGATTGCGGTGTTTTTACCAACGGCTTTTATGGGCGGTATCGTTGGACAGTTTTTCCGTCAGTTTGGTTGGACGGCTGCCTTATCAATTTTTGCCTCGCTGATGGTAGCTCGCCTGATTACACCGATGATGGCAGCTTATATCTTACGACCTGAGAAAAAGCACGTCGAAAAACAAAGCGCGATGATGAAGTACTATCTTAAAATTGTTTCTTGGACCCTACATCATCGCTGGCTAACCATGGGTGCAACGCTTGTTTTATTTGTAGCCTCATTAGCTTTGGTTAAGCTGCTACCCACGTCATTTATCCCTGATAATGATATCGATCAAACTCGAGTGGCTATTGAGCTGACACCTGACGTATCGTTGGCAGATACTGAGCGCGTGGCAGCGCTAGCAAGTGCTCGTATTTTGGCCATGCCTGAGGTGACCAATATCTTTACCTCAGTGGGAGAGGCACAGGCATCGATGGGTGCGTCAGATGGTGGTGGCGGCAAGGCTAAAAACATCGCGGGCTTGGATATTGTGCTTGCTCCGCGTGCAGAACGAGGCACCAAGCAAGAGATAGAACGCAAAATTAGCAAACTGATGACAGAAGTGCCAGGAGCACGGTTTACAGTCGGACTATCGAGTGGGGGTGAGAGTGGCTATAACTTTTCATTGACTAGTACCAATCCGCAATTGCTTGAACAAACTGCACAAAAAATCATGTCTGAGATTCGAGGGCTACCAAGTGCAGGCGCTGTGACCAGTGATCGCAGTCTACCACGCCAAGAGCTAACGGTAACGCCAGATAGATTAGCAATGGCTGATAAAGGGGTGACCACGCAAGATATCGCTACGACTCTACGTGTGGCGACCGTAGGCGACTATGAGCAGCAATTGTCTAAGCTTAATCTTGATACGCGCCAAGTACCAATCGTCGTACGTCTGCCGGATGTGGCTAAGCAAAATGTTAGCCAGCTAGAAGGTTTGTACGTGCCGAGTACCATGCTTGCCGGTCAAGGCGTGCGCGTCGGTGAGGTTGCTACGCTAGACTTTGGCACTGGACCTGCGCAGATTAGTAGATTGGATCGAGAGCGTGCCATTAGTATCACGGTACAGCCTGCGAGTGGCGAGCTTGGCGATTTGGTACAAGCGGTCAAAGCAGTGCCGACCATGCAACAATTGCCTCCTTCGATTACCATCATCGATCAAGGCCAAGCCGAAAACATGGCCGACCTCTTTAGTGGCTTTATCATTGCGATGTCCGTCGGTGTGGTTTGTATTTTAGGCGTACTGATTTTACTGTTTGGACGTTTATTGCAGCCCTTTACCATTCTGATGGCGCTACCTCTGTCGATCGGTGGGGCGTTTGTCGGCTTGGTTATTACTAATAGTAGCTTATCGATGCCTTCGATGATTGGCTTTATTATGCTTATGGGTATTGCGACTAAAAACTCAATCCTGCTGGTCGATTACGCGTTGATTGCCCAGCGCCGAGGGCTGGCGCGTTTTGAGGCTATCGTAGATGCATGTCGTAAGCGTGCACGACCTATTATCATGACGACCATCGCGATGGGTGCAGGCATGCTGCCATTGGTATTTGGTTGGGGTGATGCAGATCCTACCTTTAGGCGACCGATGGCAGCAGCGGTACTGGGTGGTCTGGTAACCTCCACGCTATTGAGCTTGGTTGTTATTCCTGTCGTCTATACTTTGATGGATGATTTATCTGGATGGTTTGCTAAATGGCTAGCTCCACATGGTAAGCCTAGTGACTTCTAATAGTCACTTCTCATAGAGAGCCAAATAGCTAACCCAATAGTGAGCCAAGACACGATACAATAATAGCAATCTGGAAAATGATGCATGATTAACACGCTCTCAATTAGATCATATACTCGTCAAACTAGAGGGCATTCTCATGACTTTCATCAGATTGTTTTGCCTTTGCGAGGTGCAATCAATATCGAAGTTGGGAGCTATACTGGAAAAGTTATCCCAAGCGAATGTGTTGTGGTTAAGACAAATGAAAAGCACTACTTTAGCGCTGAAGAGAATGCAAAGTTTATCGTTGTAGATACAGATCTGTTGCCAGAAAATGTGTTTCATTCATCACAAATTGTCTTTTCTATAAGTTCACCATTGTTGGCATTTTTGGAGTTTTCAGAGAGTCAGTTAAGGTATCAAATCAATCCTGAAGTTGAGAGACTGATGTTTGATACCTTTTATAAGCTCCTAGAACAACAAAATCTATTTGTGCAATATGACGCTCGAATTAGAGAAGTCGTCGCGTATATTCACCACAATTTTGCTAAGAACCTTTCTGTCGAAGTGTTGGCGAATATCTCTTGTCTCAGTGCCACACAGTTTAAAAAGAACTTCAAATCGCAAACAAACCAAACCGTCACTGAGTACATCACAAAGATCAGAATGCAAAAGGCACAAGCTTTGTTACTACATACTGATTCACCTATCGCTATCATAGCCGAACTGGTTGGTTATACGGATGTTAGTGCTTTTAGCCGCCGCTTTTCTAAATATTTTGGTATTGCCCCTTCCAAATTAAAACACGTCTAACCAGACATGCAAACCGTCTAATCTACACAAATAGTAGTCTATAACTCTCTATAATAATGTTATTCATTATAACGTTAGAGGTAGCTGCTATGCTGCAGAATGAATCTAGTCTAAGTGCTATTTTATGTGTGATAGCTGCCAGTGTCCTTTGGGGAACGACAGGTACAGCCTCTGCTTTTATACCTGACGTTAGTCCATTAGCCGTTGGTGCGTTTTCGATGGGGGTAGGCGGTGTATTGCTAGTATTGAATGCTAAGAATAATTTACTAAGCGATAGACAAAAATTACTTTCTAAACCCAGTCTCTTATTTATCGGTAGCCTATGCGTTGCTATCTATCCTTTGGCTTTTTATTCCTCTATGAGATTGGCTGGTGTCGCTATTGGTACAGTGATCTCAATTGCCAGTGCACCATTTTTCACTGTTATCATGGAGCGTCTGATTAGCAATAAAAGAGTCACTAGTCGATGGGTGGTAAGTTTTATATTTGGTGTGGTTGGCGTCATTTTGCTAACCTTGGGAAAAACCCAATATTTGGATATAAACGCACAAGCAAATAATCGAATACTAGGCGTGTTGTTAGGGTTAGTTGCAGGATTGACCTATGCCACATACTCATGGACAGCACGTCAGATGATAGAGAACGGGGTAAACTCGAAATCAGCGATGGCAAGCATGTTTGGTCTGTCGGCGATCTTATTGTTGCCATCATTATTATTAACAGGGGAAAACCTGTTTTTGGATGCAAAACATATAAGCGTTGCCCTATATTTGGCAATTGCGCCGATGTTCTTTGGTTATTTACTTTTTGGTCAAGCGTTGAGAGTGATTGAGGCGAGCAAAGCGACGCTTATTACGTTATTAGAACCTATTGTAGCCACTATATTGGCTATCATTATAATTGGTGAAACATTCTCTCCTATCGGCTGGCTAGGAATGTCACTCATGATAATCTGTCTCTTGCTGCAAGTAATAAAGACGCCAAAACTGACAGGTTATCGAGGAAGGCGTGCACTGTACAAGTAACAAAGCAATATAAGTAACAAAGCAATATTTCTGACGATAAGCAGTATTTTTGATGAGTGATTGCCTATTAAGTATGACTCTTTGTATGACGTTAGTCTAAAACTGGTAAGTTGAATGGATTAGTTGGGTTAGTCTTTGCTGTAGTCTGTCCAATCAAATTAATTGAAGAAATTGTTTATATCTTATAGCACTATTTTAATTTTACTAATAGGTGAGTAGCTGCTAGAACGATAAACCAATCTCTACAAACTAATCTCTAAAAAACTAGAAAATAAGGAATAACTATGATTAATGCATACGCAGCAAAAGAAAAAGGTGGCAAGTTTGAGCCTTATGAATATGACCCAGGTGCTTTAGGCGATCACGAAGTAGAAATCGAAGTACATAGCTGCGGCATTTGCCATAGTGATTTGTCAATGTGGCAAAACGAATGGGGTATGACTCAATATCCGTTTGTCGGTGGGCATGAGGTTGCAGGTAAAGTCCTCAATAAAGGCAAGCAAGTCAAGCATCTAGAATTGGGCGATAAAGTCGGACTTGGCTGGCATAAAGGATACTGTAACGTCTGCGATCTATGTATCGATGGAGACCATAACCTATGCCCTGAGCAAGAAGGTACGATCATTGGTAACCACGGCGGCTTTGCAGATAAAGTACGCGCAAAAGATACTAGCGTCATCAAGATACCTGAAAGACTTGATTTTAACGCGGTAGGACCACTGTTATGTGGCGGTATCACAGTGTTCAACCCACTTATGCAGTACGACATCAAACCAACTTCTAGAGTGGCTGTAATTGGTATTGGTGGTTTGGGTCATTTGGCATTGCAGTTTGCCAATGCGTGGGGCTGTGAAGTGACGGCATTTACCAGTGAATCAAAAATGGAGGAAGCAAAAGAGATGGGCGCTCACCATTCACTAAACTCAAGAGACGATAGCGAAATTGAAAAAGCCGCAGGTTCTTTTGATTTAATCATCTCAACAGTGAACGTTGATATGAACTGGGATGTCGTGATCAAGACGCTAAGACCAAAAGGTAAGCTGCATTTTGTTGGACTGTTAGAAGCGCCACTAGAGATATCGGCTGTACCAATGATTATGGCTCAAAACAGTCTATCAGGCTCGCCAGTTGGCTCACCAGCGACGCTGCGTAAAATGCTAGATTTTGCTGCGCGCCATAATATTCAGCCAGTCACTGAAACTTATAAAATGTCTGAGATTAATGAAGCGTTTGAGCGATTAGAGAGTGGTAATGCTCGCTATAGAGTGGTGCTAGAGAGAGACTAAACGTCGTTACAGGCAACTTAATGTAGCCACCAAATAAGCGCAATAATAGTGATACTCTAATTAATAGATAGAGTGTCACTATTTTTTTGTATTGAAATTCTACTTTCTACCAGTTTTTAATACATGCGAATTATTTGGAACTGGATCTAAGTATTTTTATTTAATTTTTGCTCAGGCAATTATTACTATTTTTTCTAAACTGCTAGTAGGTCGTTCTAAAATTATAAAAACCCCCTGCTACTGAGTTCACAATAGCAGGGGTAAATAATTATCTTTTTCAGAGCTGTCGTAGAGTAATTCTTCTTATTCTACCGTGACTGATTTTGCCAAATTGCGTGGCTGGTCGACGTCTGTGCCACGCATCACTGCTACATGGTATGACAACAGCTGCACAGGCACGCTGTAGACAATAGGGGCAAGCGTCTCGCAAACATCGGGTACATATACTAAGTGTAGTCTATCTTCCGCGACCATTTGACTGGCTTCGCTAGCAAATACAAATAGCTCGCCATGACGCGCATGCACTTCTTGCATGTTGGCTTTTAATTTATCAAACATACTGTCTTTGGGCGCCAATACGACGATGGGCATGTCTTTATCGACCAATGCTAATGGACCGTGTTTGAGCTCGCCTGCTGCATAACCTTCTGCATGAATGTAAGAGATTTCTTTTAGCTTTAACGCGCCTTCTAGAGCAATCGGGAACTGTAACCCACGACCTAAAAATAGACAGCTTTTCTTATCTTCAAAGCTCTCACTCATGGTCTTGATAGGAGCATCAAGGTTTAAGCTGGCGTAGAGTTGTCCTGGTAATTGATGTAACTCACTTAATAACGTATTTAAGTGTTCGTCAGTCATGCGCTGCTGCGTGACACCAACTTTCAATATCAACAATATCAAGGCCACAAGCTGAGTGGTAAATGCTTTGGTAGAGGCGACACCAATCTCAGGTCCTGCTAACGTTGGCAAGAAGATGTCTGTTTCACGTACCAGCGATGAAGTCGGTACATTACACAGTGCCAAACTGACTAAGCCTGCTGGCGTTTGCTTTTGGATATCACGTAACGCTGATAAGGTGTCAGCCGTTTCACCAGATTGAGAAATACAGATGACCAAAGTATTATCGACGACGACAGGATTGCGATAGCGGAATTCACTGGCAACCTCGACAGAGCAAGGTATACGGATAAGGCTCTCAAACCAGTATTTTGCGACCATACCAGCGTGATAACTGGTACCACAAGCAATCACTTGCACATGACGAATACCTGACAACAGTGTCTCATGACGCTGTAAAAAATCATCGCGTAGTTTAGTCGTTTCACCATTGTCCAAAGCCATTTCGATCGTACGAGCGACGGCATCTGGCTGCTCATAAATTTCTTTGAGCATATAATGTTTGAACTCGCCTTTATCGGCATTGTGCTGGGTTGCATCAATTTCATGTATTTGACGTTGGACTTCAACACCATCTGCATAAACTTGAATGCTATTGCGAGTTAATTTGGCGATATCACCTTCTTCTAGATACATAAAGCGGTTAGTCACTGGCAGCAACGCCAACTGATCTGATGCGATAAAATTCTCACCGATACCAACACCAATCACTAAAGGTGAGCCTAGACGTACAGTAATGAGCTCATCAGGGCAATCTACGTGGACGATACCCAATGCAAAAGCACCGTGCAGTAACGGGATAATGGTGCGTACTGCTTCTAACAAGTCAGGTGTCTTTTTGTAGATATCATGGATTAGATGCGCCACAACTTCAGTATCTGTCTGTGAAGTAAACACGTAGCCTTTGGCTATTAGCTCTTCTTTTAGTTCAGCGTAGTTTTCGACGATACCGTTATGAACGACCGCAATTTTGCCTGACACGTGTGGATGCGCATTACGTTGTGCTGGCTCGCCATGGGTTGCCCAGCGCGTATGAGCAATACCGATATGACCATCAAAAAACTCTGGATTGATAGCGACGGCATTAACTAGTGCCTGTACTTTACCCACTTGGCGCTCACGGTGTAGTTCACCATCACGAATAACGGTCAGACCAGCTGAGTCATAGCCGCGATATTCTAAACGCTTTAGGCCTTCAAGTAAGATATTAGCGATATTTCGCTCAGCAACGGCGCCTACAATTCCACACATGGCTATTCCTTAGATTTAAATTTTAGTAGTTCAATATATAATGGTGCAAGATCAAAAAATTTGGTTGGTCACTAATGATGAATCATCAACAGATAAATATGATGAAGCAGCACCACAAAGATTGCCGTACTGCTTAAAATAGTTCAACAATGACTGTGGTCGATTAAATTACCAATGAGCAATTATTTTTTAGTGGGTCGTTGGAAGTCATTTTTTTGTACCTGACGCGCACGACCAAATGCCAATGCACTACTATCAACATCTTTGGTAATCACAGAACCAGCGGCCACAGTAGCAGTATCGCCAATCGTCACTGGCGCGACTAAGCTAGCATTAGAGCCGATAAACGCATTATCTTCAATGATGGTTTGTGATTTATTAGCACCGTCATAATTACAGGTAATAACACCAGCACCGATATTCACGCCTGCACCGACTGTTGCATCACCGACGTAGCTTAAGTGATTTACTTTACTGCCTTGACCAATAGTCGACTTTTTAATTTCGACAAAATTACCAACTTTGCTGTTATCAGATAGTACGGTATCAGGACGCAAATGCGCAAAAGGCCCGATATCAACACCAGCACCAATATCAGCGCGATCGATCACGCAATACGGTTTGATATAGCAGGCATTACCAATCTTGGTATTTTTGATAACACAGCCTGCTTCGATATAGACGTTGTCACCTAAGGTACAGTCACCTTCAAATACCACATTAACGTCAATAAACACATCTTGACCAGCGGTTAACGTACCACGGATATCGACACGAGTAGGGTCGGCAAACTGTACGCCAGCTTCTTGTAAGTCAGCAACTAGCTTACGTTGCCAAGTGCGTTCCAGACTAGCAAGCTGTTGACGATTATTAACCCCTTCAATTTCAAACGTATGCTCAGGCTCAATCGCTGCGATAGTAATACCATCGGCAACTGCCATTTTAACAATATCCGTCAGATAATATTCTTGCTGTGCATTGTCGTTAGAGAGCTCAGGCAAATATTTGTGCAGTAGCGCATTGTCGACACAGTAAATACCGCTATTAATTTCTCTAATGCTTTGCTCATCGGCATTGGCATCTTTTTGTTCAACAATAGCTTCAATATTACCTGCTTGGTCGCGTTTAATACGACCCAAGCCAAATGGATTATCGACTGTCAGCGTCAGCATAGACATGCCATCAGTATTGGCAGTTTTTAATGCCGTTAGCGTTTGACAGCTGACCAATGGCACATCACCGTAAAGAATGAGACTTTGTCCTGACTTGGGTAAATCAGACAGTGTCACCTTGACCGCATGGCCAGTTCCCAATTGCTCAGTTTGGGCAACCCAAGTAATCGATGCTTGTGTATATTGATTGGTAATCTCTGACTTTACTTGATCACCACCAAATCCATGAACAATGATGGTTTCATCAACAGTTAACTGATGACAAGTATCTAGCACATGACCTAATAAAGACTTCCCAGCCAATGTCTGCAATACCTTTGGCTTTGCCGATTGCATACGTGTGCCTTTACCGGCAGCTAAAATAATTACAGAAAGAGGAGATGTCATAATAGGCTCACAAATGTAACAAAATATAATATTGGATTATAGCGCAAATGTTCAGTTAGAAAAACACTGTGATGTGCAGGCTTTGTAATGCAACCTGCTAACAATAGATCAATTATCTATGCAGAAGAATAACCTTCAAATTGATAACGTTGCTAGGATAAGCGATTATAGAATAGCCAATTCAGTATCGTAGTAGTATGGGTAGCTTATAACAGCACACCAAACATAACCGCTCCCCATACTACTGCTGCCATGATACCGGCGATGATGTCATCAAGCATAATGCCTAACCCACCAGCAACCCTTTTATCAGCCCATCCAATCGGTGGCGGCTTAACGATATCAAAAAATCGAAATAAGATAAAAGCGAAAACAATGGCGAAAATAGAAAGCTCTTGAGACACATTTTGCCAGAAGTTATCGTCAGCAATCCCCATATAAGACAAGGGTAGTAGGGTAATCCAAATACCTGCCCATTCATCCCACACAATATGTGGATCATCGTGCACCTGCATTAATTCAGAAGTACGCCCACAGATCCAGATACCAACCAAACAAGATAAAATAGTCAGCAGTAAAAAAGGAATAAAACCTAGACTCATGAGGGGCACGCCCACAATCAGCCCACCAACGGTACCCCAAGTACCAGGTGCACGGCGTGGTAAACCACTACCTAAACCTAGCCCAAGCCAATAGACTGCACGGTCAAGCAGACTGGCACCGACCGGTAGTGGTGGGCAATCATTTGCTTGTCGAATATCAGGCTTAGATAAGTCGTGATCAGTCATGGATTAGCCTGTAAAGTGTTGGTAACCAGTAAGATTGGGCCACGTAGAGAAGGGTGCAGATTGTGTCGGCGTCACTGGCTGATTTTGATAAAACAGTTCAAGACGTGAGTTATCAGCAGACTTGGTATCTATCGCTATCGGATCTGCTAGCGCAATTACCTCGCCGATACAGGTGACAGGTGTGTTGCCAGTAGGCGGTTTGATATGCGCAGGCAAAGTAAATGCCAGTTCATAATCATCGCCGCCCGCTAGCTGACCTAATAAGCGATCAGACAAATCGGCAGTAGATAATGACTCGCTACTCGGTAGCTTATCTAAATGGATGCGCATGCCGACAGAGCTTTGCTGACAGATATGACCAAGATCTTGGTAAAGGCCATCGGAGATATCTATCATCGCTGTTGCACCCATCTTTGCCAATGCTGCACCTAGCGAAATACGCGGCGTTGGCATGTGTAGACGATGAGCTAACTCGATACCTTGTGCGCTGTCAGGATGCTGTAAAGCGAAAGCGGCATCACCAAGTGTGCCTGATACATAAACCTTATCACCCACTTGTGCACCTGAGCGATAAATGGCTGGTGTATCTGCAGCGAGCAACCCTTGCGCGCTGATGCTAAGTACTAAACGCTCACTGCGAGTCGTATCACCACCTATCAGCGTCACGCCAAACAGCTGGCATGCATGAAACAGCCCTTTGGCAAACTCAGTGAGCCATGCGTGATTTGCTAAACGTTCAGGTAATGCCAGCGCTAGCATAATGCTATGCGGCGTCGCACCCATAGCAGCGATGTCTGAGACATTAACAGCCACGGCTTTATAGCCAATCGCAAATGCTAATTCGTCGACTCTTTGCCAGTCAGCATGAAAGTGACGACCTTGAACCAGTGTATCAATACAGCTAACCAAGCGTGATCCTGCTGGCAATGCCATCACAGCCGCGTCGTCACCGATACCTTTTTCGATACCAGTTAATGGCGCATGCGTGGCCTGCATCTGTGAGAATATACGCTCAATCAGCTCAAACTCGTTCATGGCTAGTCTTAGTCTTAATCTTTAGTATCGTTAGCGTTTTTCTTGCTCGCCTTAAAGTCACTGATATTTGCACTGGCTTTACTGGCACTACTGCGTTTAACGTTAGCTTTGTTAGCACTGATACGCGGCTTATTTGATGCAGTCGGCTCATCGACGATAGCGCTTTCAGTTTCAGCAGCAGTTTCGATATTATCGGCTGGATTTGCTTCAGACTGTTTAGCCGCCGCTTTTTGTGACGTACGTAGATTGGCATTGGTATCTGCTTGCACCTCTAAAGCGCGCAGCTCACCAGCCATTTTATCCAGTACCGCATTAATCAATTTGTGAGCATCAGTCGCCCCAAAGTGATTATTTAGCTTCATCGCTTCATCAAGCACGACTTTATAAGGAATCTCTACACGGTTCTGCAGCTCATACGCGCCAATCAACAAGATAGCGTGCTCAACAGTATCTAGCTTATCAACCTCACGATCGAGATGCTGACTGATAAGTGCATCGAGTGCTTCAATCTGCTCTGGGATGTCGCGCATCATTTCATGATAATAACCGATATGGACGGTATGCATGGCATTGGTTGCACGCGTGCGAGCAGCAATATCGTGCGGAGCATTGGCTTTCCAGCCAAGCTTACCATCTACATCAAAGCGGCGATCAGTGACGAGCCATTCGTATAGGCCTTGCATCGCAAAGCGACGTGCCTTACGGATAGCAGTGTGACTGGTCTTGTAAGAAGACTCACTCATATCGAATGTTTGATCACCCGCACTACTGCTCGCTATACGGGTAGCTTCAGCTTGTCCATCATTGGCTTGTGCGGTTTTCGCAGCGTTAATAGCGCGCTTGAGTTGGTCAGTCATAGGGGGTCTGTACCTAAATTTTTGAGATGATACCCAGTCAAAATATAAATTAACAAAGTAGCTTTTTAGCTATGCTTATTTAAATTTTTAAAGGGTATAGAAATACGGCGAAAATTCAAAAAGTAGCCAATTGTTTTGATAGCTGGCTAGTGCTATGAGGTGCTGTTATTACTAAATAGCAGCACCAGTTAAACTAATAAATTTGAGCTTTAAAGCTTACGCTTCATCGATATCATCAATATCTAGCTGTGACAAAACAGCGATCATTTCTAGTACAACCATCGCAGCTTCAGAGCCTTTGTTGCCCGCTTTAGTACCAGAGCGCTCAATGGCTTGCTCGATGCTATCAGTAGTGATGATACCGTTAGCAACAGGGATATTATAATCCATTGCCACAGCGCTCAAACCTTTGGCCGACTCGCTAGCTACAATATCAAAATGCGGCGTGCTGCCACGGATGATTGCACCCAGTGCCACAATTGCGTCAAAACGATCTGATTCAGCAGCACGTTGGGCCACAAGTGGTAGCTCAAATGCGCCAGGTACACGAATAACAGTAATGTTGCTACCCAATACACCATGACGGAGTAGGGCATCGATTGCACCATCAACCAATGACTCAACGACAAAACCGTTAAAACGACCAACAACGATACCAATGCGAGCATCAGCGTTTTGATGTAGGTTACCATCTATATGAGTCACGTCGTTGCGCTGCTGTTGTAAATTCGACATAAAAAATCCTTTGCTTAATAAGCGTTCAATTGAAATATAGGCGTCAATAAATAGCTAAATAGTCTGATGCGTTCAATCGACTCGGTCGCCTATTGTTTTGGCGTTGCCCCAGTTAATTGAACGAAAATAAATGGTTAGCGCTATGATAGCATTTTTTTAGGTTTTATTTGTATATTACGAGCGTGCTAAAGACGCATCTGTATTCCTTGCGCTGCCATATACTCTTTGGCCTCCAATACCGTATACTCACCGAAGTGAAAAATACTGGCGGCAAGTACGGCATCTACGCCGCCTTCTAGTACGCCTTCTGCTAAATGTTGCAGGTTACCGACGCCGCCTGAGGCGATAACTGGTACATTAACGCGGCTCGTAATTTGCTGCATGAGCGCCAAATCATAGCCTTTTTTGGTGCCATCACCGTCCATCGAGGTGACCAGTAATTCACCAGCGCCCAGCTCTGCCATTTTGCTCGCCCAAGCAACGGCATCGATACCCGTTGGCTTACGGCCACCATGGGTGAAAATCTCCCAACGTGGCACGACAATACCATCGACATTGATATCAGCGACGCGTTTGGCATCGATAGCAACGACGATACATTGGTTACCAAATTTCTGCGCGGCTTCACCAACGAACTCCGGCGTAAATACGGCTGCTGAGTTAATCGCCACTTTATCCGCGCCAGCATTGAGCAAATTGCGGATATCAGCGATTTTTCGAACGCCGCCGCCAACGGTCAGCGGAACGAATACCGTTTCTGCCATGCGTTCAACAGTATGATAAGTGGTATCGCGCTCATCATTGGTCGCAGTAATATCCAAAAAAGTAATCTCATCAGCGCCCTGTTCGTTATAGCGTTTGGCTACTTCGACAGGATCGCCTGCGTCTTTTATATCGACAAATTGCACGCCTTTGACCACGCGGCCATTGTCAACGTCCAAGCAAGGAATGATACGCTTTGCTAACATAGGGTCTTTCACCTTATAATCAATTCATAGGCGCTAGTCTAGCAAAATCACTGCTATTTCAGGCAGGTTTTCGCAAGATTATTACGCTTTTCACCATAGTTTTATCATGCGCGGTACAATTGCTGTCATTACCGCATAAATTTATCCTATTTAACTTCTTATCCAATTGCTATAAGTGAGATGTCATGTCCGTCTATACCCAGTTAACCGATGATCAGTTTGCCGCCTTTTGCCAGAGCTTTGGCGTGTCTTTTGTGCGTGCCATTCCGATTACCCAAGGGATAAAAAACTCAAACTGGTTTATTCAAACGACTGACGATGTAGACGGCACATACTCTTACGTATTTACTTTATTTGAAGAGCGTCCGCCCGCTGATATCGAAAAAATGGCCGTTATTCTTAATCAATTGAATGGCAAGTTACCAGTCGCCGCGCCGCTAGCCGTTATTGAATCAAATGGTTCGCAAACGGATGGTGATGATAAGCGCTATGTTATCCATTATGAAGACAAAGCCATTACTTTAGTACCGTGTTTAGCAGGCTCACATCCGGATCAAACCACGCAAGCAATGTGTCATGATATTGGTGCGGCATTAGCCATGCTGCATGAAACGCTACAAGCACTACAACCAAGTGAGCAGTATGGCGTGCCTCTGTACCCATGGGCAGATGTGCGCGACCGTGAAATGCAGTTTATGCCAGGTGACGAAGCTAAGCTGATGAGCGATATCTGGCGCTCTTATTCGGAATTGCCATTGGCAACCTTGCCAAAAGGCTTATGCCATTTAGACATGTTCGCCGACAATACCTTATGGAATCTACAAAAAGGTGAAGCGCGTTTGACGGGCTTGTTGGACTTTACCGAAGTCAGTGTCGAGCATTACGTGATGGACATTGCCATTACTATCAATGATTTTTGTACCACGTGGGGCGTTGCAGAACAAGGCGAATCCGTTAACTTTGACCGCAGTAAAATGGCGGCGTTCTTACAAGGTTATGAATCGATACGCCCGTTAAATAACGATGAAAACCGTGCACTACCTGTTATGCTGGCAAAAGCGGCAGTGATTTTCTGGTTATTACGCCTAAATGTGATTCACTACAACCGTACCGAAGGTCGTACGGGTGATAACATCATGGTCAAAAATCCTGACTTGATGAAACGCTTGGCCGCTTATCATTGGGCGCATGTTGAAAAGTCGCAAAATACCGTATTTGTACTATTAAGCAAACCAGACAATCAAATAGTTGGTGTATTTAGCAGTATCTCGCAAGCTGAGCAAGCGCAGGAAACATTAAATAGTAGTGAGTTTGCAATCAAAGAATATATGCTAGATCAATTATCGTAAGCATTGCTTATTCATTTATTCTAGTACCAATGCTAGTAATAATTTTAGCACCGAAACCTTAGAGGCGACCCCATGACCGATCAATTTGATAACTGGCACAAACTGGCGCGCTACGATACCAATATGCAAGGTGAGCTACACGCAAACCTACTACGTAATAACGGCATTACCGTGTCCTTGCAACCGCTAAGCGCTATCCCAGGTATGAACTCGGGTATCGTTCTTTGGGTAGAAAGTACCGATCTGGCAGAAGCTCAGCGCATTTTGGATACCATCCCAACTGATGGTGCCGCCTTACTGGATGAGATGAGTGATGCTGACTTTGATGCGCTATCTGCCGCTCAAAGCAATGCTACTCAAGGTAACTCGATAATAGACGATAATAACGGCGGTAATGATTAAATGTGTCAACTCTTAGGAATGAACTGTAATACCCCAACGGATATTGGCTTTAGCTTTGCAGGATTTCGCAAGCGCGGCGGGATGACGGACAGTCATGAAGATGGCTTTGGTATTGCCTTTTTTGAGCGCAGCGAATGCAGTAATAACGACAAAACCAACGATGAGACGGCAAATGACTCAACGGGTCTGCGTTTGTTTCATGACAATCGTCCAAGCCATCTGTCGCCAGTCGCTGACTTGGTCAATAACTACCCAATCAAAGCCATGAATGTCATCGCGCATATTCGTAAAGCGACGCAAGGGCAGAACTGTTTGGCAAACACCCATCCATTCGTCCGTGAAGTATGGGGCGAACAGTGGGTATTTGCGCACAATGGGCAGATGAATAGCGAATTTATCAAACGCTGTCAGCGCTTACAAGACAATGGCAATGCCTCACACTGTCAGCCAGTCGGTTCAACTGATTCTGAAATGGCATTCTGTTATTTGGTCAATCGTCTAAAAAGCAGCTTTAAGTCGCGTCCTGATGACAAAACGCTGTTTAATTTTTTGACCACACAGTGTCGCTATCTCTCTGCCAATGGGTTATTTAATTGCTTAATATCGAATGGCAGGTGGCAACTGGCTTATGCGGGTAGCTTGCTGTTTTATCTCACGCGCAAAGCACCATTTGGTGAAGCCAAACTCGCTGATGATGATATGGCGATTAATTTTGGTGATGTGACCACAGACACAGATAAAGTCACGATTTTGGTCACTGTGCCATTGACTGAAAATGAGAAATGGCAACAGTTGGCCGTCAATGAGTGCTTAATTTTTCAAGACGGTGATGTCATTTATAAAGACAGTCCAAGCCAGCGTAAATTTTTGACCGTTGATGAAGGTATTGCAATTGCACGAGCCGTTGGAGCGAGTGTTTAGGGAACGATAAATAACTAAAATTTTTTAAATATAACTTCCACAACACCGCTTAAATTTCTCACCAGACCCACAAATGCACGGTTGCTTTTGGCTGACAGTCATCGCAACCGTTGGATCTAAAAAGTACCAGCGCGTATCAACGTTGGCTTTGTGTTTAGCTTTTACAAAAGTAGACAGTTCATGATGCGCCTGTATTTTTCCTGCTAAATCACCTGCATTATCTTTAGCATTAAAATAAGCCCTAAATTCAACCTGTGCATGACGTTTACCAAGCTTTGGCGTGTGCTCTACGATTTCTAATCCTGCCCAATCGGTTTCTTTTGCCCAACTCTCAATCGCTGCAACATCAAGTAATGCTTGCTGAGCAGGCACTGTGGTTTTGACGATATACTCTGGTTTCACCAATGCAAAGGCACTATAGCGCGTACGCATAAGCCGTTCGGCTGTCTCCGCTTTTATACCATCTGCTTTAACAACCTCATCATTATAAAAAGCATCATGATATGGTTGGCAGCAGTTTTGATAGGATAGTGGAGCGTCTGTCGTCTCTGCTGTTGGATTGATTTGGCAAGGGCAGGTATCTGGGTAAGATTGCATGTTTTACTCTAATTTTTGTTGGGGCTTATTCGTTTAGGCTTAATGGTCTTTTGATAACTTTATTGCAGCATGCTTTTTATTAATTCTGGCAATATGCCGACTTTGAGCTGCGCCCATGCGGAAGGGTCGCTTAATCGTGACCAAAACATCTCAAAAGGTGGGGCGGCGTATACCAGTAGCGCAAGGATAGTGTATAAAAGCAAATACCACCATTTGTCTTTTGGCTGATAAAACTTCATCGCAGTACCCGATGAGCGCTTCATTTTCATATTGGACAGATTGACGCTATATAGCTCGTCCAATGACAAATGTACCATCGCGCCACCAAATAAAAACAGACCATAAAACCAACTAGTCGTCAGTGGTAGGTGCAAGCCATAATAGCTTAGGCACGTCAGACCCAATCCCAGTATCGCCATATACGGCACAGAGTGGATGACACCGCGATGCACCGTCATAGTAGTAAAAATATGAAAAACCACGTAGCGCATAAAACCGTAGCCTGCTAGCCACAATATTATCAATGCCAGTAAGCTCAAGTCACTACGCCAATGCATGACCAGACCAAAGGCAAATATGAACGAGGTAATATTAAAACCGAGCTTAATCGGTGTTGAATTATCAGAGTCCAAGTCCGGCAGCAATCCACCGATAGTACCAAGCGCCACGCACACCAAAAACCCTGAATCATCAATCAATCCAGCTTTATAAACCGTCAAACTCAGTGTGCCGCTGACCATAAAGGCGACATTTAAGTGGGTATTAAAATTTGCCATAAAACTCATTCATCCATAGCGCTCAAAAAGTCCTTTCGAGCGGCGTATCTAGCAGTAAAAAAGCGCACCATGATACCATATACCGTCCATACGTCTAATAGAGATAGCCTGTAAGAGAGAGCGTCTATGCCTGCCAGTGATTTACCCGCCACACTTAACTCTGATACTCATACTAAGCAGCTACCTGTAGTAGAAGGTCAGCTTGATAACAGCTTTGCTACTATTGACTGGCAAGTGCCTTGGTTATCGCATATTACTCAATTGAGTTATATCAGCAACACGATTGAACACCTTAGTCGCTCGAAATCACAGAGAAAGAGCTTGGATGGTTCGAATGATTCAGAAGGTTTGGATAATGTGAAAAGCCCAAATAAGCACGATATAAATGCTTCTGACATCAATACGCCTGACACGATTGCCAAAATCTTAAAAACGGCGATGGCGCAGCAGTCTGATCAATTACGACAGCCGTTACCGCATACCAAACCTGCTCACGACCACAAATCTCAAACGCTACAATTCGTCTCTCAAAATGGATTGCCTGAAGGGGAGGCTTATGAGCATTTCATCGGCACAACTGGCAATATCCCGACGCGTGATAATTTGCATGATTTGTTTAATGGCAGTATTTGGCTGACCTTTCCGAAGACTAAAGCTATGCTCAATTACTACCATATGCTAGAAATCGCTAAGCAGGGTATTAGTGAGCGTCGAGGGCGTGTGCGCGACACTATTACTGTCTTTGATGAGAATGGCGCAGTGCTAGTGACTTCTGATGCTAGTATCGGTAAGGCATTAGTCAATTTTGACTGGCAGGCAAGTTTGGTGAAGCCACGTGCTAAATGGGACAACCCAACTCAGCCTGATAACAGCGCTCAAGCCGCAGTTTATATCTTTGGCCATGCACTGCTTGAGCAGTTGGTACATCCTCGCAAACCTCTATGCGCTCACAGCATTGTCATTCACGTTGCACAAGAATTCTTTACCTTATCGTTAGCTGAACGTATGAGCTATTTGGATGACAAAGTTGCCGAATACATGGACACATTATTATCCAATGATGATGTGAAGCCGCGCCAGCTTGCGCCGTTACCAATTTTGGGGGTGCCACACTTTTGGGCAGAGAATGCCGATACTGACTTTTATGAAGACAGCTACGTGTTCCGCAGTGGACGACGTAAAAAAGATAAAAAATAAATAGAAAGGGGTTGCTTAAAAATAGCTCGCTAAACCGTTGTTACGTTTACGATTGTGCCACGATTCGACAACGTCCAGACGTTAACAAAGCCTTGTATGTTTGTTATGGTAAAAGGGAGTTTCTGTTAATCACTACAGATATGATTATCTCTTTTGTTAACACTGACTCATATCAGACAGTTTTGCGAAACTGCGATATTGATTCAAGACAGATCAATCATTTATTGAGCCACCAGTCATACATAAACTTATAATAATTTATGTCCAGGATTTATAACAACGATAAGGAAGCTATCATGAGTGATATTTTTGATGTAAAAGACACCCTTTCGGTTGCTGGCAAGGAACATGCCTACTACAGCCTGCCAAAGCTGACCGAAACTTATGAGCATATCAAGACACTACCATTTTGTATGAAAGTGGTATTAGAAAATCTATTGCGTAACGAAGATGGCGGCCAGTCGGTTGGCAAAAACCATATCGAAGCGGTTGCCAACTGGGATGCAGGAGCTGAGGCATCAAAAGAAATCGCCTTTATGCCAGCGCGCGTGGTACTGCAAGATTTCACTGGTGTACCTTCGGTAGTTGATTTGGCGGCGATGCGTGACGCGGTGGTCGAGCTTGGCGGTAAGGCTGAGCAGATCAATCCGTTTATTCCTAGTGAGCTGGTCGTCGATCACTCTGTACAGGTCGATGCTTATGGCCGCGAAGATGCGCTAGATTTGAACGAAAAAATTGAATTTAAGCGTAACAATGAGCGCTATGAGTTTTTGCATTGGGGCAAGCAAGCCTTTGAAAACTTCGTCGTGGTACCACCAGCGACAGGTATCGTGCATCAGGTTAACCTTGAGTATCTAGCCCGTGTTGTGATGGCAGCAGACGTTGATGGCGAGCTGACAGCTTATCCAGATACAGTATTTGGTACAGATAGCCATACCACGATGATTAATGGTATTGGCGTGCTTGGTTGGGGTGTGGGCGGTATTGAAGCTGAAGCCGCGATGCTGGGTCAACCGTCATCGATGCTGATTCCACAAGTGGTCGGTTTTGAGTTAAAAGGTAAGCTAACCGAAGGCGTCACGGCGACCGATTTGGTATTACGTGTGGTTGAGATGTTGCGCGCACATGGCGTAGTGGGCAAGTTCGTCGAGTTTTATGGCGAAGGCTTACACAGTATGCCGTTAGCGGACCGCGCTACCATTGCCAACATGTCACCAGAGTATGGTGCGACTTGTGGTATTTTCCCAATTGACCAAATGGCGATTGATTACCTGCGTTTATCTGGCCGTGACGAAGAGCAGATTGAGCTGGTTGAAAAATATGCTAAGGCGCAAGGCTTATGGCACGATGCCGATACACCTGCGGCAACTTATTCGAGCAAGCTAGAACTAGATCTATCGTCAGTACAGCCAGCACTTGCTGGTCCAAACTTGCCACAGCAGCGTATCAATTTGTCTGATATGCATGAGAAGTTTGGCGAAACGCTAGAAAAAATGACCAAAGATCGCAAGTCAGAAGTAGAAGGCAAAGTACGCTTTGATCAAGAAGGCGGCGAGCAAGAGCAAGCTGAACACTTGGCAGCTGAACCGAATATCGAAGTTGATACCAGTGATGACAATGCAGGTTACGCGCCAGCAAACAATGTCTTCTCAAATGTAAGTATCGATGATAAGCAACACAAACTACGAGACGGATCGGTAGTTATTGCTGCTATTACTTCTTGTACCAATACTTCAAACCCAGCAGTAATGATTGGTGCAGGTCTAGTGGCCAAAAAAGCGGCTGCTAAAGGACTTAAAGCCAAGCCTTGGGTCAAAACCTCACTCGCACCGGGTTCTAAAGTGGTAACTGACTATCTTGAGAAAACCCATCTGATGGATGAGCTAGAAAAGACAGGCTTTTACCTCGTCGGTTACGGGTGTACCACTTGTATCGGTAACTCAGGGCCATTATCAGAAGAGATCGAAAAAGGCATTGAAGAAAATGATTTGGTCGCAGCAGCGGTACTGTCTGGTAACCGTAACTTTGAAGGTCGGATTCACTCGCATGTCAAAGCCAGTTACTTGGCCTCACCACCATTGGTCGTTGCTTATGCGCTCGCTGGTACAGTTGATATTGATCTGACCACTCATCCACTAGGCCAAGACCAAGACGGCAATGATGTATTCCTAAAAGATATCTGGCCGACCTCGGAAGAGATTAACGAGTTAATTGCCAACAATATCAATGCTGATATGTTCCGCAAAAACTACGGTGAAGTATTTGACGGTAGTGCCGCATGGAACGCAATTAGTTCAGCGGATAGCCAATTGTATCCATGGGATGAAGGGTCAACGTACATCAAAAATCCACCGTTCTTTGATGGTATGACCATGGAGCCAGAAGGTATCCCTGATATCGAAGGCGCACGTATCTTAGGTCTATTTGGTGATTCAATCACTACCGATCATATCTCACCAGCAGGTAATATCGATCCAGACTCACCAGCAGGTAAGTACTTGCAAGAGCGTGGTGTGATGGAGGCGGACTTCAACAGCTATGGCTCACGCCGTGGTAACGATGCAGTTATGACCCGTGGTACTTTTGCCAACATCCGTATCAAAAATACAATGATGGGCGGTAAAGAAGGTGGCTATACCTACTACTTCAAGGACGACAGCGCTACGCTACAAGATGGCGAAGAAATGCCTATCTATAATGCAGCGATGAAATATAAAGAAGATAAGCGTCCGCTCGTGGTATTGGGCGGGTCAGAATATGGTTCTGGTTCGAGCCGTGACTGGGCAGCTAAAGGTACTATCTTGCTAGGTGTAAAAGCGGTGTTGACCAGCTCGTTCGAGCGTATTCACCGTTCAAACCTAGTCGGTATGGGTGTATTGCCATTGACGTTTAAAGACGGACAAAATGCAGAGACTTACAAACTAGATGGTTCTGAAGTACTGAGCATCACAGGTCTGGACAATGGCGAGAGTAAAACGGCCACGGTTACGGCTACACGTGCTGATGGTTCGGCAGAAACCTTTGAGGTAAATGTCGGTCTACAAACGCCAAAAGAGCGCGAATATGTGCGTCATGGTGGCGTATTGCACTATGTACTACGTCAATTGGCTGCTGAGAGCAAAGAAGCTGGCTAGTAGTTAGTTAAGTTTTATATGACAAAAAGCCCAACCTCCGTCAAAGTAGGGGATTGGGCTTTTTTATGGAAGACGTTTTTTCTTCTTGTTACTTTACTCTACGCTTTTTCAGTCAACAGCTTAATTCCTAGCCCCATAAATACGACACCACTTATTTTATTCATCATGGATTCAATTTTTGGATTCTCTCTTAGTTTTTTGCTGAACTTTGACGCCAACAGCGCCAAACTCAAGCACCATATAAAGCCTGTGGTGGCAAAAGTCAGTCCCAACATCAAAAATGACAGCATGCCGTAAGCATAACTGGAGTCAATAAACTGCGGGAAAAATGCGAGAAAGAACAAGGCAACCTTTGGATTAAACACATTGGTCAACACACCTTGCTTATATATTTGCCAACCATCTACAGCCTTTTGGCTAGTCACGTTCTGATCTTTGGATAAACGGTTCGTTATTGAGCTCGAGTTTTTGCTCAGTAGCATTTTTAGACCCAAATAGCACAAGTAAGCCGCACCGATATATTTGACGATCATAAACGCCGTAGGGGAATTGGCAAGTAATACGGACAATCCTAGCGCTGCCAATAACGTATGTACCAAAATACCCGAAGTAATGCCAAGAACAGAATAAAACCCTGCTGTTTGCCCCTGTGAAATACTACGGGTGATGATGTACATGCTATCCGTACCTGGCGTTAGGTTTAACAAAATAGCTGCCAAGATAAACCCCAGATAATTCTCGATACCAAACATCGCAATCACTTCCCTTTAATCACGCCAAGCCCCATCATTTCTAGTATGGGGTTGCATTTTATCAATACGTCTGTCAGATCGATATTAACGAGTATTAGATAGGTTGGCAATAGTGCTATCAACAGTAAGCTAGCAGCTATTAATAATAAGCTAACGACAACAGAATAGAGGGTTTTGAGAAACCCCAGACATAAAAAAGCCCAGTCACCATATGATGACTGGGCTTTTTTATTGTTCGCTTATTAGTCTAATCTGATGCTAAGCAAAAGTGCTAATAAGTGACGCCGAATAGTGGCGTCCCCAGGGGGATTCGAACCCCCGTTACCGCCGTGAAAGGGCGGTGTCCTAGGCCTCTAGACGATGGGGACGCATAGAGTGTTATAACCAATGGTTACAACGGTACTTCACAATATCAGATAGCTTAGTAAATAAGCATTGCCTAGGTGCTGATATCGTCCTACTAGCGAGTATTTATGATTACGTTTCAGTAATACTGAGCGTTGCTATAAATAAGTATGGTGGAGCTAAACGGAGTCGAACCGTTGACCCCTTGCATGCCATGCAAGTGCTCTACCAACTGAGCTATAGCCCCTCGCTAAGAGTGTGCGTATTTTATGCAAGACCAGCAGTCCTGTCAACAACTATTTTAAAAATAATTCATAAATATGCAAAAAAAAGCGTTTTGGCCTATTTTAAAGGCTCAACACGTCCGAATTAGCGTGGATTTTGCTTAAGCGCAATCTCTTTGATGGCTTTATCGGTATAAAAGTCTTCTTCGCTGCCATCAGAAAAAATAATCGCACAGCATTCAGTCGGCATATATTGACCGCCTTTTTCTCGGATCGTTCTTATACCTTTGACGCCAATGATGTCATATTTACTCAATTTATCTAGATTATGCTTGGTGTGACCACAGTAAGTGCTGTATATCCATTTTAAATCTTCAAAGTCTTGGCCTTTGGTTAGGGTCAAATTTGCATCAAAAAGCTCTTTTACGATGGCATCATAATATTTCTGTGCTTCTTTTAGGGTGTTAAATACATAATCTTTGCTTTCTATTGTGACGGTTTTGGCGGCCATATTTTTTTCCAATTAAAATATTTAATAAAAGACGTTTAATAATACGAGGGTAGTTGTACTTATTAACAACGAAAAAAGGGCCAGAGATGGCCTGACCCTTTTACATTCGACAAGTTTAGCTAGTTAACTGTTTAGCAGATAAGTTATTCAGCTTCTAAACTACTCAGCAGCAGCCAAAAAATCTGGCAGTTCTGCCGCTTGTTTCTCAAGCTTTTTCAATTTCTTTTTACCGAGGCCGCCTAATACATCAACGGCGTGACGTAAGCGAGTCAAGGTCATGTCAGCGCCGATAATCGCCATAGAGTTCATGACTGGCGTCGATGAGGTGCTACCAGCGATAGCGATAAAGAACGGCGCCATAAAGTCACGCATCTTAATATCCAGATGAGCCGCAAGGCCTTTTAGCGTGGCGTAGATATTTTCTTCTGACCACGTTGGTAAGACTTCTAATTGCCAAAGCGCTAATTGCAGCATCTCGATAATTTGCTCAGGGGTGAGTGATTTATGAGTGAAGCTCTCAGCATTGATGTCAGGTAGGTTTTGGAAGTAGAAACCACCCCAATTAACCGCATCAGACAATAGCTCGATACGTGGCTGAATCGCCGCTGCGATAGCGGTTAGCTTGTCACTGTTGCTGGCCCATTCAAGGATTTTATTCTTTAATTCTTCAGGACTAAGCGCACGTAGCCATTCTGCATTGAGCCAGTTTAATTTTTCGATATCGAAGATAGGACCACCAAGCGACACACGCTGAATATCAAAGCTGGCAATCATTTCTTCTAGCGTAAACTGCTCAGCATCATTGGGCATTGAGTAGCCCATACGACCGAGATAGTTTAGCAGCGCTTCAGGTAGCACGCCTGCATCACGATAGTAGGTGATAGAAGTTGGGTTTTTACGTTTAGACAGCTTTGATTTATCAGGGTTACGCAGTAGCGGCATGTGGCAAAGGGTCGGCATTTCCCAACCAAAATAATCATAAAGTAGTTGATGCTTAGGCGCAGAGTTCAGCCACTCTTCACCGCGCATCACATGAGTGATTTCCATCAAATGATCATCAACGACGTTGGCTAAATGATACGTTGGCATGCCGTCTGTTTTTAGCAGTACTTGCATATCGACTTGAGTCCAAGGAATCTCAACGGTGCCGCGTAGCATGTCATGTACCTGACAGATGCCTTCAGTCGGTACGCGCATACGAATCACGTGCGGCTTGCCCTCGCTTACCAATTGCTCGGCTTTTTCTGGTGCAAGATGAGCACAGCGACCATCATAACGAGGAGTTTCGCCATTAGCCATTTGCTCAGCACGCATAGCGTCTAACTCTTCACTGGTACAAAAACAGCGGAACGCATGGTCTTTTCCTATGAGTATCTCGGCGTGTTTTTTGTAGATATCGCTACGCTCGCTCTGACGATAAGGGGCATGTGGGCCGCCAATATCTGGGCCCTCGCTCCAATCTAAACCAACCCAACGTAGGGCATCCAAAATCATTTGTTCTGATTGCTCAGTTGAGCGAGTCTGATCAGTGTCTTCGATACGTAAGATGAATTCGCCGCCGTGAGCTTTGGCAAAGGCCAAGTTAAACAGGGCAATATAGGCAGTACCTACGTGCGGGAAGCCAGTTGGCGATGGGGCGATACGCGTACGTACAGGGCGCGTGCTGTCAGTAGAGGTTTGCATGATAAAAGTCTCAAAGTTTGCTATCGATATAAGCTATCAGTATAAATAGCGATGAAAGATATGAAGTCGATGTTAAGAAATAGCGTAAAATATAGCGCTAGTATAACAGAGACATGTGATATTTTTAATGAAAAGCCCTTCTAGTGCTTGACTACAGGTGTATCCTTGCGATAATAATGCTAAGCAAGTCATAACTTGTTTATTTTCATCTAATTACTGGCCAGTATGGTCGTCATCTATTGAGTTGTTTGTGTCCCTATCAAAGTCTAAGCCAAAATCGAAAGCCAGTCCTTCTGCCGCCGCTGATCTCTCTGAGTCAGTGTCTAGTCCTTCTGCTATAAAGGATGCGTCTACGCAAGATGTCGATCTGGATGTTACTCACGCCCGTCATGAGGGCGATATCACGTCTGATGAATTAAGTTTTGTCCATGATGCGGTGTTACTGCAAGAGACTGTCGCTGCGGTGCTCGGTGTAAAATTCTTGCATAAGCAAACAGAAGGCGACCAAAATAGCTTAAATATAAGTGGTATCTATGTTGATGCGACCTTTGGTCGTGGTGGTCATAGCCGACTGCTATTAAGCCAACTTGCCGATGACGCCACACTGATTGTCTTTGACAAAGATCCGACAGCTATTAGCGTGGCGCAAGAGTTGGCAAGCAAAGACAGCCGTGTGCGTGTGGTTCACGATAGTTTTGCGACGTTGACCGACAGTCTGGCTGCTATGGGCATCAGTGAAGTTGATGGATTGATGGCAGATTTGGGCATTTCATCACCGCAGATTGATGATGGCAGTCGCGGCTTTAGCTTTATGCGCGACGGGGCAGTAGACATGCGTATGGACACCAGCCGTGGCCAGTCAGTTGCCGAATGGCTTGAAAAAGTCGATGATGAAACGTTGGCCAATGTGCTTTATGAGTTTGGCGAAGAGCGTCACAGTCGCCGTATTGCGCGCGCTATCAAACAGATGGAGAGCTACGAGTCTACGCTTGAGTTGGCAGAAGTCATCAAGGTAGCGCATCCTAATTGGCAACGTGGCAAGCATCCAGCCACACAGAGCTTTCAGGCCATGCGTATTTTTATTAACAATGAGCTGGGCGATGTTGATGACTTTTTAGAGCAAAGCGTTCCTATCTTAAAGTCAGGTGGGCAGCTTGCGGTCATTAGCTTTCACTCATTAGAAGATCGCCGTATCAAGCAGTTTTTGCAGCGACATAGCAAAGGGCAATATCCAGAAGACGAAAACCTGCCAATGCCGCCGAATCGTCCGCGCTATTTCAGCAAGCCAAAACGTGTTGGCCCAAGCAAAGCTGAGACGAGTCAAAACCCGCGTGCGCGCAGTGCATGGTTGCGTATGGCAACGCGCACCGACACAGCTTATGAGCAGACAACAAAATCATAGAACAACATGATGCCACAAGTCATAGTCGAATAAGATTGGTGAGTTGTCAAAGATTGCTAATGTTTGTCTAAATGATGCGCAAATGTCCTAATGGCTACGCCACTGTTAAAAATCTGTAAATATTGTCTGTTAGGCTCAGCAGTTGGTTTTTATCTGCATGATAGTTGCACGGATTTATATGTAGTATAGCCATACAATGTGTTTGGTTGTGGTATGACCTATTGATAGCCATGAGTTGTGATGACTTATGGCTCCTAAATATATTAGCTATTGGATATGTTTTTTACATTCGTTTTTTTAAGTTTAGTTTGTACATTTATAAGTGTCTTTGGTTTTATATTTATCGATGGTATGACCGAATAATGACACGTTCATCTTTCGCAATCCGTTATCTACTCTACCGTTTACGTTCACCTTTTTGAGATCGTCATGGCAATATCTGACAAACCTGCGAATAGCCGCACTGCTACACCTTATAATACCGATGTCGGCGAGCTATTCGTGCGCCGGTTCAATGTTGTGAGCATTTATGTGGTCGTGCTACTGCTATTGGCAGCCACGATTGTATGGAGTGGTATCAAAACTGCCGAAGAAGTTCAGCAATATCATCAGGACTACAAAACCTTGCAAGACATGAAAAAACAAGAACGTAAGCTACAAGTAGAGCATCAGCGTCTATTGATTGAGCAGCAAACCTTTAGCGCCACTCCTCAGATTGCCAGTCGAGCGGTTGCTGAATTGGGCATGTATTCACCAACATTAAAGGATAAGCTGATTATCCAGCCTGGTGTTGCGACTGCATTGGTGCCAGTGGTTACGGAAGACTCAGATGAAGATTTGACTGACGTGATTGGGCCACGTGCCTCTACCGACATCTCTCCTGAAGAACCAGCGACGGAGGTAGGACAATGAGTGAAAAAAAGCCTAAATCCACCGCAAAAAATACTAGCAAAAAACCAGCCAGCGGCAAGGTAACCAAACCTCTACGCCGAGCCAGTGCTGCTAAATCTGGTCAGACGAGCAGCAAGCCCGATAAAGCTGCAAGCAATCGTAAGGCAAAACTATTCGGACGCATCAAAAAAAGTGATACCCAAGGCGCTTATACCAGTGTAAAAAATCGCAAAAGTAAAATGGTTTTTTCGAGCAAAGCGTCAGGTGCGTCAGCTCTCGGTGGTTTCGAACAAGACAAAAACCGTTTTCGTATGGTCTGGGGTCTAGCGCTGGTCATATTAGCGCTACTGATTAGCCGCGCTTATTATATTCAGGTTGCTAATGCACAGTTCTATCAAGACAAAGGCAATGAGCTCATTACCAGTGAGCGCACCCAAAAATCCTATCGCGGTATGATTACCGACCGTAATAATCTACCGCTTGCAGTCAGTGCGCCGCTCGCGACGGTTTCGTTTAGTCCGCATGATTATTCGCGTGAATATTACGAGCTAAAGCGCATTATCATCACCAACCCTAGCAGTCCCCAATTACAGGCGCGTATGCAAAAGCGTCTAGATAATATGGACCTGACAAAGCTAGCCGCTGCTGCCAATATCTCGGTCGATGAGTTGAAAAAAGTCACGGCTATTGATGACAGTATCGATGTGACCGATGAGAAAGCGGTAAAAGCTGCTTTGCCATCTGGTGCGGGCTCACACTATTTGCCACTGCTTAATAAAGTCACACCTGAGATTGCTCAAAGCGTCAGCTCGCTCGATTTCCCTGGCGTCTACGAAAAGAATTTCTTTCAGCGTTATTATCCACAGCCACAGTCTAATGCGCAGCTGCTGGGCTTTATGGGTCAAAACGCCAAAGATCCTGAAGGCGGTTACGAAGGCCGTGCTGGTATTGAGCGTCAGTACGAAAAAGATCTGGCAGGTGATGACGGAAAAGTTTTAGTTCTAAAAGACGCCAAACAAAACAGCCTAAAAGAAATCAAACAGATCGAGCCAGAAGTACCTGGCAAAGATGTGGCATTGACGATTGATTCGCGCTTACAGTATTTGCTGTATAAAGAGCTAGAAAAAGCTGGGCGTTTGCAAAAAGCACGTTGGTCCACGGGTATGATCGTTGACGTACAAACTGGTG
>Ga0208015_1000199_pt1 | contig 39666 bp, 64 predicted proteins | sample 26BtaG_FD_184101 | JGI IMG/M metagenome (GOLD analysis project Ga0208015, IMG submission 184101) | Marine viral communities from Cariaco Basin, Caribbean Sea - 26B_WHOI_OMZ_CsCl (SPAdes) (version 2) | ecosystem: Environmental > Aquatic > Marine > Oceanic | place: Caribbean Sea: Cariaco Basin... | reverse complement strand
GCCCGCCTTCATTTCTTTGGTGAGTATATTCGTAAGGTGAGATTTGACTACATTGCCTAACGCGCGCGTTTCAGGCGCAACGCCTGGCAACGCAACCTCCGGCTGTTCGATTATGCTAACTATTTGCTTTTGAACATCGTCTATAGATTGCCCTGTTTTTTTAGATATGTTCTGTATTATGTTTCGCGTCTTAACCCCAAACTTAAGCTCTTCCCTTTTAAGGTACTGACGTTTCGACAGATAGTAATCTATTAAATCGTTTAATTTTCCTATGCCAGTTTTTGTAATAAACATTTCCTTTAAAGCGGATGTAATTGGCTCAATTCGTGTTCCGATGGCAGTAGTGGCTTTCGTAACTCCTGGAATTGTCTGTATTCCCTTGCGAACAAGGTTGATACCCTTGCCTAATGTTTTCGTGATTCCTCGATAGCCACCATACATTAAAGGATCGATTACAAGTTCAGAGGCGAATCCTAAAAGTGGAACACCTTTTACGCCTAAATCTTCCCATATTTGGTTCATAGTAACTCGCTCTTCGCCAGAAAAGCCTCGCCATGCTGCATTTAAAGCCTCTCTTGCACTCAAAGATTGTTTTTGAAAAAGGTCATGTTTTTCTTCTTCACTTAAATTCTCTTGATGTAAAATGACATTCAATTCATCTGAATTTGCTTTTATTATAGATTTAATCGCATAGCCAGGACGACCAAGTATGTCTAAAACCTTACCAAATTTGCTCATTTTAGAAAAGGCGTCCTTTTCATCAGCGTATCCATCTAAGCTTAGATTCATACCAACTGGGCGCAAAGATAGCCCAGCGTTTGAAGATGCTTGAACAGGCTTTAGGTCAAGCTCTTGTTTGGCAGGCTTAAGAATTAATTTTTTCTCTTCCAAAGGTTTTAAATCAAGCGGCATTTATTTTATCCTCTTATAACCTTGTTTTAGTGCTTGTTCTAATTGGCCCATCGGAAGAGTATATTGGTTGCCTTTTTCGTCCGCAACAATAACTTCTTCATATCGCTTTAATTCTTCTTCAAATAGGCTTGGATCCAATTTGGATAATTCAATTGCTCTATAAACATCGTCGATTGTCTCAATGTCAAATTCTTCAGGCTCTCCCCATTCTTTACCAATAACAACTCTGCCTCTTTTAATTCCCGATTTTAAGGCAGCTATTTTTTGTTCTTGTCCAAATGAAGGTTTTTTCTCTTTTTCTTTCGTTATCGTCTCTTTATATATTTTCTGCTTTCCTGGCGTCAATGTCCTGCCAGCTTCTACATCCGCAAGTATACTTTCCTCTCTAATCAGCCCCTTTGCTTTGGCAGCCTTTCCTGCCTGCTCAAATTGATCTAGAGGACTTTCAAGCTCCGGCGCTCTTTCTAAGCCTTCATCGCCCCATTTAAGCCCCTTTCCAGCAAGTGATACGTCGAGTTTTTTCTTTTCCATATCAAATGTATCTGAAACTTGTTTGCTTTTGACTATGGTATCTAAAAAAGAAGCCATAGTCTGTTGGTCTAAAATATCTTCATTTTTCTCTATCTGTTTGAGTTTTAATATACTATCTAAAACGCTCATAATTCCCTCCTCTATTTATTTTTTACACTAAACCTCGACTTCTTTTATATGCTTGATAACCCTCATCATATAAACCCAATCCTTCCCCTTCTCTCATTCTCAACCCTGCACCAGCGGTTGAACGCGGCATCCCTGCAATGGCTAATGTGCCTCCGCCGGCTGTAAGTATTTGCCTTCCTGCGCCTCTTGGAGCAAAGTATCCACCTATTCCACCCATCAATGCACCAACTCCTGCTCCTACGCCTGTGCCTATACCTGGGACTATAGATCCGACTGCTGCACCGGTAGCTGCGCCTCCTAAACCACCCATAAGAGCGCCGCCCCAACCACCTTTGTCATCTTCTCCATACATCTTTCCGGCAACGATGTTGGCATAATTTGCAAGATTGAATTGATTTTTTCTTGCTTCGCCTGCCCCAGCAAAAGTTGTCGCTTGCCCTGTCACATCAAGGCCCGTACCAAATAGACTAATTCTATTCCGTAAGGCTCTATCTATATCAGCTATACCAAATTGCGTTGTCTGGGTTATATAACGGCCTTCTATATCCTCTTCCAGTTGCGCAAGCCGATTGGCTGTAACAGAACTCTCAAGCTGATTAGAAGCCGCAAGTTGACTTATGGTTTGAGTGCGTATATCTCTAAATATAGGGTCTAATTGAGATTTTAATCCTTGTAAAAACAATTTTGTCATTTGAGGACTTGTGCTGATGGTTTCAGCTAATCCGGATAGTTTTCCCGTAAAATCAAACTCTGTGAGCCTTTGGCCTAAACCAAAAAGCTTTTCAATTCCCTTTTGGTACCACGGGTCCTCTTGGTACTGTGGTGCTGCTGGGAGATCCGAGCTCTTCTTTCCCTTTGCCATTTGCTTCCTCCTTCTGTTTTTTCCTCTTATAGCTTTTTAATTTTGCGTCATTCGCTAAATCGTGAAACGCTATTTCGTCTATATCCGGATGTTTTTTTAAATATCGCGAGAGCAATTGCCTTGGCAACATCTTATCCTTCGCTCCCGAAATCATAAAGTTAACGTAAAAAATATTACCTTCCTCCTTTTCGGGGAAGCGATCTGGGTATCCATTTGGGATTTCCTTAGTCCTATATGCGCAAACTACTGTCGCCAATTTGCCATTTTCAAATCCGGCATACAAATATCCCTTCTTATGCAAAAACAAAAGTTTCTTTACCCAATCCTTCATAGGCTCATCAGGAAACAATCCTGACTTCGCCACCATTTTAAAAGTTTCTATAAGAAGTTCTGATTGCGTCATTATTTGGCCACCCCATTAAAAATTATATCTTCAGGATTTACTTCCTTATTTCTTTCAAATTTAACATGTATTTTCTGGTTTTTAAAAGCCATTAAATTTTTGGGTCTATTATCATCTTTAATGCCGTTTATATGATGCGATATTTCCCAACGATGAAGATAACGACCTATCTGTTTTTCTACAACTAAACGATGTTCGCGAACATAGCCCTGCTTTGTTGCAAAAGGATGTTTAGGCATAAAAATATAAATATATCCTCTATTTTTATGTTTTCCGCCTTTCCAATGAACAGGTCTTTGACCCTTTTTAAATTCAGTTTTAGGCGAAAGATGAATCCCTTTAATATTCTTATTCCAAGGAGTATTGCCCTTGTTAGCCTTGCTTATCTTTTGTCTTGTTTTCAGCAAAACAGAATGCCCCATCTTGCTTTTACTAATTTTTTTCCCAGCTTTAATATAACTTTCTTTGGTTCTAAAACCTTTATTTCCTTTTTGAAATTTCATAATATTTTCCTATTTAGCACCCCAACCATTCGCTGCATCATTATTTGCCTCCTTAAAATACACTGATGAACCCACTCCTCCATCCTTTCTAAGATAAATACTGCCCACATTCGCTACCACCACATTCTCAGGACTGCCGTAACCGTAATACACCCTTGCCTTCTCACCATCTCCCGCTATCACTTGAAAAAGCTTTTTAAACATACGATTAAGGTCGCTTATGCCTTCGGGAGTTTGTAGTTTTTCATTCGTTAATTCTATAAAACCATCCATTAAACAACTATCTCCGTTATGGTTATGCTAGATGCTAATACTCCACCCAAATGTTGAATACCGCCTTCGCCGTTAAAGGTATAAGTGGCTCCTGCATTTGAACCAGCTCTAACCTTAAATGTCGTTTCTGCCACTGTTCCAGCTGTCATGTAGTGGGTAAATGAAATAAGGTTTAACTTACCATTATTTGTAGCCTCGGATTTGCCACAAGCTAAGGCATTTGCAGTAGCATCTTGAAATAAGGCTACAATATTTTCTTGTCCGCCAGAATGAGTCCCAAATACAACTACTTCTATTTTTAACTTGTTGGCTGTATTTTTAGGTGTAATAGCCAACGACATATATTGATCGCCCTCATCGTTCTGAGGTATGCTGTTATCATCTACCATGGCAGTTGTTCCGGTTGCTACTGCATTAACCATGACGTTTACTACTTGTGCAATTGCTCCCACTGCACCATCTTTCGTTATCCGAAGTTCGTCCCCGCTCGATTCCTCTCTCACAAATAGTTCTGGTTGCCCGTCTGTGTCTTTTGTATAGAGCTTCATTTCTCCGGCAGCCGTTGCAGGAGCAGAATCCTCCACAAGAGCTATTTCATTAAAGGACCAGTCACCTGTAAATAGTCCGTAGTCGCCATCGTCATCCAATGCGTCGAATAAAACATTATCGTTAGCTATTCCAGCACTTGTTATCTTTGGCCCTTCATTTTCAGTAGCATCATGTTTATGGCCGGTTGTTTCGTGCATAGCTGCCATAGCCCAATTAATTATAAGATCTAATTGTCCTTCTTGATCGGCATCCGTCAATATCTCCGTCCCCCAGTTCTTTGTTCTCACTAAATCGCTTGGATATGCCATTTTATTTTCCCCCTATGCTTCTTCTAATGCTATTGCACTTATTTTTATCTTTTTCACTTCTGGCCTTGTGCCAGTATTTATATTACCTATTTCAAAATTAAACCGTCTTCCTATTGTTTTATTTGCAAATGACTTTGTTACGGTCTTATCAGGAATATCTGTCGCTGCAATAATTTTTGAAACATTAACTGTAAAATCATCGTTTATTTTAGCTCCTTCTGCTGTTGCATTAAACGTTTGCGAACCACTATACTTTCCTCTGTCTGCTGTCCATTGAACTGTAATTGCTCCCTTTGTTCCATAAAAGGTTACTGTTATTTTAAGCAGTTTCATTCTAACATCGTCAATAGGAAATCTGCCTCCAGAAGCCACGTTGAAATCGGCAGAAGAAAAATCCTTTGTCTTGTAACTTGCTTCGGTATTTTCTCCTTCATCTGAGTCGTCCTCTGTTTCAAGCTCGTATAATTCATCTGCCACAGAAGATCCGACATACAATTCATTATTACTATGTGTAAGCAATGCCGGATATCCGAAACTATCTGACCAATCAGAACTTATTGGACGTTCCATCCACCTACCAAATTTTGCATTGTAAATTCTTAACTTATTAGGATAAGCGGTATTTCCGTCACTATAAAAAAGAAAGTATTTATTATTCCTATATGTGCCAAAGATTCTCTTGGAAAAATCAATCTCGTCCACAAAATCATGATGCTCTGTTAAGTTTATCCAATTAGCGCCATTATATAAAAATACGCCCAAAGTCGGATATTTAGATACGAAAAATACCCCCTCATTTCCTTTTGCGATAGAATATGGTGCAGAGCATCCATGCGATGGAATAATAGGTCTGTAAGCTATATCAGGAAAATTGTATAAGAAATATGCCCCAAACTCTGTAAAAATTAAAAATTCATTACCCCATGAACATCCACCTTTAGTCGCTCTTGGCATATCTATATTCCAAGCATCATTTGCAAGACTAAAGCCATCAGCCGCGTCAAAGTTGCCTGTCCCAGCTCGTGATCCATAAACCCTTCTTCCTCCACCTTCTGCAATAAGTCTAAATTTATGATAATACAATCTCTCCCGCGCATTCGTTGGCGGATCTGTTAAAGCCGCTATGGCAACTCCAATTGTTTTTTTCTTGATATTATCGGTTGGATTAGTAATGTATAATACATCTCCGACGGATACCCCATGACATAATGTACCAGAAGTAAATGCAGCATTATCGGCTTGCGTCATAGCAGAACCACTTTTATATACTAAATCTCCTTCTATTACAGCATATAATCTTGACGAGCCACTTTCATCGTGTTGAAGAAGAAAATCGTAATCTTCGGTATAACCAGCTCCTGAGCCATCAGCTACTTCATTAAACCCTTTAGACCGTATCATTCCACCTAAAGAAGTTGCATCCCAATTCTTTATTACCCTTGCCTCGTTGGGCTTTAACTCCTGATCGGCACCTATAGTATTCTCACCACCGGAAAAGGATAATAATTCAAACACTAACTCTAAAGGTTTCTTCCTATCTAATACAGTCCTACTTGTTTTATAGAAAGGCATCCTTAAGCTCCCCCATTTCCTTGTTTATACCCGCCTATTTCAGTTCCAGCTTCAATATCAGGTTTCGGATAATGTTTTTTAATATATTCTTTTTTAGTCTTTATTAAAGCATCTGCTACTAATTGGCTGTATTGAGCTTTACATTGCGCAGCCAGTTCCGTCTTACCAATTTGTTGTAATAGCCAATATGCCGCCCAGAATACTGGCCCTTCCCTATATTCATCAGGGATTATTGATTCGTCAGCATCAGCAGAAAGAGCTGTTGTCTGTTTCCTAAAATAATAAAGTTCGTAAGTCTCTCCATTCACGTCACTATTTGTGGTAAACTTCATCTTCTTTGTGCCTGAATATTCCCAGATGTAATAATACACATCGTCATAATTGTCGTTATATTTTTCCCAGTCGTGCAAGGCTATCTCCCGACGGTTGTCTATTACATCATCATCAATAATAAGGCAAAAAGTCTCAAGCCAGCCAGACGGTAGTGCGATTTCATTACTTGCAACTGTGCCGGTTGCATATTCTCTTACACAATGACTATCTCTACAAAAATGAATATCCCCTCTATTAAGTGCGGCCTTACGCCGGGCCAAGGGGAACATGTCGTCTGTTGAAGTATTTGGATCACCTAATAATTCTGATAACAAAGCTTGTTGTTCTACAAAATCCATAATTATGCCTCCACCAATTCTTCTACTTTCTTTTTTAACAATCCTTCATAAGCATCTTTCCACAAATGAATTTTCCGATTTATATTATAGTTTTCGTAAACGTTATCGTAAGCATTTTTAGCCATTATCTCCCGCCTTTTCCTGCTTGCTACAAGTTCCGCTATTGCTTTATACCAAGAATCGTTGTCGTTATTCGCCAATAAACCATCCTTACCACTTGCTATAACAGGTGTATAAGGTGGTATATTTGAGGCGATAGTAGGCGTTCCTATAGCTGTATATTCAAAATATTTAATAGCAGACTTATTTCTATTAAATTCATTATCAACGATTGGACAAAGCCCAATGTCCAAGTTTAGAGTCGCCATCTTATAAGGATAGGCATTATGTGCCACCCAATGATGCCATTCAATACGATCTTTGGATATTCCTTTAAATAAGCCCCAAAAGCGCATATCACCCCAGAATACAAATTTAACTGATGGGAATTTCTCTATGATTTTTCTGATTACTCCGTGTATCATATACAAATCTTCATAATGACTTGAACCCCCTTGCCAACCAATTCGCACTTCTTTCTTTACAAAGTCGCATTTCGGATATAAGTCAAAATCCATTAAATTCGGTAATACCACAGCATTTTTATTTAAAGGCTCAAATCTTTTTCTTAATACCTCCGTTGTCATAGTTACCATATCCGCATTTTTTATAGCCGCTTTAAAAATATCTCTTCGAGTTATATTTCGTTCTATAAAAAAGCCCTTTACCTGATCCTCCCACAGCGGGACATCTTTACCATCTTCAAACTTGTATCTTACTTCTTCTGTGCCAAAATGTTTATAAGCAGGATTAAAAGGCGATACATTAAACGGATCATCATCATAATCAAGCACCCATATCTTTCCGTGCTTCCTTGCAACCCTTATTAAATTAAGCCATTCATTACCAAATGGGCATTGAAATACTATAATTTCGGCTTCTAATATCTTTTCAGTTACAAATTCAAGGTCAATAATCTGCTCTGACCGTACAGTCAGTATGTTCGTCATCCCCTGTTCTTGCAACTTATAAAGAGGTTGAAGTAATCTATAATGGCAATTTGCCCCGCCACTTTTTTCAAAGCCTAAAATTCGCATCACTTTCTCTTTCTCTTTTTTATACGTTTACGCTTTCCTCTTTCGCAAGGCATTTTTGTCCCTCCTCTTCGTACTCAAACTTTTTTATTACTCTCATCATGCTATAATTATCATCAAATCCCCAACTTGCTTTATAGGGATACCCCAAGCAATCTGGCGGATCATCAGGTAAATCGTTTCTTAATCTTGCCCAGCCGAAATCTATCAACTTTATAATGCCGCTTTTAATCATAAAGTTATCGGGCTTTATATCACGGTGAACTATGTTATGTTTTTCCAAATCTTTTATTATTTGTACCATTTGACGCTTCCAATCATCTGGCAAATTTTTAGCTGTTAGCTCTTCGTCACAATCTTCTATTGCAATTCCCTCTTCTATCTGGGATTCGTAAACCTTTGGAAAATGGATAGAATCGCATTTTTTAAGTATGCGTATTTCGTTATGCAATAAATCATATTCCAAATAGCTTGTTTGTTTTTTAATAACCCTTCCATCAACTTTTTCTACAATCGCAGTAGCCCCTCTGAAATACTGATTAAACCGTCCCACAGAAGGATCGGAAGGCTTAACCCATCTAATAGTTGAGTTTTTAAGTGCTTCTAATAAATCATTCACAGTAACATTGCCAAGCCAGCGTCTATAAGTATTTCTATTTTTATGATGGACACAATGATACGCAAGAGCAATCCTATGATGTATGGGATTAGGAGTATAAAATCCTTTTTCATTCCATTCCCGCGTTTTTAATATTGCCTTTTCAAGTCTTTGAGGATAATAACCATCTCCTACAAATCTAATATCTATCTGTATAAAACTATCTGCCACAGGTAATTTAAACTGCACTCTTGGAGCTGGATATATTTGTTCGGCTTGCGGAAATATCTCCTGCCAATGCTCAAAGTCATAAACAAGCAGATCCAAGTCAGAATGGTCGCCTAGTTTTGTTGAATAAGGTAAATATTCCCAATTCCGCAAAACAACATACTGAAATTTTATGTCGTTCATAAATTCAAAAATTTGTACTATATTCTGCATCCCTTTTTTATCAGCTTGCATGCTTCCTCTATCCCCATTTCATCAAAGATTTCAAACACATGTTTCTTATAATTGCTCTTAAATGGTATAAACTTAATGCCATTTTTTTCCATTAGTTCTACATCAAGATATCTTCCCGGCGCTTTCTCATCAGCTAAATATTCATCACCTTTATAATGTTTGCATATTTCAATAAGTCTCTCAGTGCCAGTCTTTATCGTTGGGAAATCGTATTGAATCTTTTTTGTATCAATATCAAGAGTCTCGGCTATTGTATATATCCAACGCACATTTAATGCCAACATACTCCGACCACTAATATAATATTTATCTATAATAGGTGATAATCCGTGTTGAATAGGCTTAGTCCACCATTTGCCAAATACCTTTTGCCTATTAAGATTGTTATTTTTTTCATACTGGCATTCCGTAAGCATGATAAAAACATCACTCTGTGCAAGTTTTTCAAAATAAGGGAACCATGGGCAAAATAATGGCTGGTGAATCGCTATCAACATTTATCATAAACCTCTTCTTTTTTGCCGTGATGATAAGCTGCCTGTCCGTACCAAACTTCGTTGTCCGGTATGCTTTTTGTTACCACCGAACCTGCGCCTACTACGGCATTCTCACCTATTGTTATTCCGGGCAAGATAACAGATCCAACTCCTATCATCGCACCCTTTTTAACAAGCGTCTTTCTCCATTCTTTCTTATTTGAAGGGGGATGCTTGTCATTAGAAAAAGCGACTTTCGGGCCAATAAAACAATCATCCCCTATTGTTACCCCTTCAGGAATAAAGCAATGGGCCCCTATTCTTACCTTATTACCTATTGCAACACCATTATCTATTTCGGTAAACTGGCCTATTGAACAACCTTTTCCTATCTTTGCCCCTGGATAAATATTACAATTAGGCCAGATAACCGTTCCTCTGTCTATTTTGTATGCTTCCTTAAGTAAAGGAGTCTCTAACTGTTTTAAAAGTATTTCCATATCTTCAACTGTGCAATGTCCGCCTACATAATCTTCAAATGGATAAAGTAAAGGTTGAACGGCATCCTCTAACCCAAGTTTTCTAAGCCCCTCATTCGTGGTCTTTTCATACTCTGCAACCACCTGAAAATAATCTAAGCCAAAATGTTCGCAAATACTCTCTTGCTCTTTGGCAAAGGCGATATAAGTACCGTATCTACAAAGTGAAAGCAATTTTGCAAGTTCCGTTTTTTTAGTACAAACTACTATTTTTGTTTTTATACCTGCTTTTTCAAAATATTTTGTTACTTTATTCGCATCATACAAATCTGCATTATCAAATGACAGAAATTTTAAATACGTTAAAAGTCCCTCTATAACTTTTGGATGGCTTGCACGTACAGGCGAATGAAAAACTTTACCTGGCAATTGTAACGTTGTGCCAACTGGTACAGTAGAATGTATAACCGTGTATTTAGGCTTAAATTCATTCATGTAATCAATAACCATATTTATAAAATTATCGCTATAAGGAAAGCAAATATGTATAATTTCTGTCGGCATTATTGTCTTATAAATATTGCCTATTTTTTCTCTAACATCAAGAGTTGCTACATGATAACGCTTTTTTAAAATCTCACAAAGTGCAGATCCAATTTCACCTATTCCTATTACTAAAGTATTCATGCGTAAGCTAAATTCCTTCCTACTTCATTATAATAATCCAAATGTTTTGCGTTTTTGATATGTTCCGGATGCTTCCCGCTCCAGTGTCCAAGGTCTTGCGCAACTACATCTGTAACCCAACCTATCTTTGGCATTTTTTCTATTTTTATCTGCATCAATAGCCGTGATGCCCCTTTAATGCCCCAAAGATTATGTCTTTCAAAATGAACATCTTTTATCATATCTGCTTTCATAAACCATAGGCCTACAATCCCTTTTGCTGGCCTATATCCTTTATCTTTAACGTCGTCCTCGCCTTGTGTATAGGCAGGGTTTGAGGGCATATAATTCGGTGATAGTATATCGGCATCCGTTCCTTCAAATGCATCCAACATCTTATTAAGCCAGTCTTTTGGCATTAAGACATCGTTTCCGACAACCGCCAAAAAGTCAAAATTCAGTGCTCTTGTCCATTTAAAAAAATCTATCATTACATTACGAAGTCCTCTATTTTTTGTATATGATATAATGTATTTATTTGGAAGCGTGGAATTTGTTAAAAGGTCTTTCGTCTTATCTCCAGAACCATCATCAATCAAGCAAAAAGAAACCCTAGGATACTCCTGCGCCTCTTCTAATGCCTTAATGCACTTTTGCGTATATTCAGGCCTTTTGTAACAAGGCACTAATATCGCTATCTTTAAGTCTTCCCTCGGCTTCTCGAACGGCATCTGCAAGCTCCTTAAATTCGTCTATATTAAGCTCTAAGCGTAGATCTCGTAGTTTTAGATGTATATAATGCTTTTCGTCAAAATCAGCCCCCTCAGCGTAGATTCTGCCTTTATTAGGAGCATATAGGTTATTGTTTAAATTGATTTGGATATTTTCATTAAAGCTATCGTGAGCCACTTTCTTGCGACAAAGTTCTATATGTTCACCCTTTTTCGGCTCCGGACTACCTAATTTTTGCCATCTTTCATAAGCCTGACTACAACCCCTGCATAATTCTAAAAAATCAGATAAGCTTAAAAGTATGCGCAAATTCCTGTAATGAAAATGAACTTTTTCACAAACTTCCACTACCATTCGATTATTAAATATAGATCTATTCTCTATTTTTCTATCTGAAAGCGATCTTGCTATTGATCCCATCGTAATGTGATTTTACCTTTCTTAACAGCACCATCGGTTCATCTCCACGCAGAATTGCCTTCATAAAACTACGCCAGACTTTCTTTTGACTCTCTTTCCAAAATTCTCTATAAACCATATTAACCATAAACATATAAAGTTCATGAGAGATTGTATAATCAAACTTAAAATCCTTTTTCTCGCTCCATCCGCCTTTATTTCCCATCTTTTTCAATTCTATCTGTTTGAGCCAGTTTATCCTCCGCGTTTCCTCGCATAATGCTGGAAAATTATGGAGTTTGTTATCAAGAAATTTATTAGCAATTTTTCTTATAGTCCCCATTCCTACACGCTTTATAGTATCTGGCTCTTCCTTTATAGTTTCGTTTATTGCGTTATTCAGCATTTCTTGATTAGTAGCTTTTTTCATTTTATTATTCCCACACCTGCATACCAGTTTCTAACACGGGTTATTTCTTTTATAGCCATACAATTTTTGTATCTTTTTTTTATTTCCTCTGGTGTCTTAAAATATCTTACATGGCCTTTACAGTTAAACATAGGTAAACTAAATACAATATGAGTGTCTTTTTTTATATTTTTTAAGACCTGTATATCATCATCTATATGCTCTAATACTTCAGAGGTAATAACAACATTGTAAAAAAACTTATCATATATTCTTTTATCATATGCATCTCCAACGAAAAAACGCATATTCACTATATCGTCAGCTATTTTTACGGCCACTATGCTAAAATCAAATCCAAAATATTGCTTAAATCCTTCATCATATAAAAAATGCGCTAACTGTCCTGTTCCGCAACCAATCTCTAATATCTCGGGTTTTTTAATTTGCCTGACAAACTCTATCATCTGTTTCCAAATATCGTAATATATTGAATCTTTATAATAAGCACGGTATTTATCAAGATCGTCTTTATATACTCTGTTGTAATAGGTGCTATCTAAGGCTTTTCCCATTATGAACGCCTATGACTTTTCTTTACCGCTTTTAATGGTGTTAACATACTCATGCAAACGGCATGAGGATTTTTAGCTTTGCCTTTTTTTGTAACAGCAACTACGCAACGATGAAAGGCCTCTGTATGTATTCCTTTACCATTAGGAGCTTTTAATCCGGCTTTCTGATAAAGACCTTTGATTTTTTTGCTCATATTAGCCTCATCTTTATTTTAAAGAGGGGCGGGCAAGCCCTCAAGACTGCCCGCCCTATTAGCGTTACGCTATTGTGCCGCTATTTCTTAGGTTGTCGTGTTCAGCGTGTCCTTTTTCGTTCCCGTATTCCAGCGTCATCTCTGCTTCCACCCAGCCTTTAACTGACGAGGCTGTTGGAGCGCCTTTGTATTGCCTAATATCACGCAATACCGCTACCTTTATCTGCTCAGGCGTTGTAATAGCTATGTGTCTGTCTTCTATCTGCCTGTCAGGTATGATATCGAGCGTTCCAAAAGAACCTTCATACTTGTTGATGTTCGCGATTGCTTGTCTTGTGGATGCATTGATATTGAAGCTGAAACCAGTCTTGGCCGTGAACTTCTTAGAGATAGTTCTCTTGACATGTCCACCGCAGAAAAGTGCACGCGGATCTCCACCACTATCCCAAATTTCCTGTAATCTCTCATTAACCATATCTTCTGTTAATTGAGCAGGATAACCAGGCGATAACGCTGAAGCACCACCAGATTGATGTCCGGTGTGAGATACGATAGCCTTTAAAAGACCCCTCATACGTCTACCATTAGAAGCCGCCGTAGCGCTTCCACCAGCAGTCCTGTCGCCAGTTGAAAGCATAGCTTTCTCGTAATCAACTGCGATTTCTTTTAGAGCTTTCATAACCTCACGCGCAACCAAGTTTTTAATACCGGCAACGGTTACAGCCATCATCGTAAAGGAAACATCCCAATTTCTAAGCCTAATCTGCGTATAATTGTAAACCCTTGTTCTGTGAGTAGGATTAGCATACGAAACATCAGCACCTTCACGAAGACCTGTCCTCGAAGCTGATTCAAGATTATCTGTCTGCCATTCGTGTTTGGTGCCTAATGCTTGAACCTTTCGGGACATACTATATAAAGGCGTATCATCTGCAAAGAGGTCCGCCACTACATCAGTAAGGCCTTCCCGTTGACCAATAGTGTAATAACTGGTTTGATAAGTAAGTGCCATTTGTAATTCACCTCTTTCCCTGAAAAAGCATTATTCTTCTTTGTATTCCGCAGGGATAAGCGCATCAATATTAAATCGTGGATCATGAAGCACAAGCGCTTCTTTATCATAAATACTGCTTCCGCGAAATGCTCTTTTGCGTAAGCTCTCAAGTTTAGTTTTGGCTACATTGCCTTTTACCTTACTTGTATCTAAAGAGGTCTTGCGCTTCATCTTATTTTGCGCCCTTTTTAAATCTTTCACCTTAGATTTGCCAGAAGATTCCTTTTGCAAGGCCTTATAATGATCAACCGCTAATCCTAACGCTAATGCCTGTCCATCCTCAACCTTTTGAAGTTTAGGATAATCAGCGTATATCTGCTGTGCAATTTTCTTTATAACTGGGGCTGCTGTATCAATATCTTCAATGTCAGGATCATCATATACTTCCGCCGCCTTATCATTGTATAAAGCGACTTGACCATCATAGAATCGCTGAGGTGCAGAAGTTATGACATTATCAATCTTCATCTCAAGGTCAACCAGTTGATTTAATTTAGTATTAGTCTCTTCTGATTCTTCTTCCCGCGCCAGTTTAGCTTGCCTTAACCTTATTTCACGTTTTAAGGTTTTTAATTCTGCCACGGTTTTTGCCTCAAGTTTAACGGTATCGGGGTCGCGGGTATCGGGGGTTTGTTTGGCGGTTGTTTCAGCAATTTTTATTTTCCGCGTCAAGGCATCAACACGTTTAGTAAGCTTCTTAACAACCTTGTTGTGCTTGGACTTTGGAATTAAATCCCCTTCCTCGCCTTCTTCACCTTCAGTATCTTCTTCGCTTTCCTCTTCCTCTTCCTCCTCTTCTTCTTCTTCAGTTTCTTCTTCCTCATCATCAATACCTTCTTCTTCTTTCTCACCAGAAGGTATTTCTTCCCCTTCACCGACTTTGCTTTTCGGCTTTTCTTTTTCTTCTGTCTCTGGCAAATCTAAGGAAGAAAGAACATCATCCACGACTTTCTTCCCTTTTTCCCTGACTTCCTGTTCTTCCACTTTCTTTTCCTCTGCTGTTTGGTTCACTTTATTTACTGCCATCTTACACCTCCTCGCATTTTTTTCAGGCTTGGGAGCCTGTCCGGGATTTCATAGTTTAACGTGTTAAGACACGCACAGTTTTTTGACTTGAGGGTCATTCCCCGGGATTTATTTAACTTCATGTTCAATCCTTTTTTCTTCTTTCAAACTCCGTGCTATAAAAACGCAGGAATCCAGCTCAGTTTGCAATGCTGTCAAACCTACGATTATTCCCAATATCCTATCTGAAGAAATATTGGGATTTCTTTCGCTATCATCAAGCTTTCTATCCTTAACACCTTCTATAATACATTTAACTATCTGTCCAAACTCACTCCGCAGGTGTTGTTCTACAAGTTGGCCAATATAAATTTTATCTTCAGGCTCATTACGTTTCATTCTCTCTTCTATTGTCAATTTATTTTCTCCTTTTTAATTCTTTTTTTGCCGTTAAAAGGGTATCGCTTATAATCTTTCCGGTTTTTATTTTGAAATTCATCACTGAAAAAGTCATGGCAACTTTAATTCCATTACCTACACCTTGATGTATATGTTTATCCGCGGCTCTATCTAATATCTTTAATTTCGTTTTTAAAAACATTATGGTCTTCTTTCTTCTATTGGTGGTTTAGGTTTGCCTGATGGCATTGCCTTATCGGGAGCATACTTTCTGCCTTGTATTGGTACAAGCAACTGTTCTTTGTAAACTTCAAGCATTATATCTATCTGCTTTAAATCTATCCCCTCATTTATAGCCTTGTTTCTCATCTGCTGGAGCATAGTATTCTTCTGCTCTTCCATTTGGGCTTTTTCCTCTTGGGTGTAGAGTATCTTTTTGGATATTCTGTGGTCATAATCCTGCAAAAATAGTTGTTTTAACTCGTATTGTTTAATATCGGGGTCGCCTGTAAACATTTTTATAAGATTAAATGCCTTCTGAGCACGCATTTGAGGATTGGTATTATCTAATCTACCATTAGGGATGATATCTCTTTTTCCCTGTATTTCCCTACGGGTAATCTTCTGTGGTGGCTCACCTGTAGTAAGGACTTCTTCTTCCTCATCGCCATATTGATCATATAAAGCGTCTATCTTCCCATACACCTTTGCCATCTGTTGTTGAAATATCTGTAAATCTAATGCTTGGACTTTTCCCTGCAAACCCTCTAACATATTTATTTCTCTTGCTGTCTTTTTACCGCCCTGGGCCATACCAGGAAGGTTGGTAGGATCACTCGAAGCTGCCGTTATATTCCCTAATCTTTGATCAGCCCAAGCCTTAAGATACTGAGCAAATTGAAAAAGAGCTGGTTGACTAAGATTCGTCATTTGGCGTATCTGGTAATCATCGGGAGAACCTATCGTTTCAACTGTCTCACCTGGTACATAACTACGATTTTTTATATTGGTTACGGTGTTTCTTTTAGTGACTATTGTAGGCCGATTGACTATTGTGCCATTATCCTCAGCCTGATTAATAGCTTGAGTTATGCCTATCTGGTAATCTTCATCAAGTTCACATATTCCGCGGGCCTTGTAAATACCTTCATCAATAAGTTCGCGCCGAACATCATCATAAGGAAATTCACCGTGATCGTAAGGTACTTCGATAAATCTTAAAACATCTTGTGGAGCGCTTTCAGGGTAAGTAAGAATACATCTTTCTTTTATGCCGTCGTCATTTATGTCATACCATACGCAGACTTCGTGGAGCAGAATTAACTCGTCTTGATATTTAGAAGGAACTTTCTCTTTAGTTGCTCCCCATTTTTCTATCGTTTCTTCTGGATATTCTTCGTATTTTTCATCACGCATCTCTTTCTTAATTTCATTTACAGTTTTCCAAACGTTATCTTGGATAAATCTTGCATATTGTAAATCGGTAGTATCGGTAGGAATTACCATATCTTCTCTTAAATCGCGAGCTACGACAAGAGGCCTGTTGTTTTCAACTTCCAATAAAGTAAATTCAAATTTCTTTTCACCTTCTCTAAATTTATTTATGGCTTTTCTTACTTCCTCAATATTCTCTTCAAACTCATCCTCTATGCCCAATTCCTCAATAATGATTTTTTCCAATATATCGTCAGTAGTACGTTCATCGTAGATTGCCTTTAGGATTTCCTCGTCTAAATCATCAAGATCTAAATAATCGGTATAGCTCCGGGTCGTATATTCCCAAACTGTCTTAAATATCACGATAGCTTGTTCAAGCATTTTATCGATGCCAATACAATAGTCCTTGAAAAACTTAACTTTGGTGCGCATGCGCCAATCAAATAGAACCTCTTTTTTCTTTGCTGGTTCTATGTCTTCTGCTCCAAAAGGCTCAAATGTGCATATCGGAGTTACGCCATAGGCAAGATTTGCATAGGGAGGTTTTATGCTATAAATATGGCTGTCTATTAAGGGAATAGAATAGTTAGCGCAATTCTTCCAAGGAAAGACTTTTTTATTTCTATATCCAAAACGTAAATTACGAAGCCTGTCTATCTTGGCCTCCCAATTGGCTCGGGCAGTTCTTTCGGTTTCAACATCTTGAGCTGTCTGTTTGGCAAAATCTTTTATCTCTTCCGTAATCTTAAGAGCATTAACTTCTTTTAATGCTTCCGGGTGCATAGTCGTTCTCATCTTATTTCTCCTTAGCCTCTAACTTCTCTTTATCTTTAATAAGTTGATTTTCGTCTTTAATAAGTGTGATCATATGTTCTTGCTGAGTATCAAGTCTACCTTGCAAACTATCAATTTCGGCCTGAACCTTTTTCTTTTCTTCTTGTAATTTCCGCAATTCTTCTACTACTAATACTTTGCCTGTTTCGAATTTGCTCATTTTAGTTTAATCTCCATTAATATCCGCTTATCTTATAGCCCCCGGTTCCTACTTCCACCGGCTCACCTTGACTTACTTTGTCTATCGGTTCTTGTTCATCTATCCGTCTTTCAATTGCTTGTGCTGATTGCAAATAGTTCTTTATACCCCATACTGCTAAACCTAAAGATATAACACAGTCATCATGCTTTCCTTCCGGAGCCGAGTAAACTATCTTTCCGCCTTTAGTAATGGAATACTCAAACTGCATAAGCTCTTGAGTTATAACATTAATATTTGGAAAGGTAATAAGACGTTGTTCTATAGCTATCGCAAGTTGTTCCACCAGTTGTTGCTTACTCTCATTGGTAAACTTAAATCCTTCTATTGAGACACCTGAAACCTGTAAATCATCAAATATTGGATCTCCTACACCTGTTGCATCAAGCCAGACAAGAGCGTTGTTATATTTATTAGCAAGGAATTGTATCCGACCCTTCTGTTCAGGCCAGCGAATATCTTGAAATCTATCAAATGCCACTACCTCACGTGTAAGGGCATCTATTACGTTTAATACGGTAAAGTCATGACTTTTAGCTAAATCTACCCCCATAACATAAAAACGGCCTTCTATGGGGCTTTTAAGTGTTGCTATAGCGCATTTACGCACACCCTTAAAGACAGATGTTTCATCATCTAAAAATTCGGCCATAATCTCTTGTCTAAAAAGCCTCTCAGACATATCTTGTTTGGTTTGCTTTATTTCCTCGGCAGGGATATATTTATTAATATTGGTAGGAAAATGCCAACCTTTCCATTCAAGTTCTTTTTCATCAAGTCCTTTGATATATAAATCATAAAGCCAATTCCGGCCTTTCGGTGTAGAAATAAACATAGCCCAACCATTAGAGTCTATAAGCATGGGCCGGACCACACTTGTCCAAGCAGTTTCTCTTATATCTCTACACTCATCGAGAATCACACCTTTTAATCCAATTCCGCGAAGGCTATCCGGTTTATCAGCGCCTTTAAGGACAATTCGGGTTTGTCGAAGAGTGTGATATGCAGATAATTCAACTTCGTTATATTTCCAATAAGGGTCATTTTTAAGAAGGGTTTTTAAACGTATCCAAACAATGTCTTTAACCTGACCGTAATAAGGTGCAAGAATCCAATACAATCCTGGATTACTCATAGCCTTATCCAAAATTATATTTATCGCCATCTCTGTCTTGCCACCACGTCTGCCGATGATAACTACTTTAAAACGTGTAGTATCATTTTCTATCTCGGCCTGATACGGCTGGGGTTGGTAAGGGATTTCCACCGTCAGTTCTTTCATCTATTCCCTTTCGGATATAGGTTATGTGAGTGTGAGTGGATTGGTCTATAAGAGATTTTTCAGCAAGTTGATTCTTTAACTTAGCAATATGCTCCCAAGTTCTTAAGCGAATCGGCGGATCATCAACTTCTACAAAATCAAGCGACTTTCCATCCGCGCCTTTCATATTGCCATCTTTGTCTACGAATATATTGCAGGATATAACTTTTGTAGCTTGGGTAAGTTTGTAGAGTTCTTCGGATTGATATTTTTCGGTAAGACCTGCTTGCTCCAAAGCATCTAATATGCTAACTTTGACTAACCGTTCAATTCGACAAGCTTGCCTTGAATACTTCTTAGAATAGCCAGCCGCACGTGCGGCATTGTATTGATTCATACCTGCTATACGATTAGCTTTGTATTTTAATTGGCGGTCTGTCATGTTTCTCCTTCCAAAGAAGAAGGCAGTCGAAAACTGCCTTTTATATTCTTTGGATAGCTCGCAAGAGCTATATATTATATATACAAGTCTACACTAAGTAATACAAAAAAGGAATACTTAATAGTTTTAAATATATTGAATGTTTTTCTATTCTGCGCAGGATAATTCTTGAACGAGCTTCTAATCGTCGCTCTTTGGGGATTTTATAGCTTGATAAGTTATTATATTCTTTGAGTATTTTATGTAAGTTTGTTCTCATAATCTTTATGTCCTGCTTTGATATTCGCATGATTTTAAAACATTTAGTTATGTAAAAATAGTCAGTAGAATAATACTCAGCAAGATTTGCTGGGGTAAATCCTTCTAAATATGCCTTTTTGATGTCATTCATTCAGTTCTCGCCGTTCATATCCTCCAGTATTTTGTTTCTACATTCATTCCAACCTATTTCTTCACCATATTCTACACCGTCACTAAAGTCTAGTCTGTGCCCTCTCATTATTCCCATAGGATATACTTCCTTCTTTTTAGGTATCATATCTAGTATCTTGGAGTGGGCTTGGTCAACATCTTCGGGATTTGCTAAATCTCTATATCCTAAGTTATATATTTCTACAGGTATTGAATATAATTTAGCGAGTATATCTTTTAATTTATCACTCATGTTTCCCCTCCTACTAAGCTACCATATATACGTTTCTTACATTTACTACATTCTAAGATTTCCCAATAACTTCCTACTTGGTATATATCGTGAAAAAAGTCAATTTTGAAAAGTCGCCAATTGTGCCTACAAAAAAACTGTTCTAACACTTCCCTTAATTTACTCATGGGTTAGCTCCTTTCCACACCAAGGACAGTAATTAAATTGCTTTCCCTTATATCCACCTTGTCCATGTATAAAAGACCATGGTATATTTTCTTTCCAATCCTTACAACTGCAATCTTTTTTGGCAGTCTTAAAAGCCCAACATTCTTTAACGTTAATACAACTGCAATCTTTTTTGGCAGTCTTAAAAGCCCAACATTCTTTAACGTTAAGCTGATTGTTACCATTATAAAAGTTATCACTACATCCTAAACAATGTTCTTTATTTATTTTCATATCTCCTCCTCATTCTCAATTATAACCCTTTTAATATTCTCCCATAGATGAAGTTCACCATTAATATATACTCCATCATGTCTTAGCAGAAGAAGCAGCCATCCATATGCTAGATGAAGTTCACCATTAATATATACTCCATCATGTCTTACTTGTAATAAACCATCATCTGAAGGATTGGGTAAAGAAACTTTTGTTTCTGTATTAACTTGTAATAAACCATCATCTTCTGTATTAATAGGGATAGCTACATTATCTTTAACTTTGTGTTCTATGTATACTTTAAGCCTCATTTTTCCTCCATTATAGTATTATTTTTTTATAACAATCATCACAGATTATTTCTATTGGTAAATCTTCAATTTCTAATCCGAAGTTTTCCTTATATTCTTGTCGTGCCTCTTTTTCCGATCGTTCTTTCTTAAATGTTTCTTTACATAAGGCACATTCATATTCATTTTTCTTCATTGCGTTTTCCTTCTTTTAATAAATCTATATCGCTCTTTACTTCATTGCCCCAAACATCCCAGCCTGGAGTCTTTTCACGGGCAAAAAGCTCTATGCGAGGTAAATTTCCCACAGACTTTACTATTAAATCTCTCATAGCTTGGGGCTTTTTGCTATGTTTTTGGGGTTTCTCTCTAATTAAAGATTTCTCCCCCATTTTTTCAAATTTCATCCACTTGCCTTTAATATAACCATAGAGACAAAATTCTGTTGACCACATAAAGCTGTATGGAGTAAATCCATAAGTTTTATCCCAAACAAGACAACAATGATAATGAAATCCCCAAGTTTTCATTACTTCAAATGCTTTAGGAAGCCATTTATGAGTAGTCCATAAGAAACAATGGCAACCACTTTTATTTACAATATTTTTAATAGGTAAATTATTTATATCTTCTAGCTTCATTTTAGTATAAGGATGAGGTAATTGTTTAGGTCTTACAATTCTTGAAAATAGAGATACGTTCCAAGGTGGGTCTGCATATATTATTTGATATTTCTTCATTTATACAGCTCTCTCCAACGCCTTCTTCCTACCAAGTTCTCTCAATCTTATTCCAATTCTCTCTATCTCTTTCTTTTGAAAGGAATTAGTTAAAGCTCCATTTATCCTTCTCTTAGCCCTTCTTGCCTCAATAGCTCTCAACCTCCGCAGGACATAAGCTCTTCCTAAATTTTCCTTTTATTCCCCTTTCTTCTCCCAGAATTTCCCTTGCTCTATCTTAAGGGTAGCTATCTCTGCTTCAAGTTTCTGAGCCTTTTGGGCCTGGATGTTTATAGCCTGGGCTATATTGGTCAAATTCTTTTGATCTATTAATATTGGTTTCCACATCACCCAAGTGATAGCTACCATACATACACAAAGAAAAACTGTCAAAACAATCAATATAAAATCATTCCATTTATCCATTACCTACCTCCTTTTTATCCTTAGCAAAAACCTTTGCCATAGGGTTAGTTTAATGACCTTAAGTTTTTTATGTTTATTCTGCGGTGCTTTGGGTGTTATTACACTTTGCTCACGCTTACTTGTTCCAAGAGACCGTTTCCACTTAGTCATTATTTATGTTTTCTGTTTTCTCGTAGCTCAAGATAATCCTCAAAGTCATGAGGATCACAAACAAAAAGACTGTGCTTTTTTTGAATAAAATACCCTCCGCGACCCACTTTTTTAATATGCTCAAGATCGTCTGTTAAGATTATTACGCTTGGCTTTTTTTTCTTCATCTACGCCTCCTTATCTTATTACTATGTAAGATATATCAGGATACAAACTTTTAAACAATTTTCGTTTTATATTCCAAACAGGTATCATGGTAATATGCACTTTGACTTCATGTACTTCTTTTGCCCCACACTTATGTGTATTTTTGTAATACCTTGCTCAAGAGAAGCAAAAATATCAAACGTCCTTTATTTTGCATAAATTTCATTAAAAACATAATTCACACCTTCATGATAACCTTTTTCTTCCCAGTAAATAGCACCAACCATAAAACCAGCAAAAAATAACATAATAAGCCATATAATTAACCATTTCATAAAAGCCTCCCTTGTGTATTTGTTATTCTTTTCTCGGCCATCTTAATATAATCGGAATTAAGCTCTATGCCTATATAATTCCTACCAAGTTTTTTAGCTACAACTCCTACTGTGCCTGCACCAAAAAACGGATCCAGTATTACCCCCCCCTGCGGGCATCCTGCTTTAATAGGCGTTTCTACCAATTCTTCAGGGAAAACGGCCGAACACCCCGCACCGCTCACATTTATATCCTATGGATATGAGCTTGCGCTTACGTTTTTTTTGCCATTCTTTTGACTCCAGATAATCTGTGTACTTTTTTGAATGTTTTGTGTGTTTCATTTTTCCTCACAGGTTCGTATTTGCAGCATTGAATTGTCCAACTGGGTTGAACCCAATTATCTCTACCAGCACGCTCAAGATTTTTTTCATAAAGCCAAGAGTCTGGCGCCCAAGAGTAACCTTTTGCTCGAGCGTTGCAATCGACTGCTACCAAAGGTTTTAATCTATAAACACACTTCTTGCAAATACGGTTATGAAAACGAGCAAATGCTTTTCTAACATCATATTGCTTGCGTTTCTTTATATAGTAGTAACTTTTTGTTTCGTACTTAACAGCTACTTTCATCCTTTATAGCATCTGGTGTCCAAGGCGCTTTTTTTCTGTTTTTAGGCCGCGATTCTCTTTCTTTGCGCTGACTACATGTTTCATTGCAATACTTTCTGTTTGGCCCTTCCCATCCCTGAAAATTCTTGTTCCATCTTCTAAACTCTTTATCTAAGGGTAAGCCACACATCAGACAAAAATTTGTCATACACGCATCCACTTACCTTGCTTAATAATAGATCTTATAGATCTCACTTTATCATGTATAAACACCATTATATTTTTAGGCTTTTTCTTAAAGTCTTTATACTTGTCTATAAACTCAAGTGCTTCTTTACCTGACATGTCTTCAACTATACCTTTTAATCTATCCTTTTCCTTCACTTTTTAACTTCTTTCTGTAGTGTTTTAACATATCGTCTATATATTCCGGTTTTTTAATTGCAACTTTTTTTTCCTCAAATATAAGCTTCTCTGTATATTCTTGAGATTTAAATATATGATCCACAAAATCTATATACTTCTTACCCTGTTCATTCTCACCCATATGGAATTTTGAGGCTCTACGATTATTAATAGCGATAAAAAGTAGATCTTTAGTTTTGGCTATATCATTAGTAATAACCTGTATTTCTCTTGCTCTTTGGCTAACTTTGTTTTTTCTTAATGAGGTAAATTGGTATTGTTCTTTGTTTTTATTGAAAATTTTTATATAATGGTCGAATGTTGCTTTGGCAACTTCGACATATATATTTACTTTACTTATATTTACTTTACTTGTATTTACTTCTTCTGGAGTTAATCTGGAGTTACTCTGGAGTTGCTCTAGAGTAGGGGCAGGTATTTCAGACGGAGCTTCTTTACTTTCGGCTATAGTTTGATTTTTTGTAAACCCTTTAAATTCCATATATTTACGAGAATTTCCATAGGTAACTATTAAACCGTTTTTCTCCATTTCATTTATGCAATGCTGAATATTGGAGGGGGTAAAAATTTTTCGGTAGGGTATAACGACACCCTTTAAATAGCAAGGATTTGCGTAAATCCTACCTTTGACGTCCAAATGTGGTATGCACCAAGTATAAAACAGTGCTGCCTTGAGTGATAAATGGGCTACCTTTTCATCATAACTGATCTTCTTGCTTAACATTCTGCCTCTTGGCATGATTACTCCTTAACAAAATTTAAACTCTTTTTGCTCTTTATTGTATGGTATGTACATATAAAAAGAATGTTTAACACCATTAACTACTTCAAGTTTATTTACTATGTGCATATGTTCTTCATCCCGGAGTTCTTTAATTCGCGGTGGGTACATGGCGATTCCTAGCCCAGTTATTCTTGGTAAAGGAATCCATGTATTTGGAGATGCCTCAAATAACTCGGCAAGCCTTTGTCTTTGAGTATTCATAACCACTCCTTTCGGTATCTAACTATCCAATCAGCAGTTAAGACGCATCCTAGCCATAATAGCGCTAAAATAAGCACTATGAATTTAGCCATCTCGCCCTCCTAAGCACTTTATCTGCGTATTTAATTGTCTTTTTGAGTTCTTTGTAGGCCTCTTCATAGGCGATTCTGGCTATCTTTAGGCGGAGTTTAGTTTTTTTATCCATGTTTACTCCTATTGTCTTGTGAAGTTAAACCTGATTGCTTTATTTGCCGATACCTTTTTCTCAATAAGCCACTTGCCACACATCGCAGTGCTCCGATCCTTCATATAATCCTTGAGCCCTTCTTTGATCTCTGCGTCTAAAGACTTGTATTCCGAGGCTGCCTTTGAGGTTTCCTCTCTGCGATCCAGTTTCTTCTCGACTTCCAAATCATCCAAAAAGCCTATACCTTCCCCAAAAACAATATCCGGCCTACAAAAATGTTTTGCCTGACACTTCTTACAGGTTTGATAGTCAACGATTTTTTCTGGAAGGGTTCCTTCAGCCACATGTTTATTGATTCGCTCACATTTTTGCAGAAGCTCCTCACAATATCCATAATCTAACTTTACCCATATCTGCTTTGGAACAAATGACACCTTACTCTTAATATAAAACAGCCCTTCATCCTTCGCTGCCAAGAACATGTAGAGTTGAAGTTGTGCGGGATAAGCCTTAGTCCATGAGTTCCTTGACTTAAGCATATCCTCCACACTGTTAATCTTATTAAAGTCAAAGGGTGATATCCCCTTGATCTCACATGGAAATCTGTCTGGTTTTTTGTCATCTTCCACCTTAGCTACAAAACAGTCTACATGGCCAGAAATCTTATACTTCTCGTCAAAGTAATCCCTACCTTGATTCGTGATTTCAATTCCTGCATCCTTAAGTTCCGCTACAGCCATATCCTCAATGAGTCTGCCCCCAGCAAAGATAAATTCCCTCTCCACATCTGGAAGCTCCATCTTGTCCCACATAGTGCGCATATAGACAAGATACCTCTCGCAAGGATGCCCCAGAGATGATGCTCTGTTTACATGGCAGGGATAAACCCTCTGTTTTGATGCTTTGTACTCATAAACCTTCGATATAATATCAAACATTACTTACCTCCTCTGCTTGCTCGACCTTGTTCTTGCACCCAGCTAACTATGTCGTCATAAAATTCGCGCTTAATCTCCTTCGATGAGTCAATACCATAATTTTTCTTAAGATGTTTCTTAATTGTATCTGCATCCACCTTTGCTTCTTTAGATATAGCGTACAATCTTTTGCACTGTGCCTCTGAAACAAGATATTGCCCTGACTGTGCGCCATTGGCATATTCAACGCGTTGGACATCAGTTTTCTTGAAACTGGCTCCGGCCTCGACTTCTTCCCATGTCATACTCCTGATTCCAAGAAGTCTTGTAATTGCATTAACTACGAAGTTGCTATACGCCGCCTTCATAATATTTGACTCATCTACTTCCGAGAGCTTCTTATATTCCCCGCCCTTCTTGGCAAAGAATACGTCCCTGGACGTGCAGGTCCCGACTGCCTCAATGGAATCAAATTTTGATGGAAGTTCGGCTACGCCGTTGTATTCATATATATAGTAACTTCCTTTATCATCGGTCATCGTCCTCTTGGAGTAATTAATGCTGTGAATTTTTACTCCAAAAAGTCGTGCTATCTTTTCTGCTCCTGATGACGTAAGATATGGCTTACCTGCTTGACCCGCTTTGCCACCTTGATCTACCCAGTCATGCCTATTGGTGTGTTTTATGCTGAGTTGCTTGAATCTTATAAGCAACCCTGAACGCTTTTCCGCGATCGCAATAACATCTTCTGGGGTTTGTATAGTCAAAATATCCTCCCCCGGTCCTCCGACTTTCATGACTTCTTTTTCATCTTTACCCATGGCTTTTTCCTCCTATATTTTTATCTGTCCTGTTACTGACTTTACAAGTGTTCTATCCAATGTCTTTCTTTATCATTCTTTTTCTCTCATTGTTTCGATCTCATTCCGTTCATATTCATGGCGCCTTTCTAATGTATCGGCAGGACAATTATTTGCTATCTCTTCTGCTTTAAAGTAACCACGGACCAACTCTTCATCTTTGTGCCTGCGTTCCAATCGTGTCATATTATCCTCCTTCCGGGAAAAGCTGTTCGACTGGAGTTTCTAAGATCTTGGCAAATCTATATTTCAGTTCAACGCGGACTTTTCGCTTACCTAATTCATAAGTAGAAAGATCTGTCTGAGAAATACCGACTTCATTAGCTAATTCATATTGCTTTTTACCTTTATTCATTCGCGCTAGTTTTAATGGATTTATCATCTTAGTCCCTTCTTTTTTTAAAACTTTGGTTTTGTAAGCAAAAAAATATCACTTTTTGCTTATCTATATATTCTCTTTTCTGTTTGTGTTCTTTATCATTGCTTAATCTCTGCTTAAAAATCTTTTGCTAGTTTTTAAACAAAAAAACCCGACCATTACCTAATCTTTCAGTAACAATCGGGTTTTCTGAGAGTTTTTGCTTAAACTTTAGCTAAAGCTTAGCTATAACTCCTTTATTCATAACCACTTTTATATATTATGTTAACTACATAGGCTTAGAAAAAGGAGCTATCCCTTTGGACGCCCCGATTGTTATTAGGTATAGCCTTGTGTTTTTAACGTGGATTCTCGCGCCCGCTTCCACTTGGCGCCTCGCTAGGTCTGGTTTTCAAAGATCATTGGTAGTATACACGATACTTCTTATCTTGTCAAGTGCTTTTTCTTTCGAAGAAGCTGAAAAACGAACTTTTCCCCTGTTGCCATTGTTATCGGCCTTTCTTCTATTTTCTTAATATCCTTAATGCCAAAGGTTTCCTTTATTGTCAGTTCGTACATCTTTGCAGGAAGCAAATCCTTAAAATACGACTCTGATCTGAACTGATGGATAAAGGTGTTTATCAGTTCTGTTGTAACTTGGGTAAAGCTATTCTGCTTGCCAGTAATAGCCTGACAGATGGCAGTATAAGCTCTATTTGTAGACTCCTGAATTTGAAGCGTTTTATTGACTTTCTTCTCCCCTATTTGATCGTAAAACCCCATAGTTTATTTTTCCTCCTGGTACTCTTTGAAAAATTTCATTATCAAATCTCCTTCTTCGCTCTATGCCTACGATAAATAGCCTCGCCTAATCCATTAAAGCGAAATGCAGAGCCAATAACATAGTTTTTATTTATTTCTATACTAATCCATTTTCGGTTTAATCGCTCTGCAATTTCGCCAACGACATTACTCCCACTGAATGGATCTAATATTACATTATGCTTCTTGGTCAGAAATTTGATAAAAAATTCTGGTATGGCTTCTACAAATCTTGCAGGGTGAACTTCTAACTTATGTTTTTTACAAGAGCTTAAATATCTGTGACTACTCATAGTATTCGCTGCTATTATAAGATTTGATGGAATGGCTCCTTTGTGTCGGGTATTCCATTTTTTTGAAACCACATGGCCAGATGGTCTAGCGCCATCATTATAGCCACGCTTCAATAATGTTTCCATACTTCTGCTATATGGCTTTAATACACGAAGATTAGAAGCTTTTGGCCTTTTTGTTTTTGCTAGCCACCATATAGGATTGACGGCGTCTTTAACTCTCACGCGTTTTATCGTAACCCACTGAGCTGGGGCAGGCATTTTTGCTGGATTGTACCAATAAAATTCTTGAGCAAGCTTAAAAGGGCCTTGCGAGCTGCATAGTTTGAGAAGAAGTTCAAAATGGTATAGGCTACGTGTTGGCTCGCCTTTATTCCATGATCCTCCAATGTCTAAGACAAAGCTTCCATTGCCCTTCAAAACTCGAGCGATTTCTTGAGCATATGGCCAAAACCATTCACAGTATCTTTCTGCAGAAACGTTTCCATAAGATTTTTTTCGCCTCAAGGCGAAAGGAGGCGAGGTTATGACAAGATCGATTGAACCATTAGGAATTGTTTTTAATATATCTATACAATCTGCACAGTATGCTTTTCCAAAATTAGTACTATAAAGCGGGGCGATCATGCTCTTTCATCTCTTCAATTCCTTCCTACATTTAAAGCAAAGATTCCAAGTGCCATTAAGACCATCTTTAATAAATTGACGCGCAATTTCTGATTCGCTTACTTTATCTTCTTTTGCCCTTTTTACTAACTTTCGTCTTAAGGATACAGAAAGTCGTACTCCTAATATAGGAGCATCATATCTTTTAACCATAACAACAGCCTCCTTGTTTAACAAATGATAACAATTGTTAAACAAAGTATACCTGATGTTTTCAAACTTGTCAAGAGGTTATTGAAAATAGATTTTACATGGTACATATAGGAAGATTAGCATATCATATATTTTAAAAAATACAAATTGTTTTTTTAGCTTTTGAGATTTCTAACGAACTTGCAGATTAAGCAGGTTGCAATAGAGAAAATCTTGCCCCTATCGGTATCGATTGAGGAATTGCTTTACTATAATGAGATATAAAATCGACTATGGTGAAGCCAACGACTTCTTTCGTCTTAGGATCCTTCCGGACAACTACTCCATGATCAAGCATCCTACAAATGGCTTGGCGTGGAGGTCCTTCCGACATATATAGTACATCTGCTTCTTTGTCATAAGAAACGGCTATTTGTTTAAAGGGCCTTTTTGTATCCATTTGACATTTCCCCCTTTTACTTCATCACTTATAAATGCGGTTTTAATCTTTTTATCTACTATACAGGCTACTACAACTTTATATAATCCATATTCATAGTCTCTATGATAAATCCATCTGTCCTTTTTTGTCTTATCTTCTACTATAGCCCAAGGATCGAGCAATGTATCTTCAATAAAAGAACAAGGATCATCTATGCAATGATCTCTTTTGATATGCTTGTATGTGGTAGGGGATAAATGAGTTGTTTCTATCTCTTGGGGGCCGGTTGATTCATAGTAGATAAAAAGATTAAAACCGCATTTATAAGTTTCGTCATTCATAGCATAATTTTACCTTACAAATATCTACTTGTCAAGTCCCCTTCTGCTATTTTCCTTTCAGAGATTTTTTGCGCTTATTCCATGGGATCCACGCAAAAATGCGAACACATCTCCACATGAGTCGCCGCTTCCACCAAGATACACCCAATTCCTCCATACCTTGTAGAAATATCTTATCTGCTTTCTTGCGATTAACCGTTTGAAATGTATAGAGCATATCGTGTATGCCGGCTGCCTTTGTGTAGCGGCCCGTAAAAGGAGATCCTACTATAGTCCATACAATTTTTGGAATTGAAGCACCGTCTGTAATGAATCCCTTACTAACTACATAGATTTCATTCTCTTTAGAAGTGTAAGAGTATTCTTCTTGTATTTTATACTCCATGCGATTGATTTTCTTTATAACAAAATTACCTTTAAATGGCATGGTATTTCCTTATCTTGCCCGGCTTGCTTTATCTAGCACTCCTGAAAACATGGGTACGACATTCTGTTGCCACCAGTTTGTCTTTCGACTATCCACAGTTACTTCTTGAGTTTCAGGCTTGTAGGTGACTGCTCCTTGTGTGTTTTGTTTTATTCTTATTACCTCTACCATATAGCCTTGTTTATCTGGATAATAAACACTTGTAACATTGGCGCATCCTTGAAATAGTAATAATATTAATATGATCATTACTAATTTAATCATTACTCATCTTCTCTTCTTTTTGAGTTCATATCTTTTAAAACTGCTTTATCAATTGTATCACAAACGTCTTTTCTAAGTTTACGTTGTTTAGTTGCCAGTTCAGCTATTTCTATATTACAGATATTCCTTTTAGTAATAAACTTTGCTTTTTCTCTTTCAAGAAAGTGTATATCTTTCAAATCATTTGCAATAACTTGAAGTTCTTTTAATAGTTGACGTTTAAATGGTAACTTTATTTCCTTCATATAATATTTTCTTAACACTCTTACTTAATGTCTCCATCGATATAGGTTTAGACATATAATAATTTGGTGGTTCTGAATATATCTCTTTTTTACCTTCAAAATCGTGTATAATAGATAAAACTATTATTGGAATTTCTTTATTAATTTTCCGTATTACTCTTATAGTATCCCAACCATCTCTACCAGGCATTATAATATCGCACATCACAAGCTCAGGCTTTTCTTTCTTAAATTTTTTTATACCTTCTGCAGCAGATTGAGCAGTTATAGTATTATATCCTTTACTATCAAGATAATCTCTTACAAGCTCAAGAAAACCTACCTCATCATCTATTAATAGTATTTTAGCCACCAAACAATTCCTTTAGTTTAATAATGGCAAAAGTTATAGAAACAATAGCTGCTGGTATGCCCAAAGCCCATGCTATAGCTTGTTTTACATATCCCTTAACTTCATTCATACATTCAGTTTTTCTTTCATACTGACTATGTATAAAATCAAATATTTCATTCAATTTAGCACAAGTAGCTTTCTGACGATCAATTGCTTCTTTATTGTGAGAACTGCGCCACTCAGTAATTATAGTTTTTAGTTCTACTATATTATTCTCAACTTTTCTAAGTCTAGCATCTATATTTAACTTCTCTAGAGTTAAATCTCCCACTTGTTTTTTTCCTTAAGTTTATTCTTTCCTATTGACCAGTTATTATATCTCTATAACTCTCCCATTTTGCTAATTTTTTTTGATATTTGGCTATTTGCTTGTCTATCCACATTTGGTCTTGATAGTTAGCTATAGTCTTCTTTGTCCTTTGAATCTGAATAAGGATATGCCGAAGATCATGTTGTTCTGTTCTATCTGGTAGAATAACTTTCTTCCCTTGTGCATCGAACAAGGACTTTTGTATCTTCATAGTATTTTCATTCACTTTAAATAATTCTTCAACTTCTCCTTCATAGCGAGCAAAAGCTGTACTTGCTACAAGGAGTATTGCCAATATTACTACTAATTGTTTCATTTTACTCCTCCTTCGTTATTTTTCTATTGTTACAAAATGAAAATGATTCATTAATTCATGGTCATGAAATTCAAACTTCTTGGTATAGGGACTTATTAACTTTGTTATAGCATCTTTATTATACCTCCTCAAATGTCCAGGTACGTTTTCTGATGAAAATTCACTTGGTAGTGATATAAAAAGAATTTTCTTTGTATTATTTAAAAGATTATCAAATGCTTTCTTATCATCTTCTAAGTGCTCTAATACTTCTGTACATATAACATAGTCATGTTTCTCATCTAAATCATATATGCTTTTTTGTTGAAAGCTAACTCTATATCTTAAATCTGGTAAGAAGTTATCTAATATCCTATTAGCAGTATAAAGTTCAGTTCTGTCAATTCCTTTAATTTTTATTCCTGCACATCTTATAGTTAAAAGAAAAGGGATAGAACCAGAGCCAGTACCTACATCTATAAAATCTCCTTGTCTTGTATGCTGCATGATTATATCTATTGTATGGTCATATCTATAAGTACAAGTTGTAAGATTTTTATAATATCCTGCCATCTCGCATGCCCTTGACCATAGTTTATATGCTAACATTGAACAACTACTTACCATGTAGGCACCAACTTTCCATCTTCAATAACTACATTTGCCCCTATTACATCTATCTTACCATCTGTATCTTTGTGTATATGAGGACACCTTATTGACCAATCTACATAGAGTCTCTTTCTCATCTTTACATTTATCCAATAACCTACATGAATATCTTGTCCTTTAAAGCCTAATGTATCTACTATCTCTTTAGGTTCATAGCCAGAGTCAAGAAATTCACGCTTTAAGAGGATACAACCTGTGCCAGAGGCTCCTATAGATTCAACTCCCTCTCTTATACCAGAAGTAGGAACCATCTTCCACTCAAGTTCTTTAACTCCTTCTTCCCCACCCTTTATTCCTTCCATCTTAAATTCCCATACATTAGGTCTGCCCTTCCAGCCCTTATGCCAGTAGAAAGAATAGCCGCAAGCAGCTACTGCGTCTTTACAAACTATACAAACAGCGTTAAGTTTCTCTAGGGCATTAAGAGGTATAAGAGTGTCATCTTCAACTATAAATAGGTCTCCTTTAGACTCTTTATATATCTCCTTCATAACCGCTACTACAGCTCTATGCTTGGCTAATCTACAATCTATAGTAGGTGAATAATCACTATGGTCAAAACTATCAAAGTTAAGTGTTATAAATTTAGAATCAGCATAGTCATCTTTTATTTCACTAAATATATGTCTTAATCTTGTTCCATAGAGAATGTCTTTAGAGTTATCAACAAATAATAAATAGAGCTTATCTTTAGGATAAGTCTGTTTCTTTATCTGTTCCATAAATAAATCTAAACAATAATCTCGTTTTATAAATGGTATAGCTAATGTTTTCATTAGTATTTTACCGCCTGCCAGTACATGTAAGATTCCGCACCAGCTACCACATTAAAATAAGCTCTAAATTGAGATGCACTTAATTCTTCTACTTTATTAGTAGCTTCCCAGCCAAGGGTAATAACTACTGATACATTTGCATCAGGAAAAGCAACAGGAAATGTTACTAATTTATCGCCGTCAGCGGCACCAATAGTTTCTTTACCCGCCTGCATTTCACCACCATATTTATAAGTCATATTTTTCTCCTAATATATAAACCAATTCGTCCCATCTGAATATAATGACACGCTTCCATAATTCGCACTTATTACTGCCGTAGCTGCACCATCTATCGTCTCTGCTCCCTCTGTGGCTATTGTGATATTATTAGTCCCTGCTGCACCTGATTCATCTTTGACTATTACCATCCTGCCTGCTGCAACAGAATCCGTCTCAAGAGTTATAGTCCTTGCTGCGTCTGTATTAGTAACACCTACAATATAATCTGTAAGTAAAGTAGTATAACTTACTGCCGTAGCAGTTCTATTTAAAATTAAACCACCATTAAGTTGAACTGTATCTGTGCCTGCATCTATTTTTAGAAGGTCTGTAACAGTATCTCCTTCTATTCTAAAGTCTTTATCTGCTCCTGACTCATTAAATATTGCATCTCCGTCAACATCCAGAAGCGCCCCCGGTGCCGTCGTCCCGATGCCGACGTTGCCGTTGTTGTCTATGACCATCCTGATACCATTAGAAAGAGTACCTCCAGAATCTTGAGTAGCAAAAGCTAATTGTCCAGTTTCAGCACCATCTGTATCATCTAACACTTGTCCATAGAAACCCGCATAATTATTATATGCATTGACGCTGTTCTTCATCCTGATAGTTATTCCTGCCCCATCCCCTGATTGAGCATCTGTGCCAGTATCTCTAGATAGCACCATCGTTCCCTTGAGATTTCCATCGCTGGCTGACACTCTTTCAATATCAGCTACCGGGAAACCTGAATCTGTAACTGTCAACTTCGCCCCCGGCCCCGTCGTCCCGATGCCTACGTTACCTGCATTAGTTCCATCATAATTTAATACTAAATCTGCAATAGCAGTATTACCTGTTTTAACTGCCTGAATCCAAGAATATGTATCACCTGAAGCTGCACCTAAGCCCATTAACATTCCACTTCCTGTAGAGCCACTTACAAAATCAGAGGTGGAATTAAAGATGTAGCGGTCAGCTGAATGTAACCTAACTAATGGTGTCGCCGTCCCAATGCCGACATTCGATGAAGAACCATCTATCCTCATTACTTCAGTATCTGCCGCTCCATCCAATATTTTGAATATTATATCTTTATCTGCAGTGTCATTTTCCACATATATATTCTCATCATCCATAAATCCTATATGTGCTGCAGCTCCTGCATTATGAAAGATTATATCAGCTGCTGTACCAGCGTCTTTTTCTATAATTAGGTCTGTGTCTGAAGCACCATTATCAAGATGAAGTATACCATTTGGTGCTCCTGTTCCCGTTCCTATTAACACGCCAGGCACTCCATTGTCTATAGTCATTGTTCTTGTTATTGAACCTGAAGAGCCATAACCAAATACATGGTCAGCACCTGATGCATGCGTATAATATTCCATTACATTGGTTTGGTATCCTATTCCTAAGGTTACACCAGTCCATAAATTTATTTTTGCACCAACCACACCCTTAAAATCTAGTGGTGCTCCTGGCGACACTCCTACCCCTAAATTATTATGTAAATACAAATCTCCATCAGCTTCTAATTCCATTTCGTCTGAATTATTTACTCTAAAAGTTAGCTTATGATTTGTTCCTGTTCCCATAAAAGCATTACTTGTTAAACACCCATAACCTAGTTCAACATCATTAGTGGTATTTCTTTGCATTACATACGCATCTCCAGCATTGTAAAAACCTGCTATTGCCGAAGAATATACTGGAGCTTCATAAGTACCAACATGTAACTTATGTCTTACCGTTGTATCTGTTGAATTTACTATTAACCCAGATGCATCTAAATACATTTCTTGTGCAGGGGTATCTCCAACATACCAAACATGTTTCCCTCCAGTATTGATGTGATAATTTAATGCTCCTGTCGACACTCCAAAACCAATATTAAATCCTGAATATAAAACTAATTTATTTGGTCCCCCTGAAGCAGCTGCCAATACTGCTGGAAAAGTCATTAAACCAGTTGTATCAGCCATTGTTACAATACTATTCTGTATAGTCTTACCACCCGTACCATCAAAACGTACTATAGCATTATCGGTAGAAGAAGCTGGACCAGATACATCACCACCGCCACCGCTTATAGTAACTGTTCCGGTAATTCCAGACCTTGCGACGCTTACATTACTACCTACAAAATCAAGAATATTGATATAACCCTGACTTATACCTTCATCATCAAGACGTGTTGCCCCAAGGCAAATTTGAGGTATAAAAAGCAATATAGTTAAAATTGATAAGATTTTTTTCATTACTTACCTCGTATAGTAATTAAAGCAAACTGAATCACCATTTGTCTGCGCATCTACATATAATTTGGATACATCATCTATTAAAACGGATATCACATCATTGCCGGGAATTAAAACTATGCCTTTCTGCGAATCGCTTGCCGCAACAACAGCTGATCCGCCTACGACAACAGGGTTTGTGTTTCCTAAATCTGCCGATAGATCTACCCTAAAACAAAGCGTTCTTGCCGTAATTAATTGGACAGCTGTTCCTGCCGTTGCCACAGTTTTTCTAGCACTAACTATACCAGATGCTGTATCAAGTTTCTTATAAGCCGTCTTGAAATCATCCGTCGTCATACCTGGAGCATTGGCAAAAGCTGTTACCATCCTTTCCCCTGTGTCTTTTAATATCCTTATGAATTTCTTGCCATCCGACATCCTTACTGCCAGAGGTTGGGAGGCCTTATTAGATAGGTATCTTAGGGGGTTGAGAGCTTTTATAATGTTACTTAAATCAATTTTAGGGGCAATAGTTACTTTTGGCTCAGGAACGCTTATAGGGGGTATTTTAACGTCAACTTCAGCCTTTGGAACCTTAATTTCGGGGATTTTAACTTCAGGCGTTTTTACATCAATTGTAGGCTTAAAATCCACTTGTGCAAGAATAGCGCGTAAATCATTTATTGTTTCTATAAGAGTTTTTAGATCCTCAACTTTGATTTCAAAATTAGAGACAGAAAGTGATTCGGGAATATGTATAGAATTAACAGTTGTATTCACTTTTTTGGCAAGAATAGCAAGTTCTTCGCGTAGATATTTTTTGACATAATCTATGTTATCTACAGATACATTTTCAATGTTGATACTTTTGATAGTTTTCTCCAAATTCCCAAGTGCTTCACGGATAACAATTAAAGTCTTTAATTCACCGCTTATGTGCAGTTTTTTATTTTTTTCATCTTCTCCAAACATAGTTAGTATTTTCCTCCTTGACAGAAGTTTACTTATAAGCTATACTTATGTTATGATAAAGCTTAAACTTAATTGTCTTAAATGTAAACGTTGTAATCATAAATGGACACCTCGCAAATCAGAAATTCGCATTTGCCCTAAGTGCAAATCCCCATATTGGGATAAAGAACGGAGAAAGTAATTATGCCTACAAGAGGTAAACATGACCACTTTTCAAAAAGCTATTATAGCCTTAATAATCCTGCTTCTTGTTTGGTTGTTTCTTTTTAATCGATATAGCATCGTTGGTTCTGGTCAACAGACAGCTTATAAATTAGACAGATTTACAGGTGAAACTTATGCATTACACGGAAGCAAATCTCTCAGAACAACTGTTAAGTTGCCATTAACCTTTGATGATATATCTAAGAAAGATCTATGAAAGAACTAGAAAACCAACAACCAAAAGGTATTGAAGATTTAGAACCCTGGCAAACAACCACAGGTCTTAAAATCTTCATATTGTTAAGGTTTTTGGCAAAAATAGTATTCCATTTGTCATTATTGATATTTTTAATATTTATATTGTTTGATCTTAAAACGATTCCCATAAAATATGTTTTTTTGTATTTTTTGTTCTTATGCCTTGTTTACGATAAAAAAGAAACCCTTTCTTTTTTAAAAGAGATATTTACTGGTAAGCTTTTTAAAGGTAGTCCTCTTCTTAAAATATTCAAAAGAAATTAGACAACAAATGAGTAAAGCCCACAAAGATATTAAATTTTCTCCTGAACGTATAAAAAATTCTGCTAATGCACATAGAGGTCTTAAGCGCTCTGAGAAAACCAAGAAAAAAATGAGTGCAAATCAAAAAGGTTTTAAAAATAGTAACTGGAAAAATGGACGATACAAAAAGAAGGGATATGTTTTTATTCTTAAACCTGATCATCCATTTGCAAACAGTTTGGGTTATGTTCGAGAACATCGTCTTATAATTGAATCTCAAATCGGTCGTCCTCTTTTGCCTAAAGAAGAAGCTCATCATCTTGGTGAAAAAGATGACAATAGACCTCATATGCTTATGGCATTTGTTAATCAAGCTACTCACAACAGATTTGAAAAAAATTGTCCTATTAAACCCTCTAATATAATTTTCGATGGTCGTCATTTAAAGTCTCCTTAAAAACAATGAAAGCCTTAAAAACTATTGCTTTTTGGGTGATCCTTTATCTTATAATAGCCGGCTTATGGACTTTCTGCATAGAACCAGCTATTGACAGAATGCCCTGTATAGACCTATCTGAAGACGAAAGAAATTTTTATACCGATACATGGCCACCTCAATAAGCCTTTATCTTTTTCATCAACTCTTTTAACTCCTTATAGGTCCCTCTTATTCGCTTACCTTCTTTGGTCCTTTCGTATCTCTTAGCCCAAAAAGCGCCTCGTTTTAAATCTTCTGCTTTCTTCTCTATTCTGCGCAACGCCCGGTCTCTCAAATCTTTGAGGTTTACCTTGTAAATAGAAGTTAAAGATTGCATAAGAGCTTGTTCGCCAGGTGTCAGCTTTTCCTTTCTTACTTGTTTTTTCACAAGCTTATTTAATTCGTTAAGCATCCTTGCTTGTGGCAATACTGTAGTTAAAATATATTTCGTCTTTACTGGTATATCCATGCGCAAAAGTTCTTGAGTTTCTTTCGGGTATCGCTGTATTTCAGACTCAAAATAAAAGCTTTTGTTCATCGTCAATTCGATAGGGGCCCGTAAGTAAGGCGTGAGTAATTCGACAAATATTTCCTGTGGCCTTACCATTTTAGCTAAATCGCCAGCAGGGATTACCCCCTCTAAGGGCATATAAGTTACAGTATCCGCAGTTCTGCGTATCTCAACAGGCAACCTCTCGTATAAATCAGGTCTTGCATATTTAAGTCTCAACAAATCTTGTTCATTGCGCGCCCTTAAGGGTGGAGCAAGTTTCATAAATTTTTCGGGTTGTTTCCACAACTGTTCTGCTTGTAATGGGATATTCTTGCGCGTCCATGTATAAAATGGGAACAGCCTTTTCATTATTTGCTTTTCAAATGCAGTTAAATCTTGATAATCAAATAAGAATTTTTTAACCGATTTTGCAGCAGATAAAGCATCATCGCCTTTATTTAATCTATCTAAAAAATGAGCTAACCGAGCGTTATTCTCAATGGTAGATCCAAACGCCATACCTTTTGATATAAGCCCCTTCTCTCCTTTTACGGCACGCTCAATACCCGTTTCGATGTCAGCTGCATACCAGCCATGTCCCAATACTCCTGTTTTTTCGGCTTGCACAATAACATCATCAGCCATTTGGGAAGTAATACCAAATTTGTTCAAGTTTTCCATAGCAACTCTATTAAGTCCCCCAGGGGTATTTTTGTATTTTCTATACATTTGTATTGCTTGTGCGCGACCATATTGTTTTGGGTCTACGTCTGCCAAATGATTATTCCACATGTTGCCTACCATGTTGCGCAAATGGTACTTGGGGAAGGGCGCAAGAGTCCATTTTTTCCAGGTATTTTGAACAGCGTCGAATGTTCGCATAAAAATCTTTGCTTGCTGAGGATTGATGTAAGATTGCGTAACTCTTGTAATTTCAGACGCTACTTCCTGGTCAAACTTAAGACCTCTAAGGGAGGGATTTAACTTTGTAACAGTATCGGACAGCTCTACGCCATAGGGCAATTCTTTAGTGGACTTTCCGAATTGCTTACCAACATCGTCAAGAAATTGTGCTGACGTAACTGCCTTTGCCGATCTCGTTCCTCTTATGGCTACTGCGTACGAAGGATTGCTAATAAAAAACTCCTCAACCGATTTGCCGCCCAAACTTTCCAGGCCATGAAGTTTAACAAAATCATTAAATTCTTGCAATGTCCAATCGGCTGTTTTTCGTCTTTTAGCATTAGCAACCATGGTATTCCATATTTTAGAATCACCTTTATAACTTTTTTTAGCTGCTCTTAAATAGTCCATAGCTTCCTTAGAAGTGATACGTGGGAAGTATTGAATATTGCGTGCATTTTTAGAAAGCTCTGTGATTGGAACGCCCGCCTTCATTTCTTTGGTGAGTATATTCGTAAGGTGAGATTTGACTACATTGCCTAACGCGCGCGTTTCAGGCGCAACGCCTGGCAACGCAACCTCCGGCTGTTCGATTATGCTAACTATTTGC
>Ga0208015_1000198_pt1 | contig 39683 bp, 34 predicted proteins | sample 26BtaG_FD_184101 | JGI IMG/M metagenome (GOLD analysis project Ga0208015, IMG submission 184101) | Marine viral communities from Cariaco Basin, Caribbean Sea - 26B_WHOI_OMZ_CsCl (SPAdes) (version 2) | ecosystem: Environmental > Aquatic > Marine > Oceanic | place: Caribbean Sea: Cariaco Basin... | reverse complement strand
AAATGTCGCAATTGGCGCGGCAAGTTGTTGAACGAAGTATTTCAGTTCCTGGCGTTCAACCTAAATTATCAATGTCATTGACGACAGATAATAAAAAGGACAAACGTTTAACAGTAGTCGGTGCATTGGGCGGAAATTATATTTTCAAACCGCCATCCGAAGATTATCCCGAAATGCCGGCCAATGAGCATTTAACAATGAAAATGGCACAGCTATTCAATATTGATGTTGTTCCCCATTCACTTATTAGGTTGGCGTCTGGGGAGTTGTCCTATATCACAAAGCGTATTGATAGAAATGGGCATGGTTCTAAAATCCATATGATTGATATGTTTCAAGTAGTGGAAGCCTTTGATAAGTACCGTGGTTCTATGGAACGGATCGGCAAGGCGATTCATGAGTATGCGGATAATACGTTTTTAGATATCCTCCGTTTTTACGAATTGACGGTTTTTAGTTATTTGACAGGAAATAACGATATGCATTTAAAAAATTTCTCCATGCTAAAAACATCGTATGGATGGGCTCTATCTCCCGCTTATGATTTATTGAATGTCGCCATTGTGAATCCTGAAGATACGGAAGAACTGGCATTGACTATTGCTGGGAAAAGGAAAAAAATAACGAAGAAAACATTTATTGAATTTGGAGTAGGATTGGGTTTGTCCAAAAAACAAATAGAGAGTGTTTTTAGACGTTTTCAAGAATTGCAAGAAGATGCAATTGTCTTAATTAAAATGTCGTTTTTGAGTGAGGACATGCAGAGTAATTATATTGAACTATTAGAATGTAGATCTCATATTTTGGAGGCCTTTTAAGAAGTAATATAGCTGTATGTTTTTAGAAAATCTCAAAAGCCGTTTGGTAAGTCACCACGGTATCATTTCTTATAAAACTCAGACTTTGGTTTTGATAGGTGATTTCAGAAGAGAATTGAAGATTTTCAAATTTGGCCGTTTTAAAAGTGAAGTCGTGAATGTCCAATTGCGGACTATCAACTTTAAGTTGTACGGAGTTCAATAAACCAATTGTTTTTTGCACCACATAGATCCCCTTTGTTAATTCTTCGGATAGAAAACTCGCTGCTGGCTCTAAATTAAATAATGGATACAGAACTAATTTATTGAACAATTCATGAGACGGGATTTTCATGACTTTCCTACGGTCAAACCAAATTTCAATTTGACTTTTAGGCGTGTTGAGCATTCCTGAAATAAGATTGGCGTCAATATCTTCCAGATTATTGATTTTCTTGTCCTTAAGACCATAATAAAAGAAAGGATCTAAAATTAAATCAGGGATGGTACGATTCTTTTTAATAGCAATAGTTTGCCAATGTTGATAGGTGTCTGAATCTAAATGTAATTGCCTTATTTCTATGCCTTCACCAAATGTATTAATCTTTATTTTAGGCATTGGAGAGTAGTTTCAATCGATTTTATTACAAAAGATGATTTTCAATTAATTGATTTCCCATTTTACGACACCCAAATCCAATTCGCCATTCATGTTCACCAATAAGGAGGTGACTCCAGGGAATGCTTCCTCTAAAGTTATTGAAAAGCCTGATAACATGCCTTCATCTAAATTATCTTTGTTTCCCTTTTGTAATTTTTCAATCAATTTAGCATGTTGTTCATCGGTAAGCTGAATGCAAATTTGTTTCATGGTTTTAAGTTTTTAAAATCAATAAGGTGAAAATCATTTAAAGGTAGACTGGCAATTACAACTTCATGCCATACATTTTTTCATCCAATTCTTTCCAATTGGGGATATGTTTGGATAGTTCCGCCCAGAATTCTTTTGAATGGTTTTTAAATTTGGTGTGCACCAATTCATGAACAATTAAATAATCAATGAGACTGTAGGGCAATTTGATGGCTTCAAGATTGATGATGATTTTGTTGGATGCGGTACAGCTTCCCCAGCGTTTTTCCAGTTTTCTGATTTTTAAACCTGCATACTCCAAACCAGTACTCTTGGATAGCTTTTTGATGCGAGGTTTAATTTTCTCTTTGGCTTTGGCTCTAAAGAAGGTTTCAAAAGCCTGTTTCAAATCCGATTGATTATTAAGGGATTCAGGAAGCGATACTTTAAACTTTGATTCGGTGAAATCGATGAGGATGTCATGACAATCATTCCTAATCAGGATTTCAACATAATATTTCCGTCCCAGATATTGTATTCGTGAGCCTGTAACGATGTCATCATCTCCAATGGAACTGACAAGTTCCAGCTTATCAATGATCCATTTCGCTTTTTTTAATATCAGTTTATTGGCTTTTTCTTCTGAGATGGGTTTGCCTTTTAGAACAACACCTTCTCCTTTGGCCACACTGATATAATGCGATTTGAGCTCTTCTTTGACAAGAACAGAATACTCGATGGTCTTATGTCCGTACTGTACTTTAAGCATCTTTGTTCTTTATTAAAACATCTACCAATTCCTTGGCTTTTGATTTCGCCGTATGATTTTCAATCTTGGCCGTGGTCAAATAGCGTCTCAACTTAATTTCAATATCCTTTTTCACTTGTCCTTTGGTCTGCCAACTCACAATGTTGAGTTCGCCTTTAATAAGATCAAATATGGTCCAGGTGGCATCTTCAGCATCGTCGCCGAACAAGACCTTCATGGAATCATAAACGGCTCTCTCACGTTCTGTTTGAAATCCTTTTTCCTCACCTTCTTTTTGCTGGGCAATTATGGTGTCTTGAATATCGGCGTAGGCTTTTAAAAGTTCCAATTGCGTGATGCGCTCATCCTTCTTCAACTTTAATAATTCATCCAAACGTTGCGCTAACGGTTTATAAAAGTCTGGGTTTTTATCAATGCCCACTTTTATGGTATGCTTTAAATTATTACGCATCTTCAGCTCTTTGGTGGCGGGAGAGGCATTCATAATTTCCTCCTTAAATTTTTCTTTGTCAATAATGGAGATGGGTTCACCCAAAAGATTTTCTACGCCTTCTGCTTTCAAATGGTCATCAATCATCGTTTGAAGCATCCTGCTTTCGTCCTTGCTGATTTTTAGTTCTTCATCATCAGGAAATGCGTTGCGCGCGCGGAGCTTTATTTCATTGAATAGTTTAAAATCGCTTTGATACTTCAACGCTTTTGTGTTGGGCAACACAATGTTGATGGATTTGTTGAAGTCCTTTAAAAGCATCTTAAAATCATCCCGTAGGTTGATAGGTTCAATATAACGTACAGCTGCATCTATATAGTCATCTCGATAATATTTTCTATCGATTTTCATCGGCTTAAAGAAGTCCACCAATTTGGTATGATTCATTTCTAATTTTGGAAACTCTTCATTGAGATTCTTTAAAATATCATCCGGTCTAATATCACCTGAGAAAATTTCTAAGGCTTGGATGAGATACGCAGCAATTCCATTGTAATCGACAATAAAACCAGCAGCTTTTCCTTTTCTGGAACGGTTGACCCGTGCAATCGCCTGTAATAAATTATGTTCTTTTAGTGGTTTGTCCAAATAGAGACAAGAGGCGATAGGCGCATCCCAACCTGTAAGCAACATATCGGAAACGATGATAAACGCGGTATTGTCAAATTTCTTTTTACCCGATTTCTCAGTTTCGGATTCATTTCCAAAAGGAAGTTTAAAATGATCGGTAGCATCTTTGATATCCTCTGGTGGCACCACATCAATTGGTTTTTTATGGTTTGGATTGTTTCTATTCCATTCCAAGGTTTCATAATAAGCCTTTGCAATAGCATCTGATTTAGGTGAACCGATACTCACCACCACCTTAGATTCAAAATCGTGATAGCCTGAGTCTCTGAGTTGATTTAAAGTCCGTTGGTATTTAATGGCGGCTTCTCTACCGCTACAGACAATCAAGGCCTTATGCCCATCAGGATAAATCTTGTCTCTATAATGGTCGATGATGTGCTTGCCAATAACTTCGATGCGTTCTTTAGATAATTGGTATTTCCGCAACGCGTCGCGCTTTAGTTTGTCTTTTTTATCTTCGGTATAGTGTCCAAATTTCTCTTCAAATTTCTTGTCCAGTTCTTCTTTCTTGACGCTTAACAATGCGGTGCCTTCGTCATAAAACAACTCCACAATAGCTTCATCGGCTACAGCTTCCGTAATGGTATAGACATCAATATAGTCTCCACCATAAAACTCAGCCAAGGTCGATTTATCTTCCTTTGAAATAGGCGTTCCTGTAAATGCCACAAACTTGGCATTGGGCAAAACAGTACGCATAAACGACGCTAAAAATCCATAATGGCTGCGGTGGGCTTCATCAACCAAAATATAAAGATTCTCTTTTTTAGAAAGTTCTTCCAATTCTATTTCCTCGCGGTCTATTTCCACCCATTTACCTTTTTGAAGTTCCTTGGTAATCTTAATGAGCGTCTTATCCTTGAGATGTTTTTCAATCATCAAATTCCCGCGTTCTTCCAATTCTGTCTGGTCAGCGGAAGCCGTAGCCTCTTTATCAGTTTCTTGAAACTTCTGTAGGGTAGTGGTAATAATCCCACCGTAATCATTGCGCAACAGTTTATCGAGATGCACTACCGACGAGGCTTGGTTGACATTTTTGAAGCCCACATTTTGAAACGTGGTCGTAATCTGCCGGTCCAAATCTTTTCTATCGGTCATGATGAGAACCGTGGGATTGTCAAATCCATATTCAGGCGCCTGTAATTTTCGGGTGACGTAAGCCATGGTCAACGACTTTCCTGAGCCTTGGGTGTGCCAAACCACGCCACCTTCGCCAGCTTGTAATCGCGCAATGGTTTTGTTGGTGGCGCGTAATTGTTGATATCGGGGCAGTTTCTTGATAACAGTGCCTTCATCCAATTCAAACAATACAAAGTGCCGAATGAGATCTAAAATCCGCTCTTTCTTAAACAGTGCAATCAACAGTTTATCTTGTTCTTTTTTGGCTTGGCTGATAATGTCTGTGTCTTCTTTACTGGTTTTAAACACTGAATAAAATTGCGGTGGCGAATTGATGGCACCATACTTGCCTCCAACATCCCAGATGCCAGCACATATCTGATTAAAGTGGAAAAGTTTTTCTGAATTGCCTTGGTAGTAGTCTAAATCGCCATAGGCAGATTCCCAGGCTGTAGAAGCGGTTGGCGATTTACATTCAATGACACCAATGGGCAAGCCATTGATATAGACCACCAAATCAGGTTTTGAATGTTGCGCCTTTCCGTGAAAACGCATTTGATTCACCACTAAAAAGTCGTTATTATCTGGAGTGATATAATCGATATAATGGACCACTTTAAAAACCTCTTCACCATTAATGGTCTGTTTTACCGTAAAAGTACCGCCCCGAATCAGTTCCCAAACCTTTTGATTGATTTCCATTAACGACGCACCGTTAACGGACATTAATTCGGTAAACGCCTTTTTGAGATTGTTGTCGTTGATCCAAGGGTTTAGTTTTTTTAGGGCAGCTAATAACCTCTTCTTTAAAACTACCTCCGTGATGTCTGAACGTTCATCATGTTTGTTGGCATCAAAGTATTGGTAGCCCATTTGCTGAAATAGCGTAATGGCGGGTAACTCACTATGGATGTATTCTGGTGATTGGCTCATAATGTTAACTAGCTAATTTTTCAATACATTCCATTGCCCAAGGCTGAATAAGTTCCTCGTTAATCTCTTCAAATTTCTTAACAAATGCCTCTATTAAATCATTCTCACTTTCAAAATGAACATCATTATCAAATAATGTTATGCTAGCGACATCTGCAAATGTCGCCGTAGCTGGATTATCATAAAAAAGAAAATTAAAATCAGGATTATCAAAACACTTAAATTTTATCATTTTTTCAAACTGAACTTCTTTTACAGTCTGTATTTCTTCTCTGTTTTCACTCTCTTCAATATTACCAAATCCAAATTTCAGAATAATCGAATCTTTATTTAAATACAAAACTAAGCTGAAAATATAATCGTCATTTCTGGACTTTGCTTCTGGAAAATAAAATAAATGGCGCAGTCTTATGTCTGTGGGTAATAGATAAATAGCCTTCTTTCTAAAAGTCCTGTGACTTATTCCAACTCCTTCAATAACACCGTCATTAAAGAGATCAAAAATCTCATTTCTATAGTTTGAAAAATTCTCTTGATTACTTACTATAAAATCTATTTCCTTTTTATAATTTTTATAGATCTCTTTAGCTAATGCAACTTCTTTACTCGATTTTGTGATATTTTTTTTAACCATAGCTATATATTGATTGATACTTTCTTTGACGCTAGAATGCGCTTCTTTAATGTGGGCTTGTTTAGTCTCAAGGAGGTCTATAATGTTTTGATAATTGATGTTTGTGTAATATTCCCCAAAGTCGAAATCCAAATGCGAATCACCTGCTTTTGGAGTAAGAGTTAAGTAAATACGTTTAAAATCAGCATAGTTTTTCTCAACGTATTCATAGTATTCTTCTAATTGCGATGTTGAATATTGTGCATATATTTTGTTCTCTATAACAATTACAAAACTATGTTGTTTGTTTACTATAAGAATATCGATATTGTGAACGGATTCCCGATACACTTTTGTTCCAGATACATCTTTGAGCAATAACTGAACATATTCGTGCGCATCTAAAACATCACAATCACGCATTACTTTAAATAAGCCTTTCAAAAACACATCACCCAACTGGTGCGATTCATTAGGGTCAAACAACCAACCTAAATAGTTGCTATGGCGTATTTCACGATACTGAACACCTAACACATTGAAAATATTAAAAGCATTTAATTCTCTTCTAATAGTCTCTAAATCTGGCTGTGCTGTTACAATAAAATTCTCAAGCTCTTTAACTGAAACCCCCATAATTTTATTTTTAAACTTTTACTCGAATCTTACCCGTTAATAATTGCTGCATTAAACCTTTTTTGAGTTCTTGGTAAGTTTCTTTTTTTACAGATAAAACATTTAATTTTTCATCTATTGAAATTAATATTTGAGATATCTTTTTCTGCTCAATTAGTGAAGGAAGTTGGATAGGCAGTTTTTCCATTCCTCCTTTTGTAACATGTAACATTGTAGAGCCATGCGATTCGTTTTTCATCCTTGACGTTACACTGTCCAACAGGTAAAAATGAAAATTCTTATCTAATCTTTTATTGTCATGCTCGATTTTCCAAATGTGGTAATGATAAATTGCCTTATCTCCAAACCACCATACTGGTCCAAAGGTGGCAGACCACATATATAACAAATCTCCTTGATAGCAATATTGATGTTCTGGAAGTTTAAGTTTTGAGTAATAATAATCTTTCCCACTTCCTGTTAAATTTTGTAATCTAATAACAGGAATCCCTGTTTCTTCCCATTCAGTTCGTTTGTATGCTCTGCCATTATAGAAGGTGGCTACCTCCGATTGTTTCACAACCTCCCAACTCTTAGGAATTTCCCCCAAAGGCGAATCCTTAAATTCAGTATGACCAATACCTTTGGTTAACAGGCGTTGCATCAAGCCTTTTTTGAGTTCTTGGGTTTCTGTGATTTGTTGGTCTATGTTGTCTATTTTAGCATCTACGGTGCTTAGGATGTCGGCTATTTTTTGTTGTTCGGGGAGGGGTGGGATTGGGATTTTAAAACTTGCTATAGCTCTTGTATCCAAAAAAGGCTGTGCATTTCCTGTGAACAGTTTATTTTGTTGAATTTTGATTTTCTCACTATTGAGGACGTAGTAAACAAATTGAGAACTATTTCCTTTATTAACCTTTATTCTCGGGGCGTTATAGGAAAATGGTAATCCATCCCAAAGCTCTTCTACAAGAAATGAAATTCCAGCAGTTGCTCCAGTTCCAGCTATTAAAATGTCTCCTTTTGAAACAACGAGTTTTTTGGTCTTCTCAGATTCTTTAATGTATTTTGGTGTATCAGATTTAAAATCATTAATTCTTATGAGGCGCACTCCTTCAACATCTGAATCAACATAATTTAAGTCCTGAGACGGAAGACCTCTTTTAATGTCTGAGATATCTCCAAGATTTAAAACTTTCCAATTATCCATCATATCCCTAGCTCCTTTAAGAATCCAGCCAATTTCTTATCAATCTCGGCTTCACGATCTTCCAAATTAGACAATTTCTGGTATACAGCTTTAATATCAACTTGCGCTTCAGGTTCGCTAGTATCAATATACCGAGAAATGTTAAGGTTGTAATCGTTCTCGGCAATTTCTTCTATAGGGACAGTACGCCTGTATTTATCTACATCCATAGTGCCGTCATAAGCCGATACAATCTTGGAAACATGTTCTGGCAATAACTCATTTTGGTTTTTACCCTCTTTATAATCGCTACTGGCATCAATAATGATCACCTTTCCTTTTTGGGCTTCAGTTTTGTTTTTATTGATAATCCAAACAGAGGCGGGGATGCCGGTGTTGTAAAACAAGGCACTTGGTAAACCTATAATGCCTTCCACCAAATCGGCTTCCAATAAGGCTTGTCTAATTTTACCTTCGGTGCCACTTCTAAACAAGGTGCCGTGCGGTAATACTACGCCTGCTTTTCCGTCTTGTTTTAATACCGCAATCATATGCTGCAAAAAAGCTAAATCGGCATAACCTCTTGGTGGGATGCCGTATTGAAAACGACCATATGGGTCGCTTACTACTTTGTTGTAATTAGGAGTTACTTTTTTCTCTTTACCGTTTTTATCAAGTTTTACTTCAATAGAGTTTTCAGCAGGTGTCCACCAACCATCCATAGAAAATGGGGGATTGGCAATAACTCGGTCAAAGAGTGTCAACTCGTTGTTTTCATTTTTGTGCTGTGGATTAATGAGCGTATCGCCTTTTCTGATGTCAGCATCCATAAAATTATGGAGTAACATATTCAGTTTGCCAATCGCCCAGGTGCCTAAGTTTTTTTCTTGTCCGTAGAGCGATACGTTGATGTTGTTGCCAACTTTACCGTTGGGTTGTTCTGCAATATATCTGGCAGACTCAATCAGCATTCCACCAGAGCCACATGTCGGATCATAAACCTTTTGCTTTGGTTCTGGTTTTATTAATTGAACGATCAACTGTACGACACCACGAGGCGTGTAGAATTCGCCACCTTTTTTACCGGCATCATCGGCAAACTGCTTAATTAAATACTCATAAGCATCGCCCAACAAATCGTTGGATTCGAGATGGTCGTTGCGTAACGAGTGTTGATTGAAATGGCGTAATAGACGTTGGAGTAATTCGTCAGATAGTTTTTCTTTATCTCCAAATTTGGTAGCGGTCATGACGCCTTCTAAACTTGTGTTTTCACGCTCAATAGCTGCAAAGGCTTTGTCTAATGCAATCCCGATATTCTCGGTATGTTTTTTTATGGTTTCCCAACGGGATTCTGGTGGGAGTTGGAAGTAGGTGTCCTCTTCAGCCTCGGCTCTGGACACGCCATCACGTTTCATAATGTTTTCAACTTCTTCTTCAAAAACATCGTTAGAGCGTTTCAGGAAGAGCAATCCGAAAATGTAATTTTTAAAATCGGAGGAGTCAATGCTGCCTCGTAATATATTGGCTGAATCCCATAGCCATGATTCTAGGGTATCCAGTGTTAATTTGGGTTTTGACATAGGTGTAGTTGTGATCTTTATTGTGGGATTAATGTAATGGTTAAATATAGGGGAAATAATATTCCTTTTTGGAATTAGATCAGAGTTAACAGCAATGTCTATTGGCAAATAAATTGTATAAAGGAATTCAACATTTTTATCTGTTTTTTACTGTCCAAATAGATGATTTGGTTCTAATTGGGTATTTGTAATCCAAAATATATTCTACTTTCGGCGCTTTAGTTTTGATTTTTTGTTCTGTTTTCTTTTTACCGTTAAGCTCTATATCAAACATTTTCTGAGCTAAGTCGGAATATTGTAAAATTCCAATGTCTTCATTTTTAAGAACTTCCCATAAGTCTTCCTCTGCAAAACAACCAGGTTTGTGTAACATGCCTATAATACTTGAGAATCCGTTATAAGTCTTTTTCATATCGGTTGAAAGTTCGCTATAGCTTTTCCCTAAATTAAGAAGGCAATAACTAACTGCATCACGAGTTTTTGGGTCATCGTCGAAATTGGATTCTGTCATTCCAGAAATATAACTCTCGATTCGAATAAAACAGAGGTTTATGTTATAGATGTAATCTTTGTCGTTTAATTTACTCATTTTTAAAAATTGTTTAATTAGCCCCAAAATTTAGTGAAAATAAAACGAATGGAAGGTTCTCTAGTGTTTTTTACATGAAAGCTCGCATTGGATATTTATTTCGTATGGTAATTTATTGAGATTTTGATATGGCAAGTTAGTTGCGTTTTTGATTATCGAATGTAATTCTCCTATGGATTGCTTTTTTAGAAGCGGCAATCATGTATTTGAAAAATTTAAAAATTCTTCTTTATCAGGATTGCAGGTTACTTTTCTGAGCATAAATTGGGCTTGAAATAATATGACATGAATAAAACAAAAAAAAGGTCTTATGTTTGGAATGCATCTGCTGTTCTAATCAACCCAATAGTTAAGAGTGGTTTTAGGAAGGACCGTTTGGAACTTTGTGTGTATGATTTTAGCTGGGTTGCTTGTGACTTCAATATTCAGTCTTGCGTTAAAAAATCAAAATATAACTAGTGAAAAAAAACAATTAAATATATCTTATGAAAAACCTACTACTATTAATCCTGTTTATTGCAACACAAATTACCATTGCTCAATCTAACCAAGCATTAAAGGGAAACATTGAAACTGATTCTATAACCGCAAGATATCATTACGATAAGGGTGTCGATAAAATGAATTCAGAGGAATATGAGGGAGCTTTAATAGAATTTGACAAAGCCATTGCACTGAATTCTGATGTTGCAGCCTACTATCATAACCGAGCTTATGTTAAAGATTATTTAGAAGATATCATGGGAGCCATTGAAGATTATACAATAGCTATTATGCTTGACCCCTATAAAGCTAACGCTTATAATAATAGGGCTATTTTGAAATCTCACTTTAGTGCCAATATGGGTGCTCTACAGGATCTTGATAGAGCTATTATTCTTAGACCTGATGATGCAGGATATTATAATAACCGAGGAGTTGTTAAGCAAGAACTCGAGGATATTGTTGGAGCCATTGAAGATTACACCAAAGCTATTGAGCTGGACCCTAACGATGGGCTCTATTATAATAATCGGGGTTTCTGTAAACAACTATTAAAAGATTTTGATGCGGCTTGTATGGATGCCAAAGAATCAGAACGACTTGGCTATGATGCGCAAGAACTTATTGAGGATGTTTGTGATTAATAATTATTTTTGAAAATAACGGGGTTCTAAGAAATGGAATCCTTAGTCCTAATGATTTACCTCGAGGAGAAATTCAACTTTATTCTAGGATCAGTTTCAAAAGATTTTTCAAGCATCACGGTTTCATCCAAATATTCAATTATAACGCGGTTTTGCTGAAATTCTGACATTAGGGATTTTGTCATGTTTTCAATTTCAGATTTAAGAACCGTTTCTTCTAATGGAAATTTAGGATAATTAATAAAGTTGAGATTTAGGTGGGGCTCTTCTTGACCACTTAAAATAATGGTACACTCACTTAAAGAAACGCTTAGCATTATATTTTTATCCTTAATTAAATGATCTTGATAATTTTGAATAAATTTAATCACCAATGACTTTTCTATAAGGTTTCCTGTATAGCCTTTTTCAAGTCCTAAGGTCACTTTGGCGGAGAATGGTTTAGTAGATGTTTTTTTCAACAGTGTAGTATTCTAAAAGCTATTTTTTAAGCATTCTTTTTGGATTGCATTATTGCCAATTTCTAATTGGATATAACAACTTTCACAATTTCTTGATATATCATAATCATCTGCTAAGAACCTGATAAACATATATACCTTTTCATCATTTCCCCAACTGTTATATCTTTTAAAGTTATTATTTTTCAATTGTGTGTAGTTTGCTGAGTAGGACTTACCAAATAATTTTTCTAAGTTATTTAATAGAGTATTATATTTTAAATCATTGGAATTATCAAAATCAATGACAACAGCAAAAAGTTTTTCATCACAAAAATCAAAATTTACTTTTCTCCAATAAACCCCAAATAGTTCTTGGTGTTTAATTCCAGTATATTCGAGAAAATCTGGATATACTTCCTTCGTTATTGATTTAAACTCACTCTTATTTTGTCCAAAAGTGAAATCTTTAAATCCGTTTTTTTTATCCAATTCACTCATTTTCTGAGAGAATGTTAAAGAATAGATTATTAAAAATAAAAGTGTAAAATATTTTTTCATGGTTAATATTGAATTGGCATAAAAGGGCACTGTCTAATTATGTGTTGAAATAAATCCATCCTTAAGGATTTCGCCAGTTTTAAGGTAGTAATGAAGTCCAGCAATACAATAATCAATATTTATATAGTGAATTTGTGACCTTGTCCACATCCCATTAATTTTTCCTTCAAAATAAGTCTTAGTATCATTATCTGATAGGAAAACCTGCCCGTTTTCACCATCTTCAAATTCAACGATATAATGTTCCGGCACATGTCCGAAAAGAAAAGTGTTTTCGGCAATTCTTCTTAGGTTGTATTTTGGCACTGAATATTGTGGAGTAGTTTGAATCGGAGTTTCAGTATACTTTTTATTTAAAAATTCAGCTACACTTAGTGAAGAATTAAGCTCTCTATTATACATTGATTCTGTTACCAGAAAAGCATATTCTTCTATGCCTTCTATTTTTAATGCAAGTATATTTCCATCAAAAAATCCATGTTTGTACTTAATAATTTCATCTTTTCGTTCAATTAGTATTGAATTATTATCCAAATACTCCCATTTGGCTCTTTCTGCTCTTCCATTTTGACTGATTATAAGTTCATTATCCTTTTTGAAAAAATAAACGATTTTAGGTTGATCAATACTGTCAATTACAATCCAATGTTTATTTGTCAATAATGTTGAATTATCAAGGCTTTGTGAGAATCTTTGAATTCTCGGAATAATATCTGAAACATATGTTCTCATTTTATTTCCTGTAAAGTTTGTGACTAATGACTTTCTAAATAGTTTTTTATGACATTAAATTTTTAATGCAATATTTATTTTTACTAAAGGTTAACATTGCCAGTTCCCATGCACTGGAAACAAATACCATTCAAATAGTAATCATATTCTGAAAGTACTCCTGAACCTGAGCATTTAGGGCAGTTTTCAGCATTATGTTGAAATTCTCCTTTTTCATTATACACCGGTATTTGATTATTAATATGTTCTTCTTTATGACAACTTGCACATAATGTTGTTAAAGCCTCATTCTCATACTCCCAAGCCATTTTTCCATAACTATAATATTTGTGATGAACATTCAAGTCATACATGTCTTTAATCTCAATGTTTTTATCAAAACAAACGTACCTTGCACTTCCCTTTTCTATGGAGTTAGCGGGTTCAATCCATTGGGACGCAAAATGTAATTCAGTTAAATCAGGGATTTGAATTTCTTTACCGATAAAATAACAAATAGACATAAAATTATTTTTGAAAATTAGAAGTTTCTGAGATGGTTGTTCCATTTTAACAATAGAGAACTTCTTAATTCCCATTTGGTCGTAATTATGTATACCAAATTTACGTAATAACCCTAACAATTCATTTCTTTTGATACCACACTGAGTACAACAATTACTATCTCTTGAGATTATTACTTCACGTTTAATTTTCCATTCTTGCGTACTTAATTGATCATTATAGTTCATGTATATTTTCAATGTCTTAAATTTTGTTTTTTCGACCTGATTGCGAGAAACAGATTAATATACTTTTTTTTGATTGGATAAACATTTATTTTTGTTTTTTGACAAGTGTGTCAATAATTGTTCCTATAAATGCTCCACCAGCACCTGTTACTAAGAATAGTGGAAGTCCAATTGCTCCGCCTAAAGCAGCAATTCCTGCTCCACCTGAAGTTCCGGCTAACGCTAGTCCTCCACCAAGTCCAACTATTCCAATTTTTTGTGCCCAATTGGCATCTTTCCAATAATTTATTGAATATTTTAATGATAGCGAAATAGCTTGTTTATTGTTTAGTTTTTTCAAATCATAAATCTTTTCTCTTTTAAATATTAATTTATCCTGTTGAATTATTTGAATTTGATTTCCAATGATGTTTTCCTCATTAATCACTCTATCTTTTATCTGAATGATTTGATAGGGTAAGGTTAGTTTGTAGACTTCCTTATTTTAGGGCACCTTACAATAATATCCTTTTTTATCATTAATCGCTCTGAAAATCTTTTAAGATTCAAAATGTTGATAGGGCTTTAATTTAAAGTAATAATCAAATAAATACCTACACCTAAAATATTTCCTAACATTTGGGATGTTGGATTGTATTCATCTTCAACATTGAGATTCCTAACTTCATTTTCTGCGTATTCAAAAGCTGTCCTACGAATTGGTTCATCTTTCCTTAAATGCTCTGTTTCCATATCAATTTCAGATTTTGGAATTCCAAGTTCAATTAGTTTTGATTGGTAAATAGCCAAAAAAGAAGAGTTAACAGCATTTTTGTTTCCTTTATTAAAACCTGTTCGAGCGGAATCTGAAAAGAGCAGCATTCTAGTTATTATTAAACAAATTGCAGCAAATAGAAGAAGGTTAGGTTCAATATCAAATAAAGAAAATATTTTGATACTTATTATAAATCCAAAAAAGGCAGCGGTAAATTCACCAGTAAATTGGGTCCATTTACTGCTTGACATATCTTTATTATTGATTTTTGTCAAAATTAGATTCCATACGACAGTCGTTATCATCGCTAATATAGTTTTAGTTATTAAAAATGCTATTATAGCTACTATGTAAGTTACTATTTCCATATTTTTTTAGTTAAGTTTATTTTAGGTTAAGGGTTCTATTAAAATAATGCCAGCGTGTTTATTTATGATTAAATGGGGGTAAGCTCGAAATTTAGTAAATAAAAACCAAATAGAATATTCGCTTGTTTGTGCGTAAGTTGGCGAAAACCTTGCAATTTAAAATACACAGGATAGACATTGGTTTTTTATAGTTATTAGATTTCGCGTTTGTTCCGTATTTTAAATATATGGATTCATCTTTTTTTTGTCTTTCATCAATTTATTAATTGCTTTTGTGATATCCATTTTTTAAAAGTTTACACAGCCAAAATAGATCTAAAAAACATCCTTATTTAGTTGAGTATATCAATTATAATGATTTTTACCCTCTCAACCACTCATCCTCAATTTATTCTATTAAGAAGTATTTCAACCGCTGTTCTAACAAATAATGAGCTTAATTAGATATCGATTTCAGAGGCCTGTTTAGTTTGCTATAGTGATTTGCACATAGAAGAATGCTGGTTTCCTTATTTAAGAATCAGTAATTAGTCCTTAAAATATTATAAGTGTTATTTATAATTAGCTGCATATTTCATGGGTATACAGTTACTTTCTATTGTTTCAATATTACGCAATAATAAGTTATGCTTTTCTATCATATAACCACTTGAATAAAACCAAAAAATTGTCTTATGTTTGGAATGCATGTGTTATTCTAAATTAAGCCATTAGTTAAGTTTGCTTTTAGGAAGGACATTAGAATTCTGTAGATGTAGTTTGGATTTGGCAGCTTTTGACTTCAATATCCGGTCTAGCGTTAATAAATTAAAATATCACTAGTAAAAAAAAAGCAATTAAATATATCTTATGAAAAACCTACTACTATTAATCCTGTTTATTACAACACAAATTACCATTGCTCAATCTAACGAAGCATTAAAGGGAAACATTGAAACTGATTCTATAACCGCTAGATATCATTACGATAAGGGTGTCGATAAAATGAATTCTGAGGAATATGAGGGAGCTTTAATAGAATTTGACAAAGCCATTGCACTGAATTCTGATGTTGCAGCCTACTATCATAACCGAGCTTATGTTAAAGATTATTTAGAAGATATCATGGGAGCCATTGAAGATTATACAATAGCTATTATGCTTGACCCCTATAAAGCTAACGCTTATAATAATAGGGCTATTTTGAAATCTCACTTTAGTGCCAATATGGGTGCTCTACAGGATCTTGATAGAGCTATTATTCTTAGACCTGATGATGCAGGATATTATAATAACCGAGGAGTTGTTAAGCAAGAACTCGAGGATATTGTTGGAGCCATTGAAGATTACACCAAAGCTATTGAGCTGGACCCTAACGATGGGCTCTATTATAATAATCGGGGTTTCTGTAAACAACTATTAAAAGATTTTGATTCGGCTTGTATGGATGCGAAAGAATCAGAACGACTTGGCTATGATGCGCAAGAACTTATTGAGGATGTTTGTGATTAATAATTATTTTTGAAAATTACGGGGTTCTAAAAAATGGCTTCCTTAGTTCTAATGATTTACCTCGCGGAGAAATTCAACTTTATTCTAGGGTCAGTTTCAAAAGATTTTTCAAACATCACGGTTTCATCCAAATACTCAATTATAACGCGGTTTTGCTGAAATTCTGACATTAAGGATTTTGTCATGATTTCAATCTCAGATTTAAGAACCGTTTCTTCTAATGGAAATTTAGGATAATTAATAAAGTTGAGATTTAGGTGGGGCTCTTCTTGACCACTTAAAATAATTGTACACTCATTTAAAGAAACGCTTAGCATTATATTTTTATCCTTAATTAAATGATCTTGATAATTTTGAATAAATTTAATCACCAATGACTTTTCTATAAGATTTCCTGTATAGCCTTTTTCAAGTCCTAGAGTAACTTTGGCGGAAAATGGTTTAGTTTGAGTTTTTTTTATATTCACTTTTAATAAGTATGTTGCAAGTAATTTACACAAAAATCCAACTATTAAACAAAAGAAAGAATTTTTTAATTTTTTTTACAGTTATCAATTTAACTGTTTACTACCAGAAGGCATTCTTGAGTTTAAAAAAATTACCGTTGATAAATTTTTAATAATATCAAATAGGACTAAATAACAAAAAGTCACCTTGAATTTAGTTGATTCATTATGAATTGATAACCAGAAATGAAATACAAAACAGTTAAAGAAACCCCAAGATTGAAGGAGACGTCCTCAATAAAAATTGTAGACAAGGACGAATTTTTAGCGGATGATGATTTAATTCCTTTATTAGTGTGCAATCAGTTTAGAATTTATCCTGATGAGTATAAAGATTTAAAATTATTAAGGCACAAAAAAATAGCTTTAGCTGGGAAATTGTATTTGTCCGGAATTGAAACAAACATCGAGGAATATTATTTGGACGACTTTACAATCTTTCTTTTGACATTTTCATCTGTCAATTTAATTTTCAGAGAACGAAATGAAAGAAATGGATATATATTCCGAATAAAAAACTATTGGCAATAGCGTGTTCTATAAAATTTTCTAAATCATTTGGTTCTTCATTTTCAATGGCAAAACATAAACTATATGTGTTTTTATAGATATCATTTCTATTGATAGGAAGTTATATAGCTTGGTTTTATAAGGGTACTACTTTTTATAAAATAATGTAAAGTATATACACATAAGGTAAATTCATTCGGAGAGATTAACTTCGTTGTTCTCTTTCACTCCAATCCTGCAACTACAACTGGCTGTCCTTGCAGTCAAGGTGCTTTAAAACAACAAAATCCGTTCAAGCGAGCTTGACGGATTTCTTATGTTTTAAATCACAACCCAGTTGTGATTGATTGTGGAGTCGGAGTGATTAACTTCGCTGTTCTCAAATGACTCCTATTCTGTAAATGTAACTTCCTGTCCTTGCAGTCCAGACGCTTTAAAACAACAAAGTGCAATCAAGTAAACTTGTTGCACTTCTTATGTTTTAAAGCGTAACGAAGTTACGCTTAATTGTGGAGTCGGAGAGTATTGAAACTGTTATATTCTATTATATCTTAGTTTTCTCAAATCCTTGTAAATCCCTTATAAACATTGGCGTTGTATGTGTTAATATAAAAATGAATTATATTTGATTATAACATAATTGTCAACTATATTGTCAACTGTTTTGTCAACTGTATTTTAATCCACAAACTATGACGCATTCATTTTTTTTAAAAGAACCTCAAAAAAGAATTGGAGATAAACCTACCTTAATTCTATTCACTTGCCATTTTAATCGGGAGAAGAAAAAGTTTGTTTATTCTACAGGAGAGCGCATTAGTCCCATCCACTGGAATTTTCTTGAGAACCGAACCAATTCGGCTAAAAACCACAGAGATTCAAATTACAAGACCATCCAGATGCAGCTTGATAGATATACTAGCAAATTCCAAGAGATTGAAAGTTTATATACAAAAATAAACGAGGAATTTACGTCCAAGGACCTCAAAGAAGCATTTGATAATGAATTCAAAAAGGTGGCGGGTAAGAAGAATCAGTTTTTTGATGCTTATGATGCCTTTGCAGGAGAAAAAATTAAGAGAAAAGAATGGAAGCCTGCAACCATTAAAAGGTATAAAAACATAAAAAATCATTTAGAAAATTTTGAAAGTAAAAAAAAGTACAAGCTTACTTTTAGTACCATTAACAATAAGTTTTACACAGAATTTATTGATTACTGTTACACGACCTTAGATCATAATACTAATACGTTTTCAAGAAATTTGGGATTGTTTAAAACCTTTATGTTTTGGGCATTGAAAGAAAGGTACACCTACAATGAAAGCTTTAAGGAGTTTATCAAGCCTGAGCGTGTCATTACAAAACAGGTTGCTTTAAATATTGACCAAGTCAAGACAATCTTTGAATTTCAATGTAAAAGCAAGGCATTGGAGAGGGTTAAAGACATATTTGTATTCCAATGTCTAACAGGGCTTAGGTACGGTGAATTGAAGCTTATTAATGAAAGAACAATTGTAAATAATTCTTTAATCATTCAAGAGGAAAAGGATGTTACAAAGGAAACTCGGGAAGTGCCCTTGTTTGAGATTTCCAACTTTATTTTAAAAAAATATAATTACAATCTTCCATTGTTGAGTAATCAAAAACAGAATCAATTTATAAAAGAAGTCTTTGGAGATGCGGAATTTACCTTTGATGTGGAATATAGTAGAACAAAAAATAAAGAGCAAGAAATTATGCAAAAACCTTTCAACGAGCGTATTTCTACTCATACAGCTCGCAGAACTTTTGTCACAATAATGAAGAAAAAAGGTATAGCCGATAAAACTATTATGAATATGACTGGCCATCGAGATTTAAAAACCTTCAACACCTACTATAAGGTTGATAACATAGCGAAAATAGATGCAGTTAATTTGGCATTCGGAGAAATGGAATTACCTAAACTGAAAAAGGCATAAGGAATGGAAGAAAAAGTTGCAACTGATATTGTGGATTCGAAATTTATCGGGATAATTGAATTAGATGATCTTGGTAACACAAACCATGATGCAGTCAAAAAATTCATTGAACATAATTTGATAATAAGGGTCGATATTGAAGAACGGTTCTCAAATAATAAATTTGAAAATAAATTTCCTCTTGATTTTGATAATGGTCATTATTTATTTAGGAAGGATTTATTAAATGAAATTTATTATATCTTGAAGTTCTACGTTGAAGAGATTAAATCAGATTATTGGTCAGGTATAGATGATCACTTTCGAGAGTTGAATTCAATTTTAAACCCTGGTCAAAAAGTTGAGTATTTAGAAAATTATTACAAGCAAATTTATCCAATCGATAATTTATATCCTATTTACACAGGGGAAGGCGCTAATGGTATAAAAAATTGGAAAGATTGGGTAATATCAGATATAACCTCGTCTTTTGAGCTTATGAAAATATATGTTTCAACCAAAATCAATGCTACTAATAACAATGAAATGAATAGAATTGAAGCTGCAACTAAATTTGTTCCAGCCATATATAGAAATAGGAGTTTTGTAGAAAATAATCCTGATGTAGATATTTTTCAATTACTAGAGGAATGGGAGGATTATTTTGTAAAACATAATCAATTAAAAATTATTTTGAATAAAATTCATGAATTAAATGGTTCTCGGCATACAATAATTAGAACTTACAGTAATGATCCGGAAAAATTATCTGCTTTAGAAGTGGCTTACTACGCATATTACATGTGCGAAGCTAAAGAGTCGTTTGTTTCGGTTGATTTTCCAAGCCAATTGGCATGGGCGGAACTATCCAAAACTTTTAGGGTAAATGCAAAAAATATTCAGTTAAGCTATAATCAAATATCAAGATACAGGGATATTAGACTTGGGAAAGGAAGAGGGAAAAAAATTCAAAAAGTAATGAAGCATCTTCATCCTAAAGCTCTGACTTTTGCTGAATCTGATTTAATTAGTATCTAATATGCTTTAATACAAGTGGTAGTACCTACTACATAGTTACTATCTAAATTTATCGGTCTGATTTAATTCGATGTTTACGGTATCGTTTAACAAAAACCATATCGTATGACTCATGTAATTCAACTTCAAAACATTTCTAAAGCCGAACTCTTCGAGCATTTAGAAAACATAATTGACAGAAAGTTATCGGTTCTGGCCAACACTGATGAAAACGAAAAGCTATCCATAAAGGAGGTTTCGGAAGAATTAGGAGTAGCAGAATTGACTGTTCACAATTATATCAAGCGTGGATTGGTTCCAGCGTTAAAAATCGGACGTAGAGTTTTTATTAAACGTATCGATCTTGACAATTCATTAAAAGAAGTTAAATCCCTAAAATATAAACGCTAAAAACAAAAAACCCTATAGCATCACCATAATGCTTTAGGGTTTATATTATTGTTTGAGTTTTAACACCAACGCCAAACAGATGCAAGATACTCTAAAACCCAACTATATACAATTAATCAACGATTTTTGGCAATCCAATCAAACCGAAAACTTTAGTTCTTTAGAAATTTCCTTATACTTTTATTTGTTACATGTCAATAATTCATGCTATTGGAAGCGTGATTTTAGTCATAATAATAAACTAATAGAGGCTATTCTTCAAGTTTCTTTCAAAACTCTACAGAAAGGAAGGAATAATCTTAAGATGAAAGGTCTAATCGACTTTAATACAACTAATGGCTCTCCAAATGTTAGATACTCTATTCTCACCTTTTCTAAATTTCCCAAGGTTAAGGACGAGGTTAGGGATAAGGTTGAGAAAGAGGTTAGGGACCAGGAGATGGATGAGATAAATAAAGAAAAAGAAAAACAAAACAACATCTCAGTTGGTGGTGATTTTTCCTTTTTTAAAAGTGAATTCATGAAATCCGAAAACTCTGAATTAGTTAGCACTTATTATGAGGATTTCAAGTTGAGAAAAGGTGCACTCGTAAAACTTGTAAATGGATTTATAAACTCCTGTAAAATGACGAACATAGAACCTCATAAGAATTTTGATGGCTTTCTTAAGCATTTTCACAATTGGATGAATGTTCAAGCAAAAAACAACAAGCTTACTGATCATATTAAGTTTTCGATCAAAAGCCCTGACTCATTATGAAAATAAATAAGGCCATTAAAAAAATTCTCTGGAGAGTTACCGGGAATGGGTGGACAGCTACTGAAGATGATATCACTGCTATTAACTCGATTATTGATTATATAAACATGGAGAATGCATCACAGGCTTTAAATTATGAACTGGAATTTAAACTCTATGTTATTTCATTCATGGACAGCTTGATAATTCAAAATACATCTGTTTTTGATCCTATTCATCAAAAGGAATTCCATAAGCGAATTGCTCGTTCTAAAGAGTGCATTATAGACGATTTAAGAAAACTCTTAAATGACATTGCACAAAATCAAATTATAGTCGATCGTGACATTTCAACTGAACATCCAATGACGGTGTCAGATGAAATAAATAAAAAAGATTTGATAAAGCTAAATGACGCAATAAAAAATCCCATAGAAAAAGCGATGTTGTTTGGCGATGTTTGGAGTTTTAAACAAGTAATAATTAATATGACAAAGATGTATAATCAATTTAAAGAAGACTATTATGATTGAAAAACTAAAATTTGAAGACATTGAAAGTGGTGGTAATAAAGCCATTGATTTTAAAAAACTGCATGACACGTGCTTGGTTGATATCAAGTCCAAATTGAAAGATCCTCCAGTAGCATTAAGTATTGGAGAATACAATTATAAAGGAAGAAATTATCCAATCCCGTTTGGAACCTACGGTAACTTTTCATGCTTAGTGGGCGCTTCTAAATCAATGAAAACTTTTTTAAAATCAGCTCTTGTTGCGGGTTATATAGGAGGAAGGAGTAATTACTATTTTCCAAATTTAAAGGGACACGATACTGATGGAAAATACATATTGGATATTGACACAGAACAATCGACTTTCCATACGCAAAGAGTTGCGAAAAGAGTTTGTGAAATGGTAGGTGCGGAATTTGAATTCTATAAGCCTTTTGCATTACGTGAGGAAAACGCTTCTGTAAGATTCCAATTTATTGAATGGTGCATAATGGAAAGTGAGTATAAGAATAATTTAGGATTAGTTGTTATTGATGGAGCAGCTGACATTCTTGATACTGTTAATGATCTTGATGTTTCAAATAAAATAGTACAAGGAATGATGAAATGGACATCAAAATCAAACGCCCATTTATGTACTATTCTTCATAGAAACCACAATAGCGATAAGCCTACAGGGCATCTAGGTAGTGCAATAATGAAAAAAGCCGAAACAGTAGCTTTTGTGACAAAGGATGAAGACGATGTTTCAGTTACAGCAAATTATACAAGAGATGTACCTTTTGAAGAATTTAAGTTTAAACTTAACGAGGATTACTTGCCAATGGAAATTACAGATCAATTTTAGCTTAATAATGGAGTGGCGTAAACTTTGGATAATTGGACGGCGTTGCGCTATTTATATTATTTAATTATTTAAAGTCTTTATTTATCATGGATTTCTCTATGTAAGAAAAAATGCGTAACAACTAATCCACGCCACAAACCACGCCCAGGCCAACTGTGCACGCGCCCACAAAATAATTACCCCACTACATCAAACAATTACAAACATTTCACATAGTCTACATATTATTAAGGCATAAAATTGCGCCAGTGTAACAGTGTGGCGTGACGTTTTAGTGCGCCATATAAAATGATGCAATTGGTTAAGTGTCTGTTTTATTGTGGAGTAGATGTGTGTTAATAAAAAAAGCGTGACGCAGTATTCACGCTTCTTAATCTGGCAGAAACTGTAGGACAAAATAATGAAGGTTTATAATTTTGATGGCTCCCAGTCCACGGTCTCACACTTTAAGAGACGGTCCCGCATTTAATAGCCTTCACCAATAAAATGGAAAGGTACGTCTCTATGATATCTGCTAGTAATATTATAGATCAAGTCGAAACCTATTTTTGCAGCTCCAAACTCTTTCTCTACTGAAAATAGGTCAAGTTCTTCTCTAATTTCTTCCTTATATTGATCTAATGTGTTATACAGAGTAATCGAATGCTTTACTTTACCTGATTCTCTACAATAATTTCCAGTGAGGTAAAGACTCTCTGTTTCAGGTTCTGGAAACCATATTTGTAAATTAATCTTATTTTCAAATAATTATAGAATCATTTTTAGATCATTATATGTTTCTTTAGAATTTAGTATAGCAGACCAATCAGCTAGTAAGGTTAAAAGCATCGAAGATTTTTCATCTTGTTTTTTTGTTCCTAATTAGTAATCCACTAAGTTTTCATAATCTGGCCTAAACAGCGGAAAGAACCCTTTTAGTATTAGTGCATCATGAATCCCAACCACTAATGTCCTTAACCATTTTATACATTCACACACTCGTTGTTAGCAAGAAAAACCTAAAAATAAAGTTATCAATAATAAGCGTATCTGAATATGTATTCGTCTTTTTAATTACTTCCATTAAATACTAATATCTTGGGATATTCTTAAATATTATTTTTTACTTCCCCGCAAAAAATGCCGCCAAGCTCTCACTCTGCGCCAACACTTTATCAGCTTCCAGTTTTACTAAATCAGCACCTCCAGATAGCCGTAACATATTAAAATCGTTTTAACGGTAAGTCTTAAGTTGTCACGAAAATCATCGCTGTCTTGCCAATGAACTATGCTTATAAAGATTTATATGCGATGTAGTAAATATATTTCAATATCTTCAAAAAATTTTGAATTTCTCAAAGCTATAATTATTGATTAATTAACAATTAAATTATGAAAAACATTAAAGAAATACTTGTATGTGGAGGGGAGGGAGGTAGCGTCACTCTAATTAAGAAAAACGAAACGTTTTTTTATACAATTGATGAGACAACTTTTCTTGAGCTTAGGGATGAATTTACTAGAGAAAACTTGATAAGTACTTCAACTGTATTTTTAAGTGTAGAAAAGGCTATTGATGATTTAGTCAAGCGATACAACATTTTTATCTTGATTCCAGAGAAACTAGATCCAAAATATAAAACCGTACTTCAAAATGCTTATTTTAAGCGTAAGAATGACGAATGTCTTTCTGAGGAATGGTTAGTAAAGCTGTTTCAAATTGACTCCGTCTATAAGAAATTTGTTAATCTAAATATCGAACAAATAATAAAAGCATCAAAAAATGTCCTTAAAAATTATAAAGAAGATAATTACACCGCATCTTATCCATACTTTGTCGGTTTTTTAAAAAATGGTCTACTCGACATAGAAAAATATGTCGTCGCCACCAACATGGTTTATGGATGGATGCCTACCATTCTAAATTTAGATTTATCGGGAAAGGAACAAATTGAAAATGTATTAGATAAACTTAACAAAAAAGAAAAATTGGGTTTGAAGGACTTCGAAGTATTAAAAAGAAGCATAAATAACTCCATAGTTGGTATGTCGAAATTTCTACATTTTGTTGATCCGGTTACCTATCCAATTTTAGATAGAAAAATTTACAAATTTATAACAGGTAAAAAATATGCTACTGGAATTGATCAGTCAATTGCATATTTAGCCTACTTAAATAAAATGAATGAGGTTATTTACGATGAAGCTTTTAGCTCATTATATAACTCTGATAATAGCAGATTAGGTAAAAAGTTATCTCCCATGAGAACTTTAGAGTTAATACTTTTTTATAACAAAAATCTTTCATAGAGAATACAAGCTATACTCCCTGGAATTAATAAAAGTATTAGTTTTAATGTTAATTCAGAGATTTCCATTTTTTTTTTCATTAAGATACATAGTTTGTTATGAGCCGAAAAGTCTTACTTTTAACAGTATTTCGCCTAATTTTTTAAATGCATGTTTGTTAGCAACTGGCTTATTCTTTATTTTTCCTTTTTAGAATTTTTCTTTATGGGTTCTATTTCTTCAATAGTGTTTTGAATTCCTTGTTCTTTAAATTCAGACGTAAGTTTTATTTGCACAATATCTCTATCTTTTCTCCAATAAATTATGGCTAAAAAGGCAATGGTGACCTGTACTTGAACCTCTAAATTATCATTAAATTCTTTACTATCCCATCTTTCTTTTACCTTTATGTTTTCTGGACTATTAATGTCGATAATAGAAGTATAGATTTTTAATTTATCATTTATTAATTTAAGCTGACTATCCGTTTTTTCTTGTTCTAAAATATCTCTGTGCTCAATGCTTGGTAGGTCAGATTTGTGCAGGACATAAAGGGTATCCTGTATTCGGTATTCGGTTGATGGTATATGTTTTGTAATAGAATTATATTTTTTCAAAATTTCTACTAACTGGTAACTGGCATTTACTGCTACAATAATAATATCGGGGTTTTTGTTAATTAGTCTATCTAAACCGTTAAGAATATTATCCTTATTTAATAAATAACGTCTAGTTCTTGAAACTAAGAATGAATTAGGAATAAATCTCTTTACATTATTTTTAGAGATTCGACTAGCAAAAATTGAATCATAGTTCAAATGCGGAATATCATTATCAGTAAACGCTGATTTTGACATTAAAGTTTGACCGCCTGTTACGGTAAGCTTTAATTCATCATCTTTTTCATTATTATCTAATTTTATAAATATTTCGTCGTAGTTTTCAAAAGCCTTGGAGATTATTTGGTTTGATTGAATTTCAAAGTTTTGAATTTTTTCATCAGATAAAGGTGCGTTTAATTTTTCTTGTCCTATCTTCTTTGTGATTTCTTCTTTAAGTGTTTTTGGGAAGTCATTTATCTCCTGTAATTTATCAGCTATAATATCTTTGTAACCTAAAGTACTTAGAAGTTCATCATTACCCAACATATCTTTAAGGCAATTCTCGAAAAATGATACTGTAGCTAACCAATTATTTAACTCAACAACGTTTTTTGGTAAATTTGGAAGAGATGTGAAATCTTGAAAAGTATAGTGTTTATGAAGTGTCCATTGACGTAAAAATAGAACTGTCAAATAGCAACATATCCAATAATTAACTTGTCCTCTATTTCCTAAATTATCTAATTCAGGGAAATAGAATTTAATGTCAATAGGCGTTTTACGATTCTTAAACTCATTTCTAAATTCCTCAAACCACTCGAAAATCTCTGTCATTGTATCTGGAAGTAAAACAAATTGAGGTGGTAATGATTGAGAATAATTAAATATATATTTTAGAGTTTTATATTGGTTTCTGTATAGTAAAAGTCCACCTAAAGCGTAATGAAATTCTATGAATGTTTTTCTTTCCTCGATTCGACTCTCAACTTCATTTTGATTCCTTACTTCTCCTGTCTGGAAGTCATAATCTTGTTCAATACTTCTTAATCTAAAATCTAGATATTGGTGAGCATTGGACCAATACATTTTTACAAATTTCTCGTTATCGAAAATAACATATATGTTTCTCCATAGCCAATTGTAAGTTTCTTCTGAAATTTTTATCTCTTCAAAATCTTCTCCAAGTAACCACCAACCACTTACAGCTCTATGTTCTATTGCAGGTAATTTTAAATTATTACTATTTGCCAGTTGAACATTTAGTTTATGCACCATGGCATATAAATCGAAAGGATAAATTAAAGGCTCTGACTTGTCGTGATTTTTTCTAATAGAAGAAAACTCACTATAGTAAAATTCAAGTAAAGTTTCCTGTAGGTGTTCGTCTTGTTTATCTATAGCATAAAAGGTGAATTCATTAATTGTCTTTAGAAAATATGGTTTGTCTGTTGATTCTTCTTTAAGTGAGTGATATTTCTTTATGACATAGCTCAATAAAGAAGTCGGTTTACCATTATAAAGTACTAACATATTTAACCATTGAAAAAATAAAATCGTCAAAATGGTTGTTAGTGCTAAAACTAACAATTCAGCTGAATTGTCAATAAATATGTTATTCCAATCGAATGGTGGTTGGGCGGGAAACATTAAAAGTAAAAACGATATTATGGTAATATATAATACCAATTGAAAGATCGATAATTCCATTCTTCTTTTCCCTAATTTTAAAATAATTGGTCTTTGTGGAATTTCTTTATTAAAAAGAACTGATAAGTAGTTTGAATTATATCTGTCGCCTATATTTGAAATCTTATCGACGATAATTGGGTATGCAATACCTAATATTGCAATATCAATTGCTACGCAAATTTCTACGATATACTTTATTGTCATTTTAGTTGGTTATTTTCTGCTTGTTTCTGACGTTTTGGTGTATGAAACGTCGCATATTTACAATAACTTTCAGATTGATACTGAGCCAAATCTTTGATTTGAAACCACTTTTTCAATCTTACAGCCAAATCAAAATATTTACGTAATATTGTTTGTTTGATTTAGTTTGTTAATTTAGATTAAATATTTCATTATGTCCATATATCAGAAATCTGACAAAAATTCTCCCAAATTAGAACCTATTGCTTTTAAAGGAAAAAGTTATTATCCTGACTATATTATAAGATTACCTCTTGATAAAAATAGCAAGATAAATATAGATAATTGCGATTGTGTATTTTTAATTGCAGATGCAAATAAACCTGATTTTAGAAAATATGTCGGTGCGAGACATTTTAGAAAATCCAAAGAGAATGAAAAAATTCCTGAGACTATAAATGGATACAACCCCCAATATATTTTCTGTTTTACTGAAACACCTTTTCCCATTAATGCCTTTATAAAAGAACAAGACTTCAAAAGTTATCAAGCATTTTAGAAAGGACATTTCCGTAATATATGTGTGTTGTAACTTGTTTTTCTAAAACATCGTTAAGTCAACAATTATACCATCGTGAATTTTAATATAGTTCATTGAACCTAATTTATACTTGCCGTTTTTCGCTTTTTCTTCTCCTTGAAATACCTTATTGTATTTTGCTGGAATTGCTCCAGTGAAATTTAGTTCCACTCTAATTTCCCCATTGTCTGTTTGAAATGTACCAATTGGTTTTGTTTGAGGAGGCGTGATGGTGACGCCTGTTTTGTTTTCGATTGTTTTCTTAATGGATTGATCTATATATAGATGTTGTAAAAATTCTAATACTTTATGAATTGAATTAAGATCGGCTCCATATTTATTTTGATTAACAAAAATTGCATATTCCTCCCTTCCATCTAATTTAAGTGCTAAAATATTATCATCATAAAAGCTAAGATTAAATAGATAACTTCCTTCTTTTTTATCTATCAACAATGATTTATGTCCTAAGTATTCCCATTTCTCCCTTTCTACTTTTCCATTAGTGGCAACTATTAACTCGTTATTAGATTTAAAGATGTATACAGTTTTACTCGACATTATCTCGTCAATAGACACCCAATGCTGATTAGTCAATAAAGACAAATCGTCAAGTTTTTCACTATAATTCTGAATTTTCGGAAAAATGTTTGCAACAAATGTTTTCATTTAATCACTTCATTAATAGTCTATCCTAATTTATAATCTTTTCTATTATTTTTCACTTCCCCGCAAAAAACGCCGCCAAGTTCTCACTCTGCGCCAACACCTTATCCGCTTCCAATTTTGCTAAATCTGGGGGATAGCCGTAACGCATCAAAATCTTTTTAACGGTAAGCCTTAATTTGGCGCGGACGTCATCTCTGTTCTGCCAATCTACCGTGGCATTATTTCTAACCACATCAACGATGGTGTGAATGAGTTCTCGCATCTTTTCATCATCAAGCATTTTTGTAGAATCGTTTTGAGATAACACGGTATAAAAGGCGTATTCCTCAGGCGTCAGTTTGAGGTCTTCGCTTTTTTGGTCTTCCAGCCGCATTTCTTTAGCCATTTCAGAAAGCTCTGCGAGGACTTGTGCCGAATCTATTTGATTGTTGTGGTATCTTTTAACGATCGACTCTAACATCTCTGAAAAACGCTTTCCTTGGGCTATATTCTTGACTTTACGCACCCGTACTTCATCGCTCAGTAACTTTTTCAGCAATTCATAAGCTACGTTCTTTTGTTGCATATTTTTCACTTCCAATAAAAACTCATCTGAAAGTATGCTTACCGACGGACTCTCTATTCCTGCGGCTTGAAATATATCGATGATACCATCACTGCCCAGCTTATCGTCAATAATCTGTTTGACTGCGGTCTCCACTTCGTAATCTGAAATAACGTTATTGCCAGAGAACTTATTGATTCTGCTTTTAATAGCTTGAAAAAAAGCGACATCATCTTTTATTTTATTGGCTTCTCCGCTTGGAACGGACATCGCATACAATTTGGACAATAGCGTCACTTCCTTTAAAAAGCGGTCTTTGAGTTTTGGAGTTGTCAAAATAAAGTTTTGTGCGCCTAAAATAATCTGTAAACGTCTGGACACTTCCGAAGTGAAATAACTTTTATAATCAAAACCAGAAAACATTTGATCTACCACTTCATATTTCTCAAGCATGCCTGCAATTGCTTCTCTAATGTCAACAACAGGACTGCCTTCGCCACCGCTCTGTAAATAAACCGCCATGGCATTACGCAAATCTTGACCGATACCAATATAGTCGACAATTAAGCCGCCTGGCTTATCGCCATAAACCCGGTTTACTCTCGCAATGGCTTGCATTAAGTTGGCACCCTGCATTTTCTTATCTACATACAAAGTGTGCAAACTTGGCGCATCAAAACCTGTGAGCCACATATCACGCACAATGACCAATTGCAAGGGATCGTTTTTATCTTTCATACGCAAAGCCAATTCCTTGCGTTGTCTTTTGGTGGTATGGTGCGGTTGAAAAATAGGAAGGTCATCAGACGAACTAGTCATGACTACTTTTATGCTGCCTTGGGTTAAATCGTCATTATGCCATTCAGGGCGAAGTGCCACGATTTCATTATAAAGCAACACACAAATTCTGCGGGTCATGCCGACAATCATCGCTTTCCCCACAAATACTTCTTGTCGTGCTTCAAAATGAGCTACTAAATCTTTTGCGATGTCTTTGATGCGCTCTGGATGCCCAATAACCGCTTCAATAGTTGCCGTTCTCTTTTTTACGTACTCTAACTGTTCTTCAGAAACATGGGCAATGGCATTGATTTCTTCATCTATGGTGGATGCCGTTTGTGCATCGAGTTTGATTTTTACCAAACGGGATTCATAACTTATTGGCACCGTTGCACCATCATCTACCGCTTGTTTGATATCGTAAACGTCAATATAATCGCCAAAAACGGCTGGGGTTGATTTGTCTTCTTTCTCAATCGGTGTTCCTGTAAAACCGATGTAGGAAGCATTAGGTAGCGCATCTCTCAAATACTTGGCATTGCCATAACGGATTTCACTGCCTTCTTCGGTTTCAACTTCACGCGCTTTAAAACCATATTGGCTTCGGTGGGCTTCATCGGCAACAACGACGATGTTGGTGCGTTCCGATAAGGTGTCAAACACATTGCCTTCGTCTGGTGAGAACTTTTGAATAGTGGTAAAAATAACGCCACCGCCACTCACATTTAAAAGCTCCTTTATATGATCTCGGTTTTGCGCTTGTACAGGCGTTTGGCGTAACAATTCTTTACAGTTTCCAAAGGTGGAAAAGAGCTGATCGTCCAGATCGTTTCTATCGGTAAGGATAACAATGGTCGGATTGCCCATGGCAGGATGCGTTACTATTTGTCCGCTGTAAAATACCATCGACAGTGATTTTCCTGAACCTTGTGTATGCCAAACCACGCCAATCTTACGATCGCCATCTTCGGCATGTGTGGCTCTTACGGTTTGGTCTACCGCTTTTTGAACGGCATAATATTGATGGTATGCCGCTACTTTTTTAATCTTGACCTGAAATATTAAACCTGTGTTTTTATCTTTTTTTTCTTCTTGCTCAAAAACGGTACAATAGCGAATGAGTTCAACCAAGGTTTTTTTATTGAGCATGTGCTCTGTTAATATTTGTAAATCTGTACGCGGATCATTGGGCAATGGAGTAGGAGCTTTCCAACTTAAATACCGCGAAAACGGTGCGGATAAACTGGATGTTTTGGCATCAATCCCATCACTGATAATACAAATGCTGTTGAAATAAAAAATACTAGGAATAGCGGTTTTGTAATTCTGAATTTGTTGGTGCGCTCTGATTAAGGTGGCTTGCTCATCCGTAGCATTTTTAAGTTCGGCAAAAACCAAAGGCAAGCCGTTAACGAAAATGACCACGTCAAAACGCTTTTCGTTATTGTTTTCTTTGACGACCAATTGATTGACTGCCCAAAAGCTGTTGTTCTCTGGCCGAACTACATCTAATAAGTTGATATTGATACCGCGACTTCTGCCGTCTTTATGATATTCTACAGTAACGCCATTAGTCAGATAGGTATGGAAACGCTCGTTGTTTTCCATAATATCCAAAGTACCCAAATTGCTTACTTTTTGGAAGGCTTCTGTTCGCGCTGATTCTGACACCTCGGGGTTGAGCTTATGTATGGCATTTTTTAATTGCTGTTCTAATAACACCGATTCAAAACTCTCACGTTGGGGATTATTGCTATAAGGCGCAATATCTGGCCCATAATGAAAGATATAGCCTTGCTCAATAAGTTGTGCTATAAATGCTTTTTCAATGCTATCTTCGGTAATTTTAGTCATTGTTATTATCAAATTTTAGACTATTATGAAAAGTAATATGTAATTGCTTATTTATCACTTCGTGATCAAAACCAAGTTCAAACATTAAAATTGCCTGAATAAAGACTCTAAGCTTTTTTGTCATTCTACTTAATTCGATAACATCAGTAATTACGAGCTCTTTATTTTTAACCTTTTCATGAACATGAAAGTGTCTTGTTTCTACAACATTATCAATGAATTTTTCAACATCATTGACAAGACCATTTAAGCTTTGGTTATGAACTTCAAACAAATGTTCTAATCGTTGCTTTAGGCTATTCTCAGTGTGTTTTCTTAACCTTGATTCTAACCATTGAATATGTCTTTTGTTGTGAATTTGATCCAAAATATCTTTTCGAATCTTAAGGTAGTTTTCATTTTTATGATTGAATCCACCATATTTAGTACGATGATAAACCTCTAAACCAAAAACATAATTTAAGAATTTATCTTCAGTATAAAGAAAGTCGTTATAGAGCGTACCAAAAAAGTTGTTTATGGTAAATTTGAGATCATCGTATTTGTCAAACCAATTTTGAAAAACCTGATTTACATCGTCCTTTAGGAAGTCATACCCTAATAGCATTTGCATTGAGTTATGTATTTTCATAGGGTTATTAAAATTGTTTTGAAATTTATCTTTCCATAAATAATCAAAATAAATACCCTTATTATTTTGCCAACCAACACTAATCCTACTCATTTTTATAGGTGTCCCAATAGCTAGAGTAAAAAAATTTCTAATCTTTTTAGAAGTTTCTCTTATTTCTGTCAAACTTTTCTGTTCTAAAAACTCTAATTTTAGAAATGTTGATTGACTACAGTTAAACTGTGAATTTGTCGGATGTTTATATGAAATAACTGTGAGTAGTTTTAATGTGAAATCTTGGTTCTCAAATAAAATAATTGGTTCCGGTTGTTTGTAACGAAGAGAGAAATCATGAAGTTTATTATTTTGTTCGTTTGGGTATGATAAATCAAAACTACTAGTATCTATCCATTCATTCAGAAATTGAGGGTCTAGTATAATGCTATCAAACTTAAGAGTGCCACTTAGCTCAGATGAGACGGATTTTAAAATGAAACTTGCATGAAGCTTATAGTATGTTAATTTATTTAGTGAATTACTTACAACTATTGAATTTAAAAGTTTAAAAGAGTAATCGTAGTTTGAGTCCTCCTCTCTCGCGATACCTATAATTAATTCGAACTCTCTGATGATTCGAAAATTTACTATTACACTACCGTTTTTGAAAGTATCAAGTAATTGTAAAATGTAATCTCCATTATTATGAATTGTTAAGGTGCCGGGTATGCTGTTTTTTTCATTTCCTGGTAACCACCAATAACCTATATAAGCTTTTGTCATGTTCGCCTTTAGGTTTTATATTCAGGATTTGACCACTCTAAAAGCCATGCTGTGAATGCATCTTGACTTAACTTACTGCCCGCATGTCTAAATATATTTGGCGTTTCTATCATGATTGATTATAATTTCACTCTTAATTCCCCACTCATTAATTTTGGTAATAAAGCGTCACGGGTTTGAGCTAGAGATTGGATCTGTTTATTGTTTGTCTGAATTTTAATAAAGAAAGGTTTAACTACCACGTTGAATTCAATTATTTTGGTGCTCGACTCGGGAAGAGATAAATCAAAATTCGCTAGCATTGAATTTAAATTCAAATTCTTGATTCCTGTGGTTCCATTTTCCCAATTAAACATGACTTTCCTATTGTATAGATAATCAAAAACAGAATAAATAAAATAAGAATATTCAGGATTTATAGGTCTAATTATTCTGCAAAAATTTACGCATGTCATAGGAGATTCGGAGTTTTCGATAATTACTTCGTTAATATACATAACTCTTCCTGTAGACTGGTTTTCTGTTCCACCACTAATTTCAATAACGATATCTCCCTTAATAAGCTGACATTTTTCAAGTTTAGATGCCTTTAGAAATCTAATAGGTGCTTTCTGAGGTATCCCAACTTTCATATCTGGTAAATCTGTTCCTCTTAAACATATAGTTTTAACATTAAAATCATCTGTAATATCTTCTTTACCATAATCTCCACCTATTGAAGATTGGACGAATTCGTTGAGATTCCCAACTCTCCAACCCTCAGGCAATTCATCTTCCAACTGGTATTTACCAAACCATTCTGTAAAAATAGTCTGTGCAGTTTGTTCTAAGGTGTCGTTTTGAGCCCGTAGATTTTCTATTTTATCGTCAAAAGCGGTTAAGACTTTAGCAATGGCTTTTTGTTCAGGAAGTGGTGGGAGGTTTATATTTATATAATCAAAAGTTTTTGTAGTAATGGTATCGAATACTGCTCCATAAGTATTTTGGTTAATCTGTTTTAAACTAAATTTTAATAAATAAAAGATAAAATCTATTTCAGAGATATTTTCAATGTTTCTTATTCCATAACATGATTGATTAAAAGACATTTCTCTTTTTAATTGTGCCATCGCACCAACAGTTCCTCTTGCAGAAATTATGATGTCGCCTTCATTTAAAAGTTTTGTTGAGCTTTTTTCAAGCCCTAAGGAAGTGATGGTTTTTTCTGTAGAATTCACCCATCTGTTATCGTCATTAAAATCAACTACTGATAACCAAGGTATTTCTCCATCCCAATATTCGGGAACGGATGTTTTGGGAGTTCCGCCACCTATAATTTTAATGACTTTGCCTAGATCAGTCTTTACCCATCCTTTAGCAAAATTTAGACCGATCTTAGTATTCATTTCATTTTTCACTTGACTCATAACGAAAACCCAATATTAGCCAGTTGTGTTTTTATCTCTTCATTCAAAGCTTCTTCTTGTTCCATTTGCGCTTTTAAAGTAGCGGTTAAGTCCGCCATTTTGGTTTCAAACGGAATACCATCGTCCTCTTCATCTGGAATGCCAACATAACGTCCAGGTGTTAAGACGTGGTTATGTTTACGAATGTCATCGATGGTGGCCGATTTACAAAAACCTTTTATATCGGCGTAGAGTTCGATTCTCTCCGATTTTCTCCAATTGTAATACGTATCGCGAATTAGGGCAATATCCTCATCACTAAAATCACGGTGTACTCGACTGGTCATATAACCCATTTCGGAAGCATCAATAAATAAGACTTCTTTACTGTGGTCACTTTTCTCACGACGTAAAAACCAGATACAAGCTGGAATTCCTGTGTTATAAAACAGTTGTTTTGGTAAGGCTACAATACATTCCACCAAATCATTTTCTACTAATGCTTTACGGATATCGCCTTCGCCAGAGGTATTAGAACTTAACGAACCATTGGCCAAAACGGTGGCCATCACGCCATGGGGAGCTAAATGGTATAACATATGTTGCATCCAGCCAAAATTGGCGTTGCCACTGGGCGGGATGCCGTATTGCCAACGCGCATCATCCTGTAAAATATCAATACCCCATTCCTTTTGATTAAATGGTGGATTGGCAAGAATGAAATCGGCTTTTAAATCGGGGTGCGCATCTTTTAAAAACGAGCCTTCGGTATTCCATGACACAAACTGCGAGTTGATATTGCGAATGGCAAGATTCATTCGTGACAGTTTCCACGTCGTTTGGTTGCTTTCTTGTCCGTAAACCGTAATATCTTTAATGTTTCCGCTGTGTTCGGTCACGAATTTCTCCGACATCACAAACATTCCGCCAGAACCACAGGCAGGGTCATATACTCGTCCTTTGTAGGGTTCAATCATCTCCACCATCAGTTTTACAATGGCTTTTGGAGTGTAGAATTGACCACCTTTTTTTCCTTCGGCATTGGCAAATTCGCCCAAGAAATATTCATAAACGCGTCCAAAAAGATCTTTGGAGTTCTCGTTTTCTACTTGCAGTTCGGTATTGGAAATCAAGTCAATCAATTCGCCCAAAGCCGTTTTATCTAAATTGGCTTTTCCATACACTTGTGGGAGCACGTTTTTGAGTTCTTTATTTTCTTTTTCAACCGCTTCCATCGCTTCGTCAATAGTCTGCCCAATACTTGGCAGTTTAGCATTGGCGTGAATATGGCTCCAACGTGCGAGCTTAGGAACAAAGAAGCAGTTTTCAGCTATATATTCATCCCGGTCTTCCGGATCGCTCCATTCATCGGCTTCTAATTTATGGTATAACTCGTTAAAAGATTCTGAGATGTATTTTAAGAAGATGAGCCCTAACACAACGTGTTTGTATTCGGCTGCATCGATGTTTTTACGCAATTTATCTGCTGCTTTGAACAGGTCTTGTTCAAAGGTATTTTTGGTTTTTGCCATGAAATTGTATTGACTGTTTGGTTTAACGCTTTAAAAATAGCAAAACCGAGTGAGTATTGGTGTGTAAAGCTATAATTATATGAATGTATAAATATAGAATTGTATAGAATGATGGAGTTTTTGATTAATTGTTAAGAAAATATGACGAAGTAACGACGATAAATGGTTATTAAACCGTCAATAGAATGTATTGAGTAAAAGATGTATGTTTAAATAAACACTTAGTTTAATCTATAAGCTCAAATCTAAAGATTGTTTTCTCTTCTGTGTGTTTCTTATAATGAAAAAGATATTATATTTAACGAAACTGAAACACTACCAACATATAATAGATCCAATTATCAATTAAAGAATATTACATAAATTCTTTCATTGTATAAATACTTAAAAACTATGAGCGAAGAGAAATTTCATTTCGAAATTCCAAAAGAAAACATACGGATCGAAAAGTATGAAAAAAGAGGTTATGCCCCCACAGTTCAAAGAATAAGCCACATTGAACACGGACAGAAACTTAAAGCTCAAACTCAAAATTTTATTAATACAGAATTTAAGAAAAAGGACTTTGAATATACCAGTGATTTATTTCTTCAAATAGAAACTCCAGAAAAGATAACTATTAAAAGCCAGAAGCAAAAGATAGAAAATTTAGGGTTTGAAATATTATCCTTCTCGCTTAAAAATGAATCAATAGGTACTGCGAAAATTGGAAAAGAAAAATTGAATGAGTTTGGTCAACGATTAGAGAATTATATTTCAACTCCCGACAATACTGGTAAAACATATTTTGCTCCTATCGAGAGTATTTCTAGTATTCCACCCGAAAATAAAATAGATGAGGCAATAGATTATGAGTCTAATGAAATTATAGAGATTATCATTAATTTATTCAATGCTATATCATCCAAAGAATTACTCGCAATCACGAACTCGATTGAAACAGAACTAAGGCAATTCTCCGATGATGTTAATAAGCGTAATTTCAAAAATGGAGTTGTATCTTTTTATTGTACAATTAAGGCAAAGTATTTACCACATATCGCAACTGACTTTTCTACTATCAAAGAAATAAAAACAAGTCAAACATTTGTTGTTCCTCAATCATTACCATCCGATGCTATTCCTAACCCTCTAATAATAAATCCTGTTAAATCAGATTCTTTAATTTGTATAGTTGATTCAGGAATCAACAAAAATGGAATAATGGATAATCTTATCAAAGAACAACTAATTTACATCCATCCAACTTCAATAGATTGTGATTATAATCACGGAACTTTTGTAGCTAGTAGATGTGTTTTTGGAGATGACATCGACAATTGTTTAGGTACTCATGTCCTCAATCCTTATTGTAATTTGATTGATTTATCTGTGTTTGGCGTTAATAATATAGGTCAGGTGACCGGTCCAAGTGAATATTTGTTACGGGCAGCAATTGAGGATACAGTACATAAGTATGCTGATATTGTTAAAGTGTATAACTTATCACTTGGATCTGATACACCCATAAAAGATTTCGAATATTCAGATTTAGCTAAATTATTGGACTTTTTATCAAAAGAATACAAAGTTCTTTTTGTGATTGCTGCGGGTAATATTAATAGTCTTTTAGGGGCTTTTCCAACTGATCATTATGGAAGTCCTCTTTCTAGAATTGGATGCCCAGCTGAATCACTATTAGGTCTAACGGTAGGTTCAATAGCCAAACATACGAATGGAACAGCCTTGTCGGATGTGAATTTTGTTTCGCCGTTCTCAAGAAAAGGACCTGGAGCAGATAATGGAATCAAACCTGAATTAGTTGCCCACGGAGGAAACTTAATTGATCCATATGCAAACGCACCGCGTTTATCAACTTATGGCATTTCGAAAGATGGTAAAAATTTAGCTGTTGATAATGGTACAAGTTATTCTGCTCCTATAGTATCCCAATACGCTCAAAAACTCTTTGATTCTTATCCTCAAAGTGATCCGAATTTGGTTAAAGCTCTTTTATGTCATTTTACTGAGTCGAGAAGCAAACACGAGGAGTTGATCGAATCTGGATTAAATTATGTTGGATTTGGCGAACCAAATATTGAAAAAGCGTTAATGGCAGGTGATTTCAATGCTGCTTACGTTTACGAAGGTCAATTAGACCAAGATAATTATCAATATATTGGCTTTCATATTCCGGCTACATTAAGAGCTGAAGAAGAAGGTACCAAGTTACGAGTGAAAATAACTGTCACTTACGACCCACCAGTAAATCCTGATAATGATAAAGAATATTCGGAAGCACGAATTACAGCTACACTCTTTAAAAATTCTGATAGAGGAATGAAAGATATAACGATTTCTACCGAAGATAAATACAACTTGGCTTGGAATCCAATTGTTCAATTTGAAAAATCGTTTAGTAGGAGTTATTTGTCTGGACTATGGGAATTGAGACTTAGACTATACACCCGTGGTAAAGTAAAAGATGACTATTTGCAGGACTACTCTGTGGTTATTGAAATTATTGATGAAAATCAAAAAACTGATGTTTACAACGATGTTAGTTCTCAATTTTCTGATATTTATAAAAAGATAGAGGTTACGATTGCTGCATAAACCCACTTGAAATATAACGATTGCATTGGAAATCAATTTATATCTTTAATGATTATGAAAATTATTTTTTAGAAGTGAAGCAGATTAATCACAAAGCTTCCATCCATCCGAAGTTTTTCTGAAAGTTAGTGTTCTAATTATTTCTTTTTTATTGTTCTTTTCAGAAACCTCAGTAAAAAATGGGGTTTCGTTGCTTCTTATTAATTTTGCCTATACCGAAGCGATGTTTTTATCTGGAATAATATAAACTTCAGTGACGCTATCAAAAAGATATTGAAAGATCTTGAACTTAGCAATAATCACACCGTCTAATGTGTCGCGCGAAATAATGTGTTCGGATGCCTCTGGGGTGAGTTCAATCTGAAATGCTTCGACTTTCCTTCCCCAGCTCGCTTTTGTTATGGTGGGCAAAGTTTCAATTGTTACACGTCCCATGTCTCTATATTTCAAATACGGTTTCATTTTGGAACGTGCTTGGTATTCCTGTCGGAAACAACTTCGACTCAACAATTAGTATAAAAATAGAAAATTCACCCCAAGTAGCAAACCTGATTGCTTGTCGAAATTGTCAACCATTTTGTCAACGCAAAAATAAAAGCCTCGTAAACACCGGGGTTACGAGGCTTAATTGTGGAGTCGGAGAGAATCGAACTCTCGTCCAAACAAGTTACCAAAGGGCTTTCTACACGTTTATTCTTTTCTTGTTTTTTCGATTGCAAGCTGGTTAAAGACAACCTACTTACAACTTA
>Ga0208015_1000197_pt1 | contig 39757 bp, 39 predicted proteins | sample 26BtaG_FD_184101 | JGI IMG/M metagenome (GOLD analysis project Ga0208015, IMG submission 184101) | Marine viral communities from Cariaco Basin, Caribbean Sea - 26B_WHOI_OMZ_CsCl (SPAdes) (version 2) | ecosystem: Environmental > Aquatic > Marine > Oceanic | place: Caribbean Sea: Cariaco Basin... | reverse complement strand
CACGCGCTTCGTTAAGGTCTGTCAATACGACTTTTGCTCCCTCAGCAACAAATGCTCTTGCATGAGATTCTCCCATTCCTTGCGATGCTCCTGTAATTATTGCAATTTTTCCTTTTAAACGTTCCATGATATTGTTTTTTTAATTAATTATTATATGAAATTATTTATATGCTTTTTTTCTAAGAACTTTTTCCTTAATCAGAAAACTTATACCCTTTAGTTGAATCTCCTCTTATTGCCTTTCTGAACAAGATCAATCTTCTATAATTGAATTGTCCGTAATGGTGTGTTAGTACAAAAGTGAGTATCGGAATAATAACCCAGCACAAAGATCCTAAGACGATTTTCAAAGAGGCTAGCATTGCATTGATCTGGACTGTTCCATATATGCTCATTCCATTTGTAAAATCTCCCAGATCTAAGTACATCGAAATATCGTTTAAGCTCTGCCATTGGCTCTGATAAGTTGCCCAACCAATGATAGCTCCACCAAAAGCGGTTGCGACAAAAGTCCGAACCATAAGTAGAATACCGATAATACCAAGCAAATCGTTCATCTCTAGATTTAACGAGGCATAAAACCAGATTCCGATAAAGAGGATACCCATTCCCAGACCTTTCAACACCATTGGAATGTATAGGTATTCTATGTTCATCTGTGGTTGGATAAGTAGATACAGCATTAGGGTATGCAGAAAGAATGCAACAAAACCCGAGGCCAAAAAGTACCTTAAATTCCACTTGTTTTTAAAACTATAAAATGCATAAACTCCAGCAATCACGATACCGGGGAGCATCCACAGATTCAATTTTGAATTTATGAGGTTGTTATAACCTAAAACCCCCACTGTATATTGAATAAAAATGCTTGAGCTAGCCAAAAAAACACCTAAAATCATAAGTAGAATCAGACTGTGCCAGATGTTTACTCTTTTTACGATAAAATCAAATTTTATCAATTTCCGCTTACGTGTTTTTTGCCTTAAAATTGTTGCTAGTAGAAAGAGTATCCCCATTAGCAAGGAACCCATAATCAAAGGTGAACTGAACCAGCCTTGCTGACGCATAAAGGTAAGCCCTACATTAAAGGCCATGGCAGAAACAGCCAACAGCCCCAGAGATAGCCAGTCAATCTGATATAAGGGCATTTTAAAACAAAAACGCTGATTGTGCTGGAAGATTAATGACAGGGCAGCAATCACAAGCATCAATATGGACATGATGAAATAAGGAGCCTGCCAATTACTGTTAAAAATAAGGTCGGACATTAAATAAGATGATAATTGCCCGATGCATATCGACAAAGGGTAAAATATCGCGTAGAATCTTCCCTTGTCCCCCGAAGGCGATAGGATAAACATTACGGGCAATATCATCTCAATAATGGGAAACATTTTAAAGAAGCCTATAAAAAAGCTCCCTGCAACTACGACCAAGGGATTGTCCGTCACTCCAATCATATAAGATAGAAATGCCAATACAATGGCAGAACCTGCAATTATTTCTTTTGAACGGAAATACATCTTTATACGTAAGGCAATTGTAACAGCGATTGCCATACCGATAGTGGTAGCGTTGTTTGCCAGCGAAATGTATTCCGAATAGGTTGCCAAGGCACCTGCTATATCCGTCGTATTACTACTATAAACCCCCATCACCGCCAATAACGGAAACAGAAAAATAATAATGAGCAGTAGCATCAGCGGTTTAGGAACCCAATCTGCAAACGGACCTTTATTGTACATAGTTTTGCTATTTTAGGGTTACTTCAACGTTCATTCCTACTCGTAGTGATTTCAAATCATCAGCCTTATTATTGTCTGTAAACTCAATTCGTACAGGTATTCGCTGTTGTACTTTTACAAAATTCCCCGTTGAATTATCCACAGGAATAGCTGCATATCTAGCGCCTGTAGCTCCTGATACAGCAGTTACTCTTCCTTCAAATTCTTGTCCTCCCAAAGCATCAACTTTTATCCTCACCAAACCATCGATTACAACATTCTTCATTTGTTTTTCACGATAATTGGCGGTAACCCAGATACTGTTGATATCCACAATTGTTGCAACCTGCTGACTGGAATTCAGTAATTGACCGATATTGATGCTCCTTCTACCCATTATCCCATCATGTGGCGCAGTGATTACCGTATAGGAAAGATTTAGCTTTGCCATGGCAAGCGCATTTTCGGCACGTTGTATTTCAGCATCGTTCATTCCTATTCGAGATTGAACTTCATTGGCAGTCAACTCACTGGTTCCCTTTGTATTTCGCATAGCGTGATATTGGGAAGTAATGGCTTCTAGCTGAGCCTTACTGGCATCGTATTCCGTTTTTACCTGATCAAATTGCTGGCGTGTAATGGCTTCATCTATCAACAAATTTTTAAATCGCTCATAATTCTGTTCTGCATTCCACAACCTTGCCTTTGCCGATTCCATATTCGCTTCGGCGGCCGTCACGTTTGACTGTGCGGTACTAATATTATTAAATGCTGTTTTTGAAGCATTCGCTGTAACATTTCTTGATGCTAAAGCTGCGAGATAGACCGACTCAGCTTGTCCCAACTGTGTCTGTATTTCTCGGTCATCCAGAATAACGAGCGTATCCCCTTTTTTAACGTATTGATGTTCTACGAACCTTATTTCTTTTATATATGCCGAAACGCGTGTGTTTACTGGATTGATAAAAGACTCTATTTGGGCAGCATTGGTGTAACGATTATTTCCGATATTGAAATAGGACTTTATTACCCAATATAAACCCACCAAGACCAATACCAATACAATCATACTGATAACCCTTCCTTTAACTCCCTTATTTCCTTTGTTTGGTTTTTTTGAGTTCTTTGCTATCTTCTCGGTTTGTTGTTGTTCTGTTTTATCTTGTGACATGACTTATAATTTCTAAATAGGTTAAAAAAAAAACAAATAAGAGAACTACAGCTTCCCGCTCTCTTTTAATAGTCTGTAGTAGGCGAAAACAATGTTTATTTCAGAGTTTGTATGTTGTAACTCTGCATCTAACTTCGCATTACTTGCATCTATCATATCCAACAAAATTGCCAGTTGGTTATTGTATTTGCTTTCCATTATCCGATAATTTTCATCCGCTAATTCTCGATTCTTTTCAATGGTTTTATTTTGAGTAATCGCTTCATTGTATTTGACATAAGCCGTATTTATTCCAATCCCTACCATTTGCTCCACTTCTTTTGCTTGGGCTTTTGCTCTTTCCGTTTCGTAATTGTTTAGCTGTATTTTTTTAGAAGTTTTGTATAATGATCCGATATTAAAATTAAGTGACAAGCCCACATTCCATCCATGGGAGTACATATCCAAAACGGGCGATGTAGTAGTAATAGGCCGTTGCAACGTATTTCCTGCAAAAGCGACCAAAGCCGGCATCCGTTCTGTTTTGGTTATCTTTTCGGAAGTTTCAAAAATTTCTACTGCCTTTTGGGTCCGTAAAACGGAGGGGTGGTTTTGCGCATCGTTCTGATACCTCTCCAAGAGAAGGATTTCTGGGTGTTCGCTTGAAACAGAATCATCGGCTATGATTTGTGTTTCTTCGGGTAACCCCAAAGCTACCGTTAGCTGCCTGTTTAAAATTTGCATATTATTCTCGATAACCTGTAAAGCGAGATTTAAATTGGATATCTGCAACTCGCCTCGTATTACATCGTTTCGGGTTACCATTCCTTGGTCATAGAAACGGTTGATATTCCGTATGCGTTGTTCTGCGAGTTCTATATTTTCACGATAAACACTTGCCTGATTTTGCAGCTTATATAAGTCCAAATAGTATCCTAAGGCAAGTAGTTTGACATTTTGCTCATTAGAGAGATAACTGAGAGTTGCCAAATCTTCTTGGAGTGATTTTATTTGAATCGTATTACGCACGACATTTCCTTTCCAAATCAATTGCGTAGCTTCTATGGAAAACGTGTTTCCGAAGTGGGGCAGTTCTACTTTTGTAGCATTGGAGAAATCTTTGTCCAGAATAGTACCATCACCAATATATAAGGCGCTTGCATTAAAATTAACATCAGGGAGTCGCATATCTTTGGAGACCTTAACGGCCTGTTCTGCAACCTTAACATCTGTTTTGGAGACGGATAGTGACGGGTTATTTTCGACGACCAGCAAAAAAAGATTCTCAATGGTGATCTTTTTCTGCACGGGTTCTTGGGCATAAACTAAGGAGCCCGAAAAAAATAAACAGAATATCCATAATAGATAACTGAATGGGTTCTTTTTCATTGTATTCTACGCTTTTAAATTGTACGCTGCAAAGCTCAGAAGAATCGTAGCGTTTTAAAAGGTCTGAAAAACAGGAAAAGAGGTCTAAATGGTATGTGTTGAAGCAATATCCTTTCTAAAGCTCCGAGGGCTTAACCCAGTATGTCTCTTGAAAAACTTCCCAAACGCATACTGATCGGAAAAACTCAAGTGATCGGCTATGGTGGAAATATTCAGCCCTGAATTAATCAACATGAGCTTTGCCTCATCTAGAAGCGTATTTGCAATGAGGATACGAGGTGAAGTTCCTGTAACTTCTTTAACACAAATAGACAAGTATTTAATGGATATAAATAGTTTATCCGCATAAAACTTCAATTCTCTTTCTTTGGTGAAATGAGTGGATACAAGATCTATAAAGCTTATGGCAATAGCTTCTTTTCTGGTGTTATGCTCTGTATTCAGTGGGCTACTTTTCATCATGGTATCCACGAACATATAAGCGATTACGGTAAAACTATGAACAACAATTTCCTCGTTAAATTTTGAACAGTTAGGATTTTTTAAATAAAAATATAGCTGCTCGGTGGTGTTCCAAAAGTGGCTGAATGCCTCTTTAGATAGCGAATATGCATCTTTGCTCTGCTCCATATTCATAAGTTGAATAACGGAAAATTTATTAAAACTTACATTGATTCGTTCTTTTAGTACTTCCTGGTTGTACAGAACAAAGTATGCCTTGAGGTGTTCTGAGCAATGAATGAGCTTGTACATTTTCATCGGAGAAAACAAAACTAATGCTGAACTCTGGTAAGTCGTACGTACACTGTTCACTTCAAGCTCAATACTACCCTTTTGGATGAAAACAACGCAAGACTGTGAAGGCCGAATGAGTTCTCCTTCAACTACTTTTTCAACTAAGACTCTTTCATCAAATATTTTAAGCATTTCTAATACCGACTTTTGTGCTATTCTTTCAAAGATAAAGATTTATAAAAGACTTTTTGAACAACATGGATTATTGTATAATAGATAAATTAAACATTTTGTAAGTTGATTTACTATATTATATAATTCTTCATCACTGTTTTTGGGGTTATTACTCCTGTTGTACCAAATGCTGTAAGTTTGGGTCATTCTTGATACGCTCCAATTCCGTTTCAATAATCTGAATAATATCTACTTTTATCTGCTTGTAATTAGACTCTATTTCCTGTTTCATTTGGTCATCACCCTGTTCATCAACAAAGGATAAGATTTGTGGTATTTGTTGATAGGCTTTCGTTTCGGCAGCAACGGCATCATTAGCTACTACAATTTCAGCATGAAATATCTTCTGTTCGATGCGTTCATCAAAGTTATCCGAAACAGCACCTACAAACATACCTTGTGTTAAAGTTGATATTTTAGAAGCAGGAATTAGGCTATCCAACTGAGTAGAAATAGAAGTTGATTTATCGTTGCGATTGATCGTCATACTTTGTCGTTTTTGTAATACTTTTCCGAAACGTTCAGATAGACTTTTAGCGGTTTCGCCAACAACCTGACCTGAGAAAATATTACCGACTGTATTCTGGATAACCTTGGCTTCTTTGTCACCGTAATCCCGTATCAATTGAGAGTAATCCTGAAAGCCCAAACAAACCGCTACCTTATTGCTTCGGGCAGTGGCTATCAGATTATCTAATCCTCTAAAATAGATCGTAGGTAACTCATCGATAATAACCGAACTTTTGAGTTGTCCTTTTTTGTTGATAAGCTTTACAATTCTTGAATTGTATAAGCCTAATGCTGCGGAGTAAATATTTTGACGATCGGGATTGTTTCCAACACACAATATCTTAGGCTCCTTGGGATTATTGATATCCAAAGAGAAATCGTCGCCTGTCATAACCCAGTACAATTGTGGTGATATCATTCTTGACAATGGAATTTTAGCGGATGCAATTTGCCCCTGTAATTGGTCTTGTGCGCCACCTTGCCAGGCATCCATAAACGGAGAAAGATAGTTTTCAAGTTCTGAATAAGAAGTAAGAATTGTAAATACGTCCGAGTACTTTTTATTTAACAACTCAATGGCGTGCGGAAACGTACAATACTTACCGTTATCATAGATTTTCAAATACCAGATAATGGCAGCCAACAGAATAATTGGAGATTCTACAAAGAAATCTCCTTGCTTCTGTATCCACGAACGGTTCAGATTCAACATAATGGTATACGCTGCTTCGTAAGCATCGGATATATCCGTCATGAAATCAGGATTGAGTGGATTGCAACGGTGGCTCTTTCTAGGGTCATCAAAGTTGATGACGTAGAATTTGGGCTGTATTTCGTATTTATCCTTATGTTTCAACAAATGATTATAAGCAATAGTAGATAGGTCGTCAAACTTAAAATCGTAGATATACATCGAAAAACCTTTTTCAATTTGTTGTTTGATATAGTTGTTGACTATCGCATACGATTTACCTGATCCAGGAGTACCTAACACGATCGTTGCCCTGAAAGGATTAACGATATTAATCCAACCATTGTGCTGTTTTTTATTGTACCAAAATTTGGTCGGAAGATTGACAGAATATTCATTTTCCATCAATTTGGTTTCCTGCATAAAACTTTCGTTCTCCATATTGAAAACATCATCCATGAGGTTATTTTTCAGTAGCCTGCTTATCCAAACACCAGCCATCATCAAAGCAATATAACCTAACCCCTAGTGAGGATATAAAAGAATGCACCTATAATCGGCGACAACTTTAACAGTGGAGTGTTCAAAAAGAATAGCACAAAACCAATTCCCAATGCTACATAAATTTTAGACCAGGTTATCTTCTCGTTCTTCACGCCCTTAGTTCCTAAACAACTTAAAGCCAGCAATACGATTGCAAACACTTTGGTATTTAAAGTATGTGAAAACAGTCCTGCTGTTCGTTGGAAATTGCCTAAGATTTTATTGATAATTTCCAGTGTCCAACCACGCTCTATAAAGAAACCGTAGCAAAACCTGTAAAACTAATTTCTGTTTTTTGAAAATTAAATTACGTAGTTTCAAAATTTCAATTTAAAATCCGGATGCCCAGCCTGCCACAATCCAAAAGCAAACATTTCAGCCCATTTTTTGTAAAGATCGTCAGAAGATGCACTTGTCGAGTGACCTGCATGATCTTCAACTTTGTATAAGATAGGATTTTGAGAATTTGTATAAGCTTGAATTTTTGCCACAAACTTTCCAGTCATCCATGGCGGAATTCGTGGGTCATTCATTCCTGTGATATATAAACCGGCAGGATAATTCACATCTTTTTCCAAATGCATATAGGGGTCCATGGCTAAAAGACCATTAAACTCAGTAGAATCAGTTATAGTGCCGTATTCTTTATAATTCGAACTTCCAGAAAATGATTCTCTTCTTAATGGATTAAGCACACCCACATCAACAATGCTAGCGGCAAAGACTTCTGGTTTTTCTGTTATTGCTCTACCAACCATAATGCCGCCGGCACTATTGGAATAAACCACAGTATTATTCTTTGAAGTATATTCTTTATCAATCATGTACTCTGTAGCCGCAATTAAATCTTTCCAAGTATTCATTTTGGTAGATTTATATCCAGCTTTATGCCAAGCCTCCCCTTTTTCACCTCCTCCACGGACATGGGGCACGCATAGAATTCCCCCATTTTCAACCCAAGTTAGAAATAACGGAGAAAAGAAAGGATTTATGGCCTCGCCATATGCGCCGTAACCATAAAACAGTGTTGGATTAGTACCATCCATCTTTATATCTGAACTGTATATTATAGATAAGGGCACCAAAACGCCATCATAGGATGGAATTTCTATTTCTTTCACAAGGAACTTTTGAAATTCGGGATATGCGGCTATTGGAGCAAGTTCTTCACTCCTAAATTCTTTATTTTTATTTAAATATAAGTATCGTGAATCATTGCTGATCCATCCTGATAGAGTTATCCACAACGCATCAGAGTTTTCACCCAGAGAAGATAGACTTACCTTCCCTGAACTCTTTGGAAGTGGAATTTTATGAGAAACATTCTCTGAAAAATGATATAATTTTCCTTCCACCCCATTAGTTATTGTTGAATAAAATAAACCTTCTGCATTTATAATAAAATCGTCTATAACTTCATCAGGCTTTTCTGAAATCAAAGTTTTAGGATTTTTAAAACTTAAATTTTCGAGAGATACCATCGAAATATTAAAATTTGATGCTCCAGAAGCAGAAATATAAAAATAATCTCCATTACTGAAAACTCCTGTATTTGTATAGACCATATCTTCTTTTGCGAAAAATGATTTCCAAGAAGATTCTTGACTTTGAATATCTTCAATGGGCAAGAAATAGGAATCCCAATAATTTTTAACAGAAGCAATATAAGCTACTGCATAAGGGTCATGTTTTGACTTGATTGTAACAATAGGATAGTCATTTGGTTGTATGTTTAATTCAGGATTTGATTTAGAGCTTAATAGGACTTTGAAATCATTCGGATCATCCCCTAATTTATATAATACGGATTGTGTGTTTCTTTTGAATTCGGCATTATCAATATCTGTAATAGGAAATTGTAAATAAACAAACCCAGAGCTATCTGGTAACCAACTGACACCTAAAAAAGAAGATGGCCAGGCTTTACTAATTATTTGTGGAAGAACAATTCTTTTAGCTGCATCAATTACAATCATTTCGGAAAGCTCCTTTCCAGAATGCGATAAACTTATTAAAACAAATTCGCCCTCCCAACTTGGTTTAATATAATTGATTGTATAATTATTTCCATTTTCAATTTGAAATGAATCAGGATCGTACAAAAGAATTTCCTTGTCATTAATACTGCTTCTATAAAATAGTTTATATTTCTTTTCTCCTTTTTCTTTTTTTAAATAAAAATAGTTCCCATTTTCCAAAATATTTATTTTATCGACATAATATGTCTGACGATTATTTAATTCTTTCATCCTATTCATCAGTGAATCTGTCCCAGAAATAGAACTTAAAATAGCATCGGCATAAACAGCTTGTTGATGGTACCACTTTTGAACTAGTGAATCTTGCATATTTTCTAAATTCCTATAGTCATCTACCACTGTTTTACCATAATACGTCTCTGCTGTTGGAGCAGGAGTTATCGGCAATGGCTTAGGCTGAGGCAGCGTTTGTCCAACACAAGCTATGGTTAAAAAAAGCACCAATACGGAAGTGATTGCGTGTTTCATATCAGTAATTTATAAACTAATTGGAAAGAATTAAATTTAGACCCCAATTGGCAAATTGAGGTCTAAATGAGGTTAGTGACCAGATGTTGGTGGTCTACCTGCTTTGTCTCTGTCGATATCACCGATACCTCCACCGCCGCCTCCAATTATACAATTGGAGTTTTGAAGAAAGTCATTTCTAAAATGATCAATTTCTTTTGCTTGCTTCTTTTTCTTCATGACAAAATATTTTAAAATTACACTTTAAAAGTAAAACGTAATTCTCAATATTTCAAGAACTTATTCATGACATTTATAAATTTACACTAATTATTGTTCAACTTTCTTAAGAAGTAAGATGGATAGATTCCAGTCTCATGAAAGAATGCTTTAGTAAAAGATTGGGCGGTTCCAAAACCAATTTCCTCTGCAATGGCCTTTATTGTATAAGATCGCAATAAGGAGTCCGATTTCAATCTTTCTATGACATATTGGATTCTTAATTTATTAATATACTGACTAAAATTATCGTTAGTGTTGATATTGATATATTTGGATAAATAGGTTGAGTTTGTATCGAGTTTTTTTGCCAGTTCAATCAAAGTTATAGATTTTAAGAACTCATGTTCCGTTTCAAATTTCTTTAACCCAGATGCTATATTATTATAGATTTCTACTGGAATTACTTCTAACTGCTGGGTTTCCGGTTTTTCTGAATGTATAGCTTGACTATCCTCCAAGACCAACGCATTGAATTTCTTCAGAAAGATTTTTTGATTCATCCTGTATTTATAAACCAAAAAAATCAATCCTGCAATCAACAATCCGAAAAGCAGTATGATTAAGTTGCCTAACTTGTTTTTATCTTCCAAACTGCTAATGATGCTTTCTTTCTTATGCAATAGTATAGGCCGATCATATTTTTTTACAATTTCTAACTGTAAATCCTTTGAATGGGTAAGCGTACTATCTAGTTTTAATAACTTGTTTATATAGATCAATTGGTTCTCCAGATCAAAACTCTTTTCATAATGTTCAATGGTATACTCATAAATAAATCTCAGTTCAGGAAAGGTATAATTCAATTTTTCAGATATTGAATCCGTGATTCTAAAAAAATGGAATGCCTCTTTATTATCTTCGTTGTGAAGTGCAATTTGACCTTTGTAATAATTGGCCATTGCTTGAGAATGAGCATCTAAATGTGGTAGGGCTCGATTTATATTGGTTAATGCGATATTTTCATTTCCTTGCAAATACTCAACAATTCCTAAATTGTATACAAAATCAAAATACATCAAACTGTCTTTTACAATCAAGCTTTCATTCAATCCCCTCTTAGCATAAACTTTTGCCGAATCGAGATTTTTCAAATGCATGTAAGTAAGAGAGGCATTGTAAAGTCGATTTAAATAGTCGGAATAATTTAAGGGATTATTATTCTTAATACTACTCAATGAATCAATTTCCTTCAAATAAATTTCCAAGGCCCCTAGATGATCTCCAGCTCTATTTTTTAGAAGTGCAATCATTTTTCTATTTTCAATGTATTGAATCACATTGCCTTTGCTTTTCGCAATGGAATCTCCAATTAAATAATTGTGTAGCGCCTCTTGATATTCACTTAGCTCGTAACACCAATAGCCTTTTAAAAAATACCCAGAAGCTGGAAATGAAGAATGATTGATACCCTTAGTAATCTGTATGATACTATCCGCATATTTCTTACCTATCCCTGGTTGATTATATAATATTGAGAACAGATAATAACCTCTAGCGATATTAATTGTATCATTCTCACCTTTTGATTTTTTTAAATAGGTGTTTGCGATGAATTCTCTTCTGCTTATCGAATCCAAAGGCACAGTATTGAAAAGTCTTCTAAGTTCATCATAAGTTGCAGACTTCAATATTTTGTCTTTTTGGTTTTGTCCATAAGTATAGCCAGTCCCTATAATGCTTAACGTCATTAAGAACCATACTCTAAATATTACACGACGATAAATAAATATAAATGTGGCTGCGTTCATCTTCCGAATCGTATTTAACAAACCCGACTATAAATTGGTTTGCTTAGATTTATAAATATCTACAACAGATTTATAAATCTCATATTTAATGAATTGCAAATAATAAATTAAGATTCAATCTTTGTATTGAATCAACCGTTGGTTTAATGATGCTAAAAAAGGGAGTTGTGTTATAAAGCCAATGGTTTGATTTGATTTAACAACAAAACCACCATAATTTCAATTGGTTAATTGTTGCAGAACCATATCCTAAGTTACTAAATTTTAAGCTATTGATAACAATTATATATTATATAATGAATTATATTCTTAACTTTAATAAGAAGATTCTCATTAAAAATTGAGAATCCCCATTGGAAATTTCGCACAAAGTTCAATTATTACTAAGTTAAATTATGATTATTATCTCCAAAAAAATTGAAACGGTTTCCTACATATCGACAACCAGATGCAAAGGATTGCGGGCCAACATGTCTTAAAACAATCTCTAAATATTATAACAAGAGTATTGCTTTAGAACAAATACGCAATTTATCTGAGACTTATCGAGAAGGAACAAATTTGCAAAATCTAAGCAACGCTGCAGAAACTATCGGCTTCAAGAGTTTACCAGTGAAATTTTCGCTTAACAAGTTAAAAACCGCTCCTTTACCATGTATCCTACTCTGGAATCAAAACCATTACACCGTTTTATATAAAATTAAGCACGATCAGTTTTACCTATCCGATCCTGCTGTGGGTTTAGTTAAATATTCTGAGAAGGAATTTTTAACCAACTGGATTTTTGAAAACGCTAACAATGAAAATTCTACAGGCATCGCCTTACTAATGGAACCTACCCTTAAATTCTATGAATTTCAGTTAGAAAACAATGAAAAAAAACTTGATTGGTCTTTTATAACACTTTATTTCATAAAGTACAAAAAATTTATTTTTCAGCTAATTATCGGTTTGATCACGGGTAGTCTCCTACAGCTTATTTTTCCATTTTTAGTTCAAAGTATTGTTGATGTTGGAATCAGAAATCAAGATTTACATTTCATATACCTCATACTATTTGCGCAACTATTTTTATTCATTGGAAAAACTTCTGTGGAGGTTTTAAGAGGATGGCTCCTACTTCATATAAGTACACGTATTAACATTTCGCTCATTTCAGATTTCTTTTTAAAGCTAATGAAACTGCCAATGTCCTTTTTTGACAGTAGGATTACGGGAGATATTCTTCAAAGAATTAATGATCACAAGCGAATTGAACGGGCAATGACCGTTTCATCATTAAATATTCTTTTTTCATTTTTTAATATAATTCTCTTCGGACTCGTCCTATTGTATTACAACCTTATCATTTTTGGAATATTTGTTACAGGAACAATTCTATACATATTATGGATCACTTTATTTCTTAAGAAAAGAAGAATTCTGGACTATCAGACTTTCATTCTCGAGAGTGAAGAACACTCAAAGAATATTGAACTGATTAATGGCATGCAAGAAATAAAACTGAATAATTGGGAACATAATAAGCGTTGGAATTGGGAACAATTACAAGCAAGAATATTTAAGGTTTCATTAAAAACCTTGGCTTTGGAACAATATCAAAGTGTGGGATCAGGATTTATCAATGAACTTAAAAATATTTTAGTCACTGTATTAGCGGCAAAACTAGTGATAGATGGCGATATAACATTGGGAATGATGTTGGCTATAAGCTACATAATTGGACAACTAAATTCGCCGGTTATCTTAATCATAAACTTTATTAAAGAGGCTCAAGACGCAAAGATATCCATGGAGCGGCTATCAGAAATACATAATTTAAAGAACGAAGAAAGCACCAAAGAATATAAAATTCATGATCTGGAAAAAAATTCGAACATTCAATTATCTAACTTATCATTTCGTTATAAAGGTTCAAATAAGTACGTTCTAAAAGATTTAAACCTCGAAATTCCATCAAACAAAATTACTGCTATTGTTGGCTCTAGTGGAAGTGGAAAATCGACATTGATGAAATTAATCTTAAAATTTTACCATCCAACAAAAGGAAAAATAAAAATAGGAAAACACAATTTAGCAAACATATCACAAAAAGTGTGGCGTGAGGAATGCGGAGCAGTAATGCAGGAAGGATTCATATTTCAAGATACCATCGCCAATAATATTGGAATGGGAGAAAATAAAATTGACAAATTAAAATTATTGCATGCCGTAGAAGTGGCCAATGCAAAGGAATTTATAGAAGAACTGCCACTATCCTATAATACAACAATCGGAACCGAGGGCATAGGGCTAAGCGTTGGACAAAAACAACGAATATTAATAGCTCGTGCAGTATATAAAAATCCTAACTATCTGTTTTTTGACGAATCGACAAGTGCTCTTGACTCCGAAAACGAAAGAGAAATCATGAATAATCTAAAGACTTTCTTTATTGATAAAACTGTGGTCATTATTGCTCATAGATTGAGTACCGTCAAGAATGCAGATCAAATTGTGGTTTTGGACAATGGGAAAATAATAGAAAAAGGAACTCATGATAATTTAGTGAATAGAAAAGGGTACTATTTCAACCTTATAAAAAATCAATTAGAACTAGGATTATAATTATGTCTAAAACTCTAAAAAATACCGATTTAAAAAGTAATGATATCAACGAAATCATTACCAAGATGCCAAATAATCTTGTTTTATTTGGCAATATCATTGTATTTATTACAATTATGGTGATCATTATACTTACTTGGTTTATTAAGTATCCGGATATTATCAAATCAGAGGCCATGATTACAACGTCAATTCCTCCTCAAAAAATCTATTCGAATGTAACCTCAAAAATTGATACAATATTTGTTAAGGATAAACAAAAAATCTTGCCTAATCAGCCAATTTCAATCCTCATTAATTCGGCAGATTACAAAAGTGTCTATTTCCTAAAAGCCGTAATTGATACTCTTGATATTCAAAATGATATTTCTGATTTCATCTTAATTAATTCGATGAATTGGGCTTTAGGAGAAATTGAAGTTAGTTTCAGTGAGTTTGAATCCAATTATTTACAATATCAACTCTATAAAAAACTTAACCCATTTTCAAATGAAGTATGGGCAAATAGCAAATCATTATTGGAACTGAACAATCAATTAACTGAGTTAAACTCCCAACATATCATCTATAACTCAGAACTCAATTTTAGAAAGAATAAACTTCATCGCAGTAAACTCTTATTTGATAAAGGCATCATTTCAGCATCCGAATACGAAAAAGAACATGTGGACTATCTAAATGCTGAAGGAAACTCCAAAAACTTCGACCTCCAAAAGTCCCAAATAAAGACATCAATAAATAATGTGAAGAACGTGTCGCGGGCAACCATTATCGAAAGAGAAAATAAAGATATTAACCTTTATAAAGAAACATTGCAATCACTTCAAAACCTAAAACGTACAATTAAAGATTGGGAGATGAAATTTGTTTTGCAATCAGACATTAGCGGCACCGTTTCTTTTTTAGATTATTGGGCTGAATATCAAACCGTAAATAAAAATCATTTGATCTTTACTGTTACCTCTGATAAAAACTCTGAATTTATAGCTAAACTTAAAACGCCAGTAAGAAATTCAGGGAAAATAAAAATTGGGCAAAGAGTTAATATAACCCTCTTAAATTATCCCGAAGCAGAGTTTGGATCGTTGATTGGCAATGTAAAATCGATCTCGTCTATTCCAGATGAAAATGGTTTCTATCTGATAAATGTTTCATTACCCGAAAAATTAATAACTACTTACAATCAGGAAATTGAATTCAAACAAGAAATGAGAGGACATGCAGAAATTATCACTGAAGATCTAAGACTCATTGAAAAGATTTTTCATCAAGTTAAAAACAAAATGGCAAGGTAATTTTTCTTGATTCACATCAATATATCACAACTCCCAAAAATTTTAGTTATTGAGACATCTCAATCTAACTCATCTAAGAACTTATAAGAAATGGAGTTTACAGTACTTTGCGAGAAATTTGATGGAGACCTAAAAGCTATCGAGATGTTACCTGTAGGGATTATTGAGGAATCAACTATGGCCATTAATCTGTGTCATAAATTTCTTAAAATTCTAAAGTCTAAAATACTCCAGGATGGATTTGAAAATAAAATGGCAGAAATTAAATTCTTTAAAACTATAAAACAAATCCCCTTAATGCCTCTGATCTATTATTCAGAAATACGTTCATTTGAATTGCAGTTTCCAAAAGGAAATGTAGACTGCCAAATAGAACACATCAAAAAGAAAATCAATAAGCTTAACCGCTTTTTTCTTATAAACTTGGATTTTATTCAATACATTAATTCAGGGTTTAAACATTTTGATGAACAGTATTTCACAAGAGAATTTTTGGAAGACTATCACATAACATCTTCAAATTTCTATTTTCAAGATTCCGATTTTGCTACTTCACGTGATATGTTATTGGGAAAAGTTGATGCATATAATAAGTTCATTATTTATCTCCAAAATAGATTGATTCATAAAAATGTATCTGAAATTAATATCCAATCTGGATCAACTACTAATCCCAAACTTAAATGGACGTCGTCCAAATCAGCTTTGACTGAACTCATCTATGCGCTACATCATAGCAACGTGATCAACAATGGCAATGTTGAAATTAAAGACATTGCCATATCACTCCAAAACTCGTTCAATATTGACTTACCAGATTTCTATAAAACCTATTTAGAAATTAAATCGAGAAAAAAAAGCAAGACAAAGTTTTTGGATGAGTTATCCATAAATCTTATCTCCAAAATGAACAAATCGGAAGAATGAAAACCACGAGTTCGGTAGAACTACCGAAAACGAAAATTCTTTGTTTTATTTTTGAAAACCTTGACAAAGCATCTCGAATAATTACTTCAAAGAGCTACAATTTGACCTAAATCAATACAAACTATAAAATGTTAAATTTTCACCCGACTTCGGTAGGACTTGTGAAAGACTTCGAACAAATAATTTGAATTTTGTAGAACGAAAGTCAAATCAAGCCAGGGGCTATCATATTGATTGAAATCGAAAAGATAGCCTCTTCTTTTTAAAAACATTTAGTCATGCCAACAAAAATTATTACCACCGATGATCTTCGAGAATTCAAAATGGAATTGCTTGAGGATATTAAAAAACTTTTAGTAAATCAATCTAACGGAAAACTTAAGAAATATTTGAAATCTTCCGAAATCATGGATCTACTTCAAATAAGCCCAGGGACACTCCAAACCCTTCGTGTCAATGGCACTCTACCCTATATAAAGATTGGCGGTATCATTTTTTATGATTCAGAAGAAGTTCAAAAAGTAATGGACATCAACAGAGCAAATTAAACACTCAAAAACCATGAATTACATATCCCATCTCAACGCCGTATTTGACAAATTCAATAATGACAAACGATTGAATACCACACATGTTAGCTTGTACATGGCTTTATTCTATTATTGGAATTTGAATAGATTCCCCAGTGAATTCTATATCAACAAGCATGAAATCATGCAGCTCTCTAAGATCGGCTCAAATCCGACCTATCACAGATGCATGACACAAATGACCTCTTGGAAATATTTCAAGTATTTGCCTTCACATAATCCCTATAAAGGAAGTAGAATTAGGATGTCCATATTTGATACAACCACAAAACAAGTTAGGACTAAGTTTGAAACGAGTAGTGAACAAGTAGTAACCCCTAATATAAACAGTAATAAACAAATAGAAAACATAGATAAACTTTCTTTACCAAAAAATGAAAATGAAGTTTTGATTTTTTTTAAAAAAAAGAAATGGTCACTTGTGGAAGGAAAAAAATTCTTCAACCATTATAAGTCAATTGGATGGAAATTAGGAGGCAAAATAGAAATTATCGACTGGCACTCCAAAGCAGAAAATTGGATGTTGAGAGCGGAAGAGATCAAAGACAAAGACGCATCGTCAAATAAAAATTATGCCAGAAATAGAGATTATCTCAAAACCTCTAAAATCAAGGATTATGGGCAACCCCTCTAAAATAATTGAAGGTGGAATTGAGTACTCAATTGGTAGATTCAATGGAATTAAAATGTTTTATGATTTTGAGAAGATCCTTATTTATTTGGATTTTAAGGGAAAACTTCTATTTGGGCCCGACTTTCAAATTCATAAGAGGGATGAGCCCATTATCTTAAAGCTATGCAATTATATGGTTCAAGATATTAAAAGCTGCCAGAAACATGATATTGACCCACAAAAGAATATTCTTCTTTCTGGTCCAGTTGGTTGTGGCAAAACAACATTATTGAAATTAGTTCAATTTATCGTTCCCCATCAACGACCTTTTGAAATAATTCCATGCCGAAATATCGTGTTTGGATTCAATAATCTTGGTTTCAAAATAATAGAAGACTACGAAAAGGGAGGCAATTATTGTTTTGATGATTTAGGTTTGGAACCACTGGGTTCCCATTACGGCAGAGATTTCAATGTAATGGGAGAAATTTTAATTTCAAGATATGAACTTTTTCTTACATCTAAATTCAAGACACATGCAACAACGAATTTAATATCTGAAGAATTGGAGGAAAGATATGGGGAAAGAGTCAGAAGTAGGATGAGAAAAATGTTCAACTTGATTTCATTCGACTTAACAAGTGAAGATAAACGTAAATAATAAATCATGAAAATAGCATTATTTAATATCCAGAACCTCTTTCACAGAGATAGAGTTTTCACCGAACTGGAGCGAAGCCGAAACTTCCTTAATTGGAACAAGGAGTTTGATGATTTACTGCAAAACAAAGCCGAAAAACCTACTTCTATGGAAAGGCTGAGAGAACTCGCCTATTTACTGAGATTTGACAAGACGAACTATAATTCTTACGCCATCCTAAGAAAAAAAGAAGGCGAGCTTTATTTCAAAGGCATGGAAACTCCAAATGAAACTAAAGCCGATGAAAAAACCAATTGGAATGGATGGATTAAAATCCAGACTACTCCGATCAGCTCTAAAGCCATTGCTCATAAAGCACAGGTAATTAGAGATATTGATCCTGATATTTTAATTCTCCAAGAAGTTGAAGATCGAAATTCCTTGGATGAATTCAATAATTTGATCTTACCTGAATTGGATTGCACATCTTTTGATCATTGTATTTTAGTTCCGAATTCTGAAGGTAAAGGTCGTGAACAAGCATTATTGCTAAAAAATGGCCATGAACTTGATTCTATAAAATTCCACATAATTGATACTTCGGAAAAATTCACACACGAACTGATCGAATATAGAATCAAAACGAAAGAAGGAGAATTATTTTATGTTCTATCGGCATATTTTTATGAAGATGAATTGAATATGGAGGATGCATGGGAAATAAGAAATAAACAAGCTGAAAACGTCTCAAAAATATATCAGAATATCCTTCTTACTGGACAACATAAAGTTATGGTTACCGGCACGTTGAACGCCCCTTCGTACTGTAAATCAATTTCACCGCTATTACAAGAATCAGATTTAAAGGATATTACCAGGCATTTGTCATTCGAGGTGGATTATGATGAAGGTATTGACGAAAGTTATCATCGTATGGGAGCTTATAGAAAGGGCGTGAACATTAAACAAAAAGATTTTATGCTTCTCTCCCCTGAATTATTTTCACGAATGACGGATAGTGGTCTAAACAGAAGAGCCATGTGGCCAAAAGAAAGACCTCAATGGAGCACCTATACAACCCTAAAGGCTAAGGCAGATGCTGCCAGTGAACACCCTGCAATCTGGTGTACCATTAATTAAATTTCTTGAAATTTTAAAATCTTTAAACATCAATAATCCATTAGGAACAATTGGGAACTCGATCTCTTTTATTGATAGTTTACAGCTCATTACCCATTCAAGATCTCATTAAAAACTCTTGAACCCAACCCAAAAATCATTGAGGCTCATTGAGAAGCATCATAATTTAAGATACAACTCGAATTTATACAACATTCACATTTTTAGGTTGAGTTCGCTTTAGAATGTTAGAATCTATCAAAGAGTCACAAAATAAATTGATACTAGCAATATTAAAATTAACTGTTATGATCAAGATACGTGATTCTTCAGCCATTGCAGCCCATTCCCCTACATTCCGTACCTCCATTACGGGAAATGCGCCTCATTAAACCTTCTTCAATCCCTACGCCTTGACTTCTTCAGTCGTTGCAGCCCATTCCCTTCCATTCCGTACCTCCATTACAGGGATTGCGCTTCACTAAAAATCTTGGACCCAACCCAAAAATTTGATATCTCCATTTCGTTCTCCTCGCTGAAAAACGCGAGGAACTCCATTCCGAATATCAAATTTTTATGTTTCGTCCGCTACCCCTACGACTTTGATTTTGCATAGGTTCAACTTGCCATAATTTCATATTTCACAAGAAGTTTAGTTCCACTCCCCGAGCCGCCACTGTACTTACCTTTTTTTGACAGCAAAACAACAATATTCATTTTTGGACGGCAGCATAAAGCCGCTTCGCTATTTATATGCCTTACCAAACCTGAATATTGTACCAAACCAAGCAACAAAAAAAGGTAACAGCGACGGCTCTATGGGAAGTAAATCTAAAATGAATCTTATGAAATCATACAAAATCAATAAAAAGCAAGTTGAACCAAAGTTAAAAAAGCAAAAAAAGGAAAACGCTCTGGATATAATAAGTAAATCAATATTAAAAACCTTTCTGAATGGTTCAGTTAGGTCATTATTAATCTTTAAATTTTTTACTATGAGTACAATTAAAAATCATGTGCAATTAATTGGCAATGTGGGACATGATCCCGAAGTGACCAACCTTGAAAACGGTAAAAAAGTAGTCCGTTTTTCATTGGCGACCAACGAACATTACAAAAGTGCCAATGGGGACAAACAAACGGACACCAACTGGCATACCATTATTGCCTGGGGAAAAACGGCAGAAATCGTTGAAAACTACGTTGAGAAGGGCAAGGAAATCGGAATTAGCGGGAAGCTAAAATCACGAACCTATGAAGATCAAGAGGGTGTTAAACGCACCATTACTGAAATTATAGCTGATGAAATCCTATTACTGGGATTGAAAGGCGATCAAAAATCAGATGATCGATAAAATTAAAGAGGGCGTTCCTGTGGAAAGATGCGCCCTCTTTTCATTACTAATTATTAAAAACAAGAAATAATGAACACTAAAGTTAACGAAATTAAAGAGGGATTGCAACATTTTCATGGCTCTGAAATGTTTTTTCAAATCCCATTAATACGAACCCGATTTACATCCGGAATAAAATATTTGGCAGAAGTCGCAAATTGTTTTTGGTTGGTAACCGATACTTCAGTAATTGCCAGAAGTTTGATGGATAAGAGTTATTTTATCACCATCGACTTCAAAAGACTTACGGATGATGAACAAGAGAAATTTGGATGCGAGGCCATGATCACTTATGGAGATGGTAACGATCTCATTTTTGAAAAACACAGATACAGTGTAACCGATTTTCCATTGGATGAATTGCGTTTGTATTTTGTAGATAATACTTTAATGCTTCCAAGCGAATACTAAATTCTTAAAATACAAAATATCTAAATTTCAAGGATTTGGTGATTTTTTAAATTGGACCTTCAATAATTTGGAGGTCTTTTTTTGTGTTTTTGAATTCATTATTCGCAAGGTTTTCAAATCTTCATTAGAGATAATTTTAAAACACCAATTTATAAATCTTAAAAAATTAAATTCTTATTGAGTTTTTAAAAAAGCCATTACATTTTCGGATGGAATGGTATTTTTTCGTCCCGCTTTGCGGGACGAAAAGGAATAGCAAGAGGGTAACACGCTGACGCGATGTTACGAAAGTCATTTATCAATATATTATTGATTATCAACGTCTTATATAGTCACTTTTTTGAGATCTTGTATGATTGAATATAACTTTTTACTAAAATGAGGCGTGGACCCAATGAAAACCGGAAATTTTTACTAAAAACATGGATGAAGAATTTGAAAACGAACGGTTTGATACCTTAAAGATCAAGGCATCCGTTGCGGATAGGTTTAGAAGATTCTGTAGAACTATGTCTAAATCTCAATCGATGACTATGCTATCAATGATCGAGTATTTCGAATGGAACGGGCTTTCTCCTTTAGACAAAAAAGAACAAGGGCTAATGGGTGAACTGATAAAGAATCGCAAACGTACCGAAGCCGTTATCGCCATTATGAAAGATATTGAGAAGCACCAGACCAAGCCCACCATCGCCATGATCCAGGCTTTATTTACTGAAGTTGAACCGATCAAAAAACCTCGTTTGATAGAAAAAACTCCTGAAGAATTTAAAGCTCAATTCGAAAATAAAAAAACAGATTTATAAAATGTATATCACAATCACACCCCAGAAATTGACGGAAACCTATTCACAAAGTGTTGCCGATTTTGTAGATTATTTAGAGAAGGAAAACGATAATTTGGAACAAAATGACCTGCCTGCCGGACAGGCTGGGATGGAACATTTCTTCAATCAATATGCTGATGAAATTTCAACGGAACAGGTCGTCAAGGATATTAATGAAAACACTTCAAAATTGAAGAGAGATGAGCCCAAGTTTTATTCCATAACTGTCAACCCGAGTAAATACGAATTAAGCCGTTTACAGAATAGTAGCGAAGATCTGAAAGTGTATACGAGAGCTTTGATGCATGATTATGTTACCTCTTTCAATAGAGAATTAAATGGAAAGCCAATTTCAATCGACGACATTAAATACTTCGCCAAAATTGAACATCAAAGAACCTTTAAAGGAACAGACCGCCAGATTATTGCAAATCAGCCCTACGCCACAAAAATACTTCAGCTGAAACAAGATATTAGAAAAGTAAATCGAGGAGAACTTGACGGCAACGTTTCTCAGATGAAATCACAAATAGAAAAACTCGAAAAAGAAGCACCACATCAACAAAATGGAAAACGGATCGTACAGGGAATGAAAAAAGATGGCAATCAAAGCCACATTCACATTATTGTCAGTCGTAAGGATGGGTCAAATTCCATCAGCCTTTCCCCAGGTAGTAAATATAAATCTTCCGAAGTTATGATGAATGGTAAGTTGGTTAAAAGAGGCTTTGATAGAGATGCATTTATTTCTAAAGCAGAAAAAACGTTTGATACTACTTTCAGCTATAAGAGAAACTACGCTGAGAGCTATCAATCGAAAAAGGATTTCGTTAAAGACCCAAAACTCTATTTCTCAACCTTGTTGGGATTACCCAGTACCGAGAAAGCTCTTGCATTCAAAATACTAGCCAAATCAGGAGTCCATATGCCTACCATTCCCACAAATAAAGTACAACTGGCTTTGAAGGTCATAAACAAACTTAAGAGAGGTGTTGACATTGCCATAAAATCTGGTTCAATAGGCATATAAATCATGGAAAATCATAGTATTCAATTTACCGTAGTTTCAATCTTAATTTCAGGGATTCTGTTCTATCTTATATATCGGAATACCAAATATGCATTTGCAATCAATTTGATTTTGCTTGGATGTTTTTTCTTGATTTTGATTAATGAGCATCAATCTATGGCATACTATATAAAATCTATTCTTTTCATCTTATGTCCAATACTATTGATGAATGTTGTAATGTATGTGTTTCTGCATAAGCCAGATGATGAAAGCACGACTTTGAAAACTTATAAAGTCGAATTTAAGCTGAACCACGGGATTTTCAAAATCAACAATATCAAAAGAGGTGCATCGATTATTGGTTCAGCAGGAAGCGGAAAAACTGAAAGTGTGGTCTATGGTTTTCTGAAACATTTTAGAACACATTATTTTTCAGGAGTGATTCATGACTATAAGGATTTTGAGATTACGGAAATGGCTTATCCCCTATTTAAAAGTGAAAAGATTGATTTTTATATTGTTTCGTTTGATACGATTTTTCATCGCGTCAATCCTATTGCTCCTCGTTATCTTCAAAATGAGGAAAGTGTCAATGAAGTATCGAGAGTTCTAATCGAGAACCTGTTGGAACAGAAAGAGTCCGGAAGCACAGGAACAAGTAAATTTTTTAATGATGCAGCAGAAGGGTTGATTTGCGGCTTAATTTGGAAATTAAAGACGGCCTATCCCCAGTTTTGTACCCTACCACATTTAATTGCCATTTATCAATATTTGAGTACGGACGATTTAATTTCATTTTTAGAATCAAATACCACATCAAGAGCCATGTCAGATGCTTTTATCAGTGGAAAAGATTCCGAGCGCCAAACGGCAGGCGTCAAAAGTACTTTGGCCAATGCACTCAAGAAAATAAGTACACAGCATATTTTCATGACACTTTCAGCCGATGAAGTTCCTTTGGATATCAATAATCAAAATAAGCCAACTATTATTTCTGTAGTCAACAATCCAAAATATGAAACAGCTTTTTCACCAGTCATAGCTACAATCATCCATACCATTACCAAACAAATGAGTGTTAGAAATTCAAGACCATCCTTTTTGATGATGGAGGAAGCACCAACGATTAGATTATTGAATATGCATCGCATTCCTGCGACATTGCGGAGTTATGATATTGCAACCATTTATGTGATGCAGGATAAAATCCAAAATGATATCATGTATGGCGATAAGGCGAGCAAAGCCATATTAAGCAATCTGTCCTACCAATTCTTTGGGAAAGTCAATGATCCGGACACCGCAAAATATTACGAACGATTCTTTGAAATTGTGAAAAACCCTACCACAAGTGTAAGTCGAGGTCATAATCTCAACTTTGACACCAGGGTTACAACGGGAGAACGAGAAGTTGCAAAAATAAGAGCTGATGTATTCTTTCGATTAAAGCAAGGGGAGTTTATCACGTTTGCTGATGGCAAGGAAAAGAAAGTACAATTCAAATTACCAAAAATTATTAAGGCTCTTCCAAAATCAAATACTAATTATACTTCGGATGATTTAGAAAGAAATTTTAATAGAATCCATGAAGATGTAAAATCAATTTTTAAGTTTTAATAGAATTCTTTATTCATTCGAGCTACATAATGACTGAGCTCTATGCAAGCTGATTATGTGTTCGCAGAAAATAGTGCGGATTTTAACGTACGTTATCCTCTACCCACCAAGAAACAATATAACCCATTTTATCCATTTTTTCTTCAACAAGCTGAAATCCTTTTCCGTTTGTCCATTTTGCTTTAGACTCATAAGGTGGATCGTCAACAGATTCTATCATTACTCTGTATATTCCCGCTTTTTTCGGATGTGCTTCTTCTATATTTACAAATGCCATAGCCATGATTTTTATGAAATTTACTGAAAAAATAATTTAAAAAAAATACAAATAAAAGGTCAACTACAAATAGTAGCAGCGAACAACTACATTTATTAGTAAATTTGTATAAAAATTTAATAACCATGACTTATACAAATTATTATAGCACGATAATCAAGGCTCAAGGAGTGCCTCATATCTCTGTAGCGCAACATCAAAAAATCATGAATATTGTTCATTTAGAAGGTGCTTTATCACATCTGGTAAAATTAAAATGCGACGGTCAGAGTCAGGTTAATAAATCGAAATATATTTATCAATTGACCGCTAAACTCTATAATCTCACCAAAAATGAAGCCCCTGAAGCGTTTTTTAAGGAATTATTTCAGCATCCAGTCTAAAAAAATAATTGGAGATAACTCTCAAAACAATTAACTTGAAAATAAAAAATCATGTGTTACGATATAAAGGCCAGTGTGGAGACGCAATTGAAAAGAGCGCAACGAAGAGGCGATGCACAAGCGGTGGATGAGATCATGGAAACTTTAATTCCATTAACGGATTTACCTATTTACCATAGTTCGGGTTTTTCACACCCTGAGCTATTAATTTATACGGATCGTTCTCCTGATTTCCCTGAGGTGGCCACATGGGGCCTGGTACCGCATTGGGTAAAGAATGAAGCGGATATGAAGAAACAATGGAACAATACTTTAAATGCTAGAGGGGAAACCCTTTTTAAATTAAACTCATTTAGAAAGGCTGCCAATGAAAGTCGTTGCCTCATTTATATCGATGGGTTTTATGAACACCATCATTTTGAGAAGCAGACCTATCCATTTTATATTTTTAAAAAAGACCACTCTCCTATCATATTAGCTGGATTGTTTAATGAATGGATTAATCCTGAAACCAAAGGGAAATTACTCACCTTCTCAATAGTAACCACCACTGGAAATCAGCTTCTCTCCAAAATTCATAATAACCCAAAACTGAAAGAACCAAGAATGCCTGTAATTTTACATGAAGAATTAGCTGATAAGTGGCTGGAAAAAATTGAAGGCACTAAAGATCAAAAATTTATTGAAGAACTTATTCAACAATATCCAGAAGAGGAGTTGGAAGCTTATACCGTGGGCAGATTACGAGGCAAGGACTACTTGGGTAATGTTCCGGAAATTAGTGAGCATGTAGACTACGCGGAGTTAGTGATTTAGAGATTTTAACTCTTGTTTAGCACTTTATTTCATACAATTTAATTAATCCTTATTTTTTTTATTTAATGAATATGTATAACACTCATTTTCTCTAATTTCAATTGTCCCACTCCAACTTTTTGCGCCCCTCGATTCTGCTTTGAAGTCATAACTTCCCGGCTTGAGCTTCAAGGTTAATCCCCCATCAGTAAAACAATCTGCATTTTCAAGTTGTTTTTCTATTTTGCCTTGCTTTTGTTTCTTAAACCATATTTCAATAGTTTTTGCATTTCTTAGATCAGACCAAAATGTGACATAACCAGCTTGCAATGGTTCAGAAGTTGTATTTGGTTTATCTAAATCATAAAGAAAATAAATTTCTGCCGTATCGGTAGTTCCGTTTTTGAGATTTATATTTACTGTGCTTTTTGCGTTTTTTATACCTGTGATAGGGGTGAATACTAACGACAATTCCGCATAATTTTCAATTACCATTTGTTTGATTTCATTCTCGTTGACAAGGACTTTTGCATCCGAGCAATAATTAAAATTGTCAGTAACTTTTACTGAATGCCAACCGTCAATAATGGTTTCAGGGAAGGTTGTTCGCTCGCTGTAGAGATTTTTAATAATCGCCAATTGTGATTTGGCTTTTTCTATTTCTCTCGTTTTTACTTTTTCGTCAGTCAATGCATTTCTGAATGAACTAATAGAATAAGCTATGTTATTAAGCCCTGAGTTATTATTTTGATTAATAAATGTATTATTTTGCTGGACTGCGACTTGGTTGATTCGGGTGTAACTCTGTCCGAAGGAAGAAAAAGCTGATAAAATAATTATAAGTGAAATTGCGTAAATCTTATTCATTGGATTGATTCTATTCATTTTTGTTTAATATTGACTAACAACTACATAGTCTCAATTGACTACGTCTATGCCGCTCAATTCGCCAAACATATTCCTTTTCGATGTATTCTCCTACATTTTATATTTAAAATTAATAGCCTAAAAAGTCAAACCATAATGAATTATTATAACTTAATGCCGCCTATCGACAGTTTCACATCCTGAGCTATTACTTTATACGGATCGTTCTCCAGATTTCCCTGAAGTAGCGACTTGGGGTCTGGTACATTGTGTAAAGAATGAGGCGGACATGAAGAAGCAGTGGACCAATACTTTAAATGCCAGAGGAGAAACCATTTTAAATTAACCTCACTTAGAAAGGCAGCAAATGAAAGTCGTTGCCTCATTTATATCGATGGGTTTTATGAACATCATCATTTTGAGAAGCAGACCTATCCTTTTTATATTTTTAAAAAAGACCGCTCACCCATCATATTAGCTGGACTGTTTAATGAATAGATTAACCCTGAAACCGAAAGGAAATTACTCACCTTCTCAATAGTAACCACTATTGGAAACCAGCTTCTGACCAAAATTCATAATAACCCAAAACTGAAAGAACCAAGAATGCCTGTAAGTTTACATGAAGAATTAGCTGATAAATGGCTGGAAAAAATAGAAAGCGCCAAAGATCAAGAATTTATTGAAGAACTTATTCAACAATATCCAGAAGAGGAATTAGATGCTTATACAGTGGGCAAATTACGAGTAAGGACTTCTTTGGTAATGTTCCTAAAATTTCTGAACCTGTAAAGTATTCCGAGTTGATATGATAGATAATGCCATGTTCAAAATAATTCTCTGTAAGATATTTATTAATAGATATTTACGTAACTAACTCAAAAATTTAAAGCGGAGTTTCTTCCCGCAACCCCATCTCAGCCACCTTCCACTTCCCATCAACCTTTATCAATTTAAACGTCTCTGGTTTTTCTTCATAAGAAGTTGTGAATTTAACCCATGCCACATCCCCATCAACCGTTTCTTCTAAAACCTTAAAATTGGATGCTCCCGGATTTTCTGAGGTCATGACATCTTGAACAGCTAAAAATGATTCGTAACTTTCAGGTGTGGTGTTTGATTTTAGTTTGGTATTGTCCTTATTATAGAAACTTTCTACCACCTCCTTAGCGGTTTCGGTATGGCTCATGGTTTTGTCTACACAGGCCAAGACTACCAAAATCATTAAATAAAAGAATACTTTTTTCATGACATTATTAATTTGGGTTATTAATAGTTTTGTGTGGAATTCTTAATTTCACATTTCGTTCTCCATTCTTTTCATCAAGCTCTAATACAACAATACGCTCCTTGCTAATGGAAAATCTTGGTAAAACAACCACTATTCTCAAAATTCCGTCTTTTGAAATCCTTTCAGGAAGATTATGAACGTACAAAGGCTCTTTTATAAGGCTTTGCAACGACTTTTTCTTTCCCTTTTTTCTTGTGTTTATATAAAGATTCAAATAATTCAAATCGTAATCCAGAGTAGATCTGTTCTCGATTTTTATAACAAGGTATAACTCCTCTCTGTCGAAAACTAAGTTTTCCATACTCACAACAATACGATTGTCTTTTTCTCTTATAAAACCCAATCTCTGCTTTTGATTTAACAAATAGGTGCAGAATTCCTGATAATAGTTAATTTTAAAATTGTCGAATATCTTTTTTTCATTATCAGATTCCAAGGTGTCTTGGGGCTTTTCATTGCCTATACTTTCTGAAATCGAGACAAAATAATTTAGTTTGGAGAGGTGCTCTTTATACCTTACAATATACGAAAAAATAGCACCACTTCTGTTGATTACCAGAAGATTACTTTCTTTTCCTGGCGTTGCCTGAAGTAGCCCAAAATATTGTTCGGCATCTTTATTATAGCTAAACACAAAATTTTCTGATCCGGTGATACCTTGTCTAATGGACTCGGGAAAAAATAGGGCTACAGTTTTAGTGTCATTGGCGTAAATCGTATCTAATGAGATATGATTTTGAGCAGAGGCCATTATTGTAGAAATGGCGATTATGAGAATATGGACAGCTGATTTCATAAGTGTTTACTTTATTTGATTGATTATAACTCGGGTTTTAAAATGAGTTTATAGTTATTGACGATGGTAACTTTCACATTTCGATTGTTTCGTTGAAAGACTTTTTTTAGACCACCAATTTGAGGTACGCTTGGAATATTGATATCGCCAATGACATCTCCAATAACTTCTTTAGAAACTTCAGCCCTAAAATTGTTCTCCACATAGATGCCCTCACTTCCATCTTGAAGATCGAATGCTTTCAATTTCGTCGGATGATGATTAAGATTTTCAATTTCAATTAAAGCACGATTTGGTTGAAAACGAATAAATCCATAAACCAGCGTGTTTTCAGGAATCACCCTACCTTCAATCAAAGCGGCCCTTGTTATTCGCATTCGCAATCGGTTATTGGTCATGACGACCTGGTTTCCGTCCACTTCTACAAAAATCACGTCATCCGTTTGAGCTGTTTTAGTAGTGGATGATGGCTTCGAAGCGAAGAACAGTTGATGTTCCAGCCCTATATCTTTTGTGGAAATGGTTGGCTCTAAATTATCAGGTGAAGTTTTAGACTTGGTTTTTCCATTCTTAGCACTGTCCTTTAAATAAGTGTATTCATAAGTCCGATCTGAATATTTTATCTTTTCAGAACTATAAATACTATCCACTATGCGCTGCTTTTTCTTAGTGTCCAACTCTGGATCATAATAGCCCAAAGAGTCCAAAAGACTTTCATTATAAATGCTCGGTGCATTGGTTTGACGGACTTCCTTTAAGTTGTTTATGGCATCAAGTTTCGACTTGTATTCCTTTTGTTCCTGCTTTAATTCAGGAACTTCGGTTTGCTTCAAATTTTTAGTTTCAGTTTCATCATCTCCCATAATGAGAAATGTGTAGGCGATTAAAAAAATAACCACCAAGGCGAGTACTGAAATAAATACGATTTTATTCTTTTCTAATTTCATGTGTTTATTTTTATTGTTTCTCAATGGACACATGCTGTTCGCTATTAATCATTCCTCGGGTGATAAAGCTTTTAGCATGCTCGTTTCATAATGACGACTTATTGGTTTTGATTGGAGAGCTTTTTCAAACTCTTCTCAAAGTAATTTGTGATTAATAAACCATGGGTATTGTTAGGGAAATTTCGATCCACTTGAATTAAATTTCCTGTAGTAATTAATTCGTATCGGTCAACAACCATCCCCCTATTGATTTCGAATTGAGTTATGGTTTTGAAGGAATGAATATTATCATTGGTCACAACTTCAGATTCAATTTTCAAGACTTTTTGCACCAATGAGTATTGCAACAATCTATTGTATACGCCATCCGCTTTTTTCTGACGATACAAATTGTCAACAGAACTATTTCCTAACCAAAGTGCCTTTTCCAAATTCTTTTCATAGTTGCTGGCATCGATATTATAAAAATAGGTGTGGAATAATTCTATATGTGACAAAGCCTCCACCATAAAGTTTTCCTTTTGACTGACTAATTTTAAAGGAATTACCGATCCATTGGTATTGATTGCAAATGCATTATCTAAAGCTTTATTGTAAGTATCATAAACCACCCATCCTGAAAAGGCACTTGATATGAATGCTGCTACCACCACGATGATGATCACCAATCGGTTTAATTTTAAGACGGAATAAATATCTTGATACGATGTTTTCATAATTTATGATTTATTGATTAGGCTGTGAATAATCTTAAGGTGAATGAGATGGCCCGTTTATATAATTTGAACTTCAGAAAAACTATAAATCCAATGGATCCCAATTCTACAACCGGTGCAAAAAACCGACTCCCTACGTCTGTACCAAAAAGATTGAACCAGAAATTCGTATTAATCTCTGTGTAAATGGCATTTATAAAGACATTCACGAGGAAAAAAGCAGGCACCAACATGAAAACTGCGGCATACAGCCTGAAAAAATTATAGGCCATAGTTCTAAATTTTTCAAACACGGCTAAGCTGATGACCAACGGAAAAAACGCCTGCATGATACCGAGTAAAAAATAGCGCTCCGCAAGAAATATTGGATAAATGAATAAATCCAAAATCCATAAAAAGAGACTGATGATAAAAGCCAAAACTTTAAACCCAAATAATGGCGTTACCAAAGCTTCATAAAGCAATGCCATAGCCTTTTTAGCAGCTTCAATAGCACCAACATCTTGTTCCAATGGAATGTCCTGCATTTGAAGAGGAAGTAAGGCTGGGGCGGTATTGCGATACTGACTTTCTATAGCAACCAGGATCCCGTCAAAAAACCCAAGGATTTGAGTTGAAAAAATTACCAGTAGCACTATTACAAAGTTTTTAGCAAGCTCTGCAGGAGTTAGACCCCATGTATATCCATCCTTTTCCGCCACGCCTTCACTATACTTTTTCAAGATATTAATCAGAAAAAACAGAACGGCAAGAACTTTCATTCCTCCAATGGTATATTGTGAGAAATCGCTGTCTTTAATGGTTTGAAAAACAGCGTCCACATATTCAAGCCCTATTCCTAAAATTAAATCTGCTAACATTTTTAATAATTAGTTTCTCTGTTTTTAATAATTAGTTTCTCTGTTATTAATTCTGTCCTGCATCTTTCTAAATGAAATGATGTCGTGATAGCGTTCGGTTTTGGCATGGATTTCAGCCACCATTTCCTTAGATTTCATTTCTTTTTCCTGAAGAATAAGGGTGCGGTCTGCATCGGTCATTTTTAGAAAATCACTGGAGAGAATTTTGTCAACAAAATTTAGATCGTCCATAGAGTTTTGAATAATGGCATTGAACGAATTTGAAATGGCCGTTACTTCATTTGGTTTGATATACGGCGAGTTTAAAATTTCCTGTAAATCATTCTGAACCACACGATATAACCTTTGGTTGTTTTGCGCAATTTCCTGTACTGCCCTTAATTGCTGAACCACATTGGTGACCCTCTCTAGGTTTTCTTTCTGTTGCTTCAAAAACTCCACTGTTTTAAGAAGCTGAGAAGTTTGTTTTGCAGATTCTATTAGAGATTTGGCAAGGCTGATGAAATTCGTATTATCATATACTGGCATACCTTGAGCGTTTGATTTTAAACCAAGCAACAGCACAATGGCGACGATTAAAACTTTCCCTTTACCCAGCGCTAATAATCTAATTCGGTGTTTGTTAATCTTTGATTTCATGATTTATCTATTTAAGGATGAATATTCAGTTATTGCTTTCTCCATATTTTGATACTTCTCATAAAGCATCATAATGGCTTCGTTTTCTGCGCCATCAGTTAAATAAGCGGCATAAACTTCCTTCGGAACTTCCAATCGAAATATGTTGCTCTCCTTCCCTATCTTAATGAACATTTCCGTGTACTTACGAGAACCCACCAAGTTGTTTTTAATCGACTTTAATTGATTGAGATCATGTGTGGAAAGATTCAATCGTTTTTGAAGTTCATCGTATCCCTTTTCATTATGAAGACTATAGATAACTTGGGTGTTTTCAAGAATACTTGCCGAAGTCGAGTTATTGGGAAGCTGATTGATGGACTGCAAAATAATCCCGATAGCACCGTTCTGTTTTCTGATAGCTTGATAGTAAAACTCAACACTTTCAAGTACATTTTCGAACTTCAACTGTTTTGCAAACTCATCAAACAAGATGATGCCTTTTTCTGCTCTATTCTTCCAGATGGTTCTCTGGATTGCCGATTTAATAAGTTTTAACATTACGGAGAGAATCTCCTTATTGTCCTTCACTTCATCCAGTTCAAAAACAATCAATCGTTTTTGCTCAATTTTATAAGTTTGGTCTTCGCTGAGTTCGAACAAGAAGCTGTAAATGCCACTTCCAACGTATTCTGACATGATGTGTAGAAACCCTGATACATTGAAATATTCTTCTTGAATTTTTAAGTGCTCCAGCAATTCTTCCTGATGGTGTTCTATAAAATTGTAGAAACTTTCTAAAGAATGAATTGGTGGCACACTCTTGTAATAGTAAAGCAATATCTTTTTAATGGAAACCGATTGTGCTTTGTTCACCTTCAAATCAGAAGCAAACAGTTCAAATAGAAATATGGAAAGGTCTTCAAGACGTTCTGGAGTCAAATCATCTTCATGACTAATGTAAAACGGGTTGATGCCAAGATTCTTCCCGCTTTCATAGCGGAGCACCGTATAATCTTCTGGGTATAATTTGGCGAACTTTGTGTATGAGCCTCCCAAGTCAATGATCACCAACCGAACACCGCTTTCAAAATATTGACGTAAAATATTGTTAGCCAAAAAGGATTTCCCCTCACCTGTAGGCGCGAAAATGGCAAAGTTCCTGGCTTTTATACGTTTCTTTTGATCATCCCAGACATCCTTTAACACAGGAATATTATGCTCTCGGTCATTGAAGACAATCCCAGTAGCGTCAGATTTATAATTACTGTTGTTGATCAGCAAACATAGCGCGTGTTTTAAATCAGTGACATAGAGATCTTCATTGGAAAAATTAGATGAAAAACAGAAAAAGCTATTGAGAATATAGTGCTTGCGTTCCTCCCCTTGTGGATAATAAGGAACGATATCCAATTCCTTAAATTCGGTTTTGATTTTAGATCCGATTCTATTTAAATTCTCAACATTTTTATCCCAGTAGATGACGTTGAGATGGCCACGTATAATGCGTGACGTATCGTCAGCATTAATTTGGTCTTGGATGTATTGAATTTTTTTAAGAACCACTTTATTTTGCGATCCAAAATTTGAACTCCTATTCAGTTCTTCAATTTTTTTATCCAATAGTTTTCGCCATTTATGTTTATCATCCAAATAGATGATCTGATTGACGATATGGTTCTCGTTTAGGGTCAACCCAAGACCGTCAATATAACCTTGATGGAACACGAAATCGTCAGAAGTAAAATAATCATTTGTTTTACTACTTTGGACACTTCCTCCAAAGCAGAGTTCACTATTGACGGAAAGCACATCAAATATGTTATCTCCTATGTTCAAGTGAGACTTATCCAAAAGAATATTGGTGTCAAAACCCTCATTAAACCCATTAAAATAACTTTGGGTCATTGCATAAATCTCTGTTGCACCTAAAGGATTCAGGTTTATTTTGCGACTGTTGTTTATAAAAGAGACGGAATCATTTACTGATCCTATAAACTGTTGCACAGAAGTGTTTAATTCCTCTATGACCTCTTTAGATGTTTTGCGGAATGGATTTACGTATTTTGCGTTATTTAAAGACTTGTTCTTGGTGAGAATAAAAAACAAGTAACTTTTATGCGCTATATATTCCCTGCCATAAAAGTGGTCATGGGTTGCTTTTTCTAAAAAAGTAGTATTAGGAAGAGACTCCGACTTATATACCTTTTTTAAATACACATCCTGTTTATGAATAACCGTACCAACTGGCATCGATTTAACCGATTGAAACCATGCCGCATGAATATCTTCAAAGTCTTTTTCAGATAATGAATATATTTCAGGCATCTCAACGCTATAGCCAAGGATGACATTGCCATTATTGGCAAAAACGACATTATCTTGAATGTCTATAATGGGTTGGTAGAATGATAGGTTAATCTTTTTCATATTGAAGATTTGACGACTTTTTATTGCTGATAATGGATGGGAAGACTTTTGAGAAGTTCAAAATCTGTGGATGGTTAGTTATCTTGACCAAAACAACATATAACGATGCATTGAATACTAAAACTCCGATGATTACCACAAAACTGAATGAGAAAATAACAATCAATAATGAGGCAAGGATTGAAACCATCATCAGGGCGAACAATGATATGGGAAGACCAAATATCATTGCTCGCTTCCTAATGTTTCTGTAGATCTCAAAGCGTTTCATTATACAACGATCGAGATTAGATAGGTGAAGATTCCGACGACCGCACCGGCAATCAAAACGAAAATAAGAACTCTCGTGATGCCTTTTTTCAGGTCTGCGTTTTCTCCAAAGAAGTGACCAGCATTAAACAAAAAGCCCACGAGAAAAATCACTCCCAAAATAATTGGAAATACGGTTCTAATAGTGTCCGATACATCGTTCACCGAGTCCTCTATCCCTCCTATTTGCGCAAAAGTTTGGCTGGAGGTTAAAATCAATGCTAATAATGTGAAAATGAATTTTTTCATAATAATTGAGTTTTCGAACCTTAATAAGGCTGGCTGATTAATTATTATGAAATTTATTATGAAAGCAAAGAGATGATTCTAAAACCCCAAATTTTAACGCACGGAGCTGTTAAATTTTAAAATATTCTTATGAAAATGTTTCATTGATTGATTTTTGTTGAATCAAACAAATCCTTGAAGCAAAATGAAATTCATCGTTATTGTATTCACTTTTTTTCTCTTTTCGATCTGTGCTCCTGGACAGAATGCCAAAATTGTGGTCATTGATCCTGGACATGGAGGTCATGATTCTGGAGCAATTGGCATTAATGGTATACTTGAGAAGGATATTGTTCTAACAATTGCATTAGAAGCAGAAGCCCTAAATTCTTTGTCAAAGGAAAGCCATTTACAAATTTACCTTACAAGATATACCGATACATTCATAAGTCTTAAGGATAGATCAATAATTCCGAAAGTACTGAAGGCTGATTTATTTATTTCGTTGCACTCTAACTATTCTAAGAATCCGGATGCGCGAGGGATTGAAATTTATCTATATGAACAAAAAAACATTTTCCAGACAGAATCATTGATATTCGCAACCAGTTTAGAAAATGAGTTTAAGTCAACATTAGGTTTTGAATCGAGAGGTATAAAGTTTGCAAATTTTCAGGTTGTAAAAGATGTTAGCAGAATATGTAAATCTGTTTTGTTTGAAATGGGGTTTTTATCTAATAGAGATGAAGCCTATTATTTAGATAAAAATATTGAAACGATAGCGTCTTCGCTATTAAAGACTATAAACGAAAATTTAAGATTATGAAGGAGTTGTTTAGTGCGGTTTATGGATCATTGAAATTGATTATTTGCAGAATATATCAAGATATTATTTTAAAATCCAAAAAGGATTCAAGTTAGTTAACTAATTGATTAGTTTGAATTGTTATAACACACCTCTCAGTATAATTGGATACGCACAAATATTTAATCTTTTAATAAAAATATATTGGAGATATAATGAACATATGTTCATTATATCTTAAATTGGCAGTATAATGAACATAATGTTCATTATACCATTGTTAGGGTGCATTACAAAGTAAACAACTTTATAAGTACTCTAATTTTAGATTTTATAGCAATTGCATTTTCAAATCCTTTTGGGTCATTCTCAGATAATTCATTTAATAACCTGTCTATTTCTTTTAAAATTTTATCTTCCATAATAATAATAATAAACGCACCCTAACAATGTATAAAAATAATAGCTATTTAGGTGCTTGTTTTAAGGCTATTACTTTGTTAATTAATGTATTTACTTGCTCAATGTTTTTTGTGTGTTTAAACGCTACTATTCTTATACTAAACGTTAGCACACATTATGAAAAAAATTAGTTACATATTAATAATGTTGGTTACAGCCCAAAGTTTTAGTCAAATCTCTGGAAACGTAACTGATAATAAAACTGGACTTCCGATTGAATTTGTGAATGTTTGGGTTAAAAACACTTTGATAGGAACAACGACCAATGACAAAGGAAGTTTCAATTTTGAGAAAGCTAAAATTGGTGATACTTTACTCATCTCTTATTTAGGTTATGAAGAATTAGAATTTCTTGCCAAAACGGAAAACGTGGTCGAATTAATACCAACTTCAATTGAATTGGATGAAGTAATGATTATTCCAATGAGAAATGAACAAATCAAATCAATCAATTCTTATAAAAAATATAGGAAAATTAATGAGTTTTATTACAATGGACATTACTCGTTAGCTCGATATTACGAGTATAAAAAAGAATACGATCAAAATCCATTCATTAAAGATTTATCTCTTGTTGTAAGTAGTGCTCTAAAAAATAAAGTCAAATTTAAAGTACATTTGATTAAAGCGGACAAAGATGGACAACCATCAAACCAAATTTTAAGTGAATATTACATCTTAGAAACAGGTAAAGGGGAAACCGAAATTATAATCGATTTAACAAAGGAAAAACTGATGCTTCCAAAAGAAGGATTTTTTGTGTTAGTTGACCGTCTAAATCTTAAAGAGAACAAACTAAGTAATAAATTGGCATCGGATATTTTACAACCTGCTATTGGAATGGAAAAAGAAGATAGTGAAAAGAACACTTGGCTTGGTTATAGCGGAAAATGGATTGCGCCAAATGACTTGAAAAAATTTACGGGTAGCGACAAAAACATCGCTATAAACATTAAACTTACGGACTAAATAACGTGTGCTAACAGCGTGTAAAAATAATTGCTCGGTTCTCGCCTACTTGGAAAATCCTGCGGATTTTCCACAGGCTCGGTCAATTTTTGTTATTTTAGGTGTTTATCCCACGCAACTATTCTTACACATAAACGTTGTGGTTAATGTAAAAAAACCGAGAAACTAAATGAATAAAACAATATTTGAGATTACTAAAATGGACTGTCCTTCAGAGGAAAATCTAATCCGAATGAAATTGGACGGAATTTCAAGTATTGCGAATTTGGACTTTGACATTCCGAACCGAAAACTGACCGTTTTTCATAGCGGAGAAACTGACCAAATTGAAAAGTCAGTTATCGAACTGAATTTAGGCGGAAAGAAAATCTCGACTGAACAAACTGACCAAACGGAATTTAATGAAAATGCAAATCAAAAAAAATTACTTTGGACTGTCCTCGGAATAAATTTCGCATTTTTCCTAATCGAAATGACAACAGGAATAATCTCAAAGTCAATGGGATTGGTTGCCGATAGTTTAGATATGCTTGCAGATAGTTTTGTTTATGGAATTAGTTTGTTTGCGGTTGGCGGAACAGTAATAAAGAAAAAACGGATTGCCAAACTTGCTGGATATTTTCAAATAACACTTGCAATTATTGGATTTGTAGAAGTTTTAAGGAGATTTTTCGGAGACGAGAAACTACCCAACTTTTCGACAATGATTATTGTTTCGATTTTCGCACTTATTGCAAACGGAATTTGTCTTTATATTTTGCAAAAGTCAAAGAGCAAGGAAGAAGCTCATATGAAAGCAAGTATGATTTTTACCTCGAACGATGTGATTATCAATTTGGGAGTTATAATCGCTGGAGTTTTAGTAAATTGGTTGAGTTCAAGCAAACCTGATTTGATTATCGGAACAATCGTTTTTGTATTGGTAATTCAAGGAGCATTTAGAATATTAAAATTGAGTAAATAAATAAAAAACACTAACCACAACAATGGCTATAAGTAATTGCTTGTTCTCGCCTACTTCTGAAAATCCTCGCGGATTTTCAGTTTGGTGTGTACTTGCAAAGTTAAGTGCTAAAACACGCAACTACTCATAGCCGAGACCGTTGGCAACAAGCTAAAGAAACCCTCTCAAAATATTTAACAACAGAAAAAAAAGAAAATTAAGCACAAAAAAGCATTCGGAAAAAAAATACCTTTTTGTACCTAACTTGACTTAACAGCGATAATCTAAAATTTATTTTCCCCAAAATTCATCTTCCAATTTTTGGTCATCCGAAAACAACCAAACTTCAGTTATTTTGCCATCTTGAACATCAAATAAATCAAATCCCCCCATATCGATATTTCGGTCATCAAGATTACCAGTAAAACGGACTGGCATAATTACAAGATTACCATTGACCGTTAAATTTCCGTTAGGATTTACGGCAAAAGTTCCATTGGTAACTTTCATCATTCCGCCAAGCATTTCACCGATTTCATTAGTTCCGTTTTTAGTTCCGGAAAATTGGTTACTTCCCGGCTGATTCCATTTAGCATTTGGATTGAAAAATGAAAATGCGGTGGGAATATCGCCTTTTCTTAATGCTTGTGCATAAGCCATAACTACTTCTTTTGGTGTCATAAAATATATTTTTTAAATTATTAATAGTGCAAAATAAAACTATTTCTTACTTTTGTACAAGTACCTACCAAAACGTAAGGTACTTACATAAAGGTTAGATATATTGATAATCAGATGGAAAAAAATCAAAAAAAAATTATCCAATCAGATGAAAATTGTCCAGTAAGAAAATCATTATCCCTTTTGGGTGGTAAATGGACATTACTAATTTTGTTCCAGATTAATGAAAGAAAAATAAGGTACGGAGAATTAAAAGGGTGCATTCCTGGAATAAGTGAAAAGGTATTAATTCAAAAATTAAATCATTTAATAGAAAATAAATTGGTTGCGAAGAAATCATATCCAGAAATTCCACCCAGAGTTGAATATCGATTGACGAAAATTGGTCTAAAAACCTTACCAGTTATCGAAAATTTAACCATATTTGGATTGGAAAATTTGGACTAAAATAAGTAGAATTAGCAAAAGATAATGACAATTGGAATGAAGCTGAACGCATAAAGCCAGTTGCCAACAATGTATATGGATCATTGCTAATCAGTCGCTTAACCGAAGTTTTGGGCGTGTTTGCGAAGTCCGCCAAATTTTTAAATTTGGCTTTTTGAGAATGTAAGGTAAAAAGAAAAATTTAAAAATTCGGCTACGTGCCAGACGGAAAGGCAAGTGCTATTCTAAACGCAACGAGCCATATACGAGACCGTTAGCCACTATCCTCCCTATTCCGAAGCATTGACTTCTCCCGCTAACGTTAGCGAAAAAATCCTGAAAATTCCGTAAACTTGTATAGCTCTATGCAAGGCCGATTTTCAAACTGTTGCATAAAAGCACGGGCGCAA